>ERZ779885.3284-NODE-3284-length-13830-cov-3.890889_pt1 | contig 13830 bp, 12 predicted proteins | sample MGYA00511554_ERZ779885 | MGnify/ENA primary metagenome ERZ779885 (study PRJEB29588, sample SAMEA2160998) | human gut metagenome | biome: human gut; feature: human-associated habitat; material: faeces | place: Denmark | collected 2008/2010 ... | reverse complement strand
GACAATTTCCGAAAGTCTTCTTGACGCATCATTCTTTCCCATTAGGAAGTTCGGACCTTTATGCCCTCATGCCCTCACTTTGTGTACAACAAACTCATTATAAACAACTTATGTAGTTAGAGCAAAAATTATCGCCCTCACTTACAACCCATGCCCTCACTGTGTTTTGAAGCATATTTCTGTATAACATGCTTGCTTCCAATTATATATACTTCTTTTTATAGACTATTCCAATTTAATGTAAAATAGAGCGTTCTCGGGCCTTTTTCCCGCAAAAAGTGTGCATACCTCCACGGAATATGATAGCCCCCCCGGCAGCAGTAAAAAGACCAAGACACTTTTAAGAAAGCTCGTTATCTTTTGGAAGTGAATGATTTCACAGATGTGTACTAGGATTTAGTTAACAACTTCTATTGTTATTACTATATCAGATTTGCATAGTTGTTTTTAGGCCTAATGTAGTTGTTATATGGGAGATTCCACATACATCCGCATAAGTCCGCACATACAATATGTGTAGCCCTATGCAGACATACGTGTAAAAGCATGCTTTCTGACACGGGTAAAATATTGACCGGACAGCCGAATCGATTTTAAACTAAAGACTGATGAATATACAAACTTACAAACATCAGGCTAACACATTCTATGTCACATATCATGACAAAAGATGCTAAGTACAATGCTCCGTATCCAACTTTTATTTTAATATTCTATCTGTTCTATTTTAGGAGACAACTTTTCAATGACAGTACCCAGTTCTTCCTCCCACGGAATAACATTAAACTCTCCCCAAAAGTCAGCATCATATTTAAAATGTGTATCCGAAAATATAGTGCGTGTAGGCATCCGTTCTTTACGCTGGAAACGGGTCACATTATCTACATCCACCTTACAGGTAACCATTTCAAACCATGTATGCAAGGAAGAAGCACTGAACCATTGCCGTTTAAGTTTCACTTTAAAATAGAGATCGCCACGAATATGATTCATGTAATAAATGCCATTCCACTGCCTGTAAGAAATGGTATAAACCACCTCTTGCGCGGTTATTTTCCACTTCCGTGTCTTTCGTTCTATAAACATATCCGTAGCTTGCCTCACATAAGCAGGATTAATTTCAAGACGTGCCTGAACCAACGCATTGTTTTCAGCATCAATATATAATTCGCCACAATAAAGAGGTTCTTTTATTCCTTTATTTTGCCGAAAGGAAATCACATTAACCAAACGATTGTCTATCACCGTCATATCACAGGAGGCATAAGAATACACATTACCCTTACCGTCAGGCAACAGAAAATCCGGCAAGTTCTTGACAATATCCAGTTGCAAACAAGCATCAATTCCCGCACTCATCTTGGCTATCAGTGTATCCCGTTCCTGACTATCGACTATGCGACTCATCTTTAATAGTTTTACATGATCCTGAGAATGATTCAACAAAGAAGAAGGTTTGTAGATTTTAAAAACAGCCTCTGTCAGATTACGAAATTTTTGTTTATACCGAACCCCTTCCCTATAAAATGTAGTGAGATAAACAGGAACCGACGCATAATTTGTTTTTTAGCTTTCAACATCTCACGCAACAACCGTATAGGATTGACAGCACGAATCACCACTTCTTGAATAGGAATCACCCGAGGTTCCAGAGACCACACCGCGTGTTGAGCCTCTAATAAAGACATATCCATCTCCTGTCCCACATACCCCACATGAGAAACCCCGATGCGACCCTGTCTCAACGAATCGGGCAATCGTAAACGGAATTCGCCATCCTGATTGGTAATACTGCCTATAGAAGTACCGACTACCCCTACCGTGCCGTAAGCAATGGGAGCCCCTGACTGATTATCCTGCAATTTGCCCTCTAAAGTAAAATAGGCCAAAGTATCTTTAGAAGTGGTAACAACCGGACATTGCACCTGCAACTGATTGATCAAAATATGATTCTCCACAATGCGCAGACTGATATCCTGCCGACCGATAATTTCGTAAACAGCCTGACGAATAGTGCGCTGTCCTGCCTCCAACTTCACCATACGATCATTGTCCACCACCTTGCTGTCATAAACAAAAAGAAAACCAGACTGTTCGGACACCTTGCCCAGTAAAGTATAGACAGTACCCTTACTCTTAGCAAGATAAATGACTCGCTCCAACACATCTCTATCCGCCGCTTTCGTAAATTCTGCCATGCAAACCAGCAAACTGAAAAAGAAGATATGCCAATAATAATGATATGTACGAATATGATTCATCTTCCCACTTTATTCGGATAAAACACCTATATCACCTTCACGAGTATATTTTAAATTCATAGCCAAACAGATAAGCTCTGCCATAGACTCCGGAGCTTCCCCGGAAAATGCAACCGTAAGCCGACGCTCCCCTAAGGAGGGAGAAGTCTTAAGCTGCAAACCGGAAGAATGCATATTAATAACTCTAAGGATATTCATCAAAGATTCGTCTTTGAAACGCATACTTTTCCAATAATGAGCTATCCGGGTATCGTCCCTATAATCAGTGAAACGCAATTGATGTGTTTTAAGCGTCACCGCTTCACCTGCATTGACATACATCTCTTGATTTTTATTTTTCAATGCCACTTTGACCTTGCCACGCTGTACGGACAGTTCGAAAGTACTCCCTACATCACTCTTCACATGAAACATCGTTCCCAAGACCTCAATTCTGACCTCCTCTGTTTCAATCAGAAAAGGACGTTCCCGGTTACCGGTCACATCAAACAGAGCGTTTCCCTGCAAACTAACCTCACGCTTGTCCATAGAGAAATGTTCAGGATATTGCAAAGAGGTTTCCCCACCCATATAGACAATAGATCCATCCTCGAGTGTGGTCACCAAAGTAGATTGCTCCGTGTTCTCCTGCATAATTAAAGCCTGGGCTTCTACCGATTCGCCCACTTTTCGATAAGTAACAGTCAAAAAGACACATATTCCGACCCATATAGCAGCCACAGCCCCCCACTTCCACAACATGGATGCAGACAAACGTTTCCTATCCTGCCGGCCTGATAACAAAAGTCCGTCAGCATCCAAACGGTCATACAATTTATTCCATGCCCGATCCACTCTTTCCTTATTTCTTTTTGTTTCACTCATGTCCTTATAATATAATTCTCAATTTCTTTTTTTAATGCTTTAAGAGCTTTTGTCATCTCAGCCTCTACAGTCTTCACCGACAAAGAAAGCTGCGAAGCTATTTCCGCATACTTTTTACCTTCCATACGATGCATCCGGAATATGCGCAACCTTCGTTCCGGCATCCGAGCAAGCGTAGTATCTATCAAATGTCTTAATTCCTGGTATTCTATCTCTTCTTGAGGACTGCTATCCTGTGTCCGCCCCTTCCGCGAGAGAACAAACTCCCGATATTTGTTTCTCACCTCCAGATGCTCGCAATATTGAAAAGACTGATTGCGCACCGCAACATAAAGATAGCTTTTCATAGAACGGAACAACGGCAGCCTCTCCCGATCTCTCCAAAACCCATAAAACAACTCCTCTACGATTTCCTCCGCAGCCTCCATACTGCCGGTGATACTCATGGCATACCAACAGAGAGGGGAATAATAACGGCGAAACACATCTTCAAACGCCTTTATATCTCCCTCCCTTATTTTGGTCAGTGTTAACAAATCATTCAGCATCCACTTCTTTTTTGGTAATTCTTTTCAACCATGCAAACTTCATCCGAGGCCTTAACGCGATTGTTTCTTTAACTTATGGACTGCATTTTCCAATGATTCCGTAGGTTCAATAATATTATAGGAGCCCCAGAAATCCTCGCTCCAATATTCATCCACTTTATCATAAAAAGCATCTTTCTGATGAAAAGCCATCTTTCCGGGAATTATCGCCACATTATTTTCCTCCCTATCCGTTGCCACCATCTCTGAAAGCACAGTATAACCGGTAGAGAAAAGCTTGCGCTTCCAATCACACTTAAACCGAATACGGTTACGGATATAGTTCAGAAAGGTTTTCCCATCCACATCTTTATAGGTAACAAGGAAAGAAAGTTCCTGTGGTTTAAAACGTAAGCCATAAGGTTTCTTGGCAAGAATAGCCTGTACCGCCTTGACTTTATTATCCATAGACAAGCTAAATTCCGCACGGGTAAACGACAACTTGTCACGATCAATATACAATTTGCCATAATACAAGGCATAAGGCAAAACGACACGGGGACGGAAACTGATCACATATTGCTGACGATTGTCTATCTGTACCGGTTCTTCCATAAAGAAATCATAATAGTTCAACGTTTCCACATCCAACAACGCATCCTGATTTTTCACAATGTCCACATAGATAGATAAAGTAGGACCGCCAGCCAGTTTCACCCCCAACGTATCACTGGCTCTCTGACTAAGCAGCCGACGTCCTTTCAAAACCTGTACCCGGTCTCGAGTAGTTGTCATATCCTCATAAGAAGTCTTGTAAACATCAATAATAGCTTCCGAAATATTGATATAACGACGCCCTTTCTGAACAGTTTCCCTGTAAAAACCGGTAAGCATATTGTTTTTATTACTGTAATTGACAGGAATCTTGCGAATGGCCTCTTCCACTATAAAACGAGGGTTGTGGGCATAAACCACAATCTCATTCAACATATTGGCATGAGGGGTAAGGTAAATCTTTAAATCCGATAAATGTTCTTTATCTAAACGTACTCTATTGTTATGATAACCGATATGTGAAATTTCTAAAGCAAAAACCATCTCCGCATCTTCTATCTTCAAAGAAAATTCACCATCCGCATTTGTCACCGTCCCCACACTGCTGCCCGGAACAGATACATTGACATACTCTAAAGTCCTTCTATTTTGTTTGTCCTTTACTACACCGCTGACTATAATATAAGTATTCTCTTCAGCAAACGGTACCTCCTCTTGGCTCCATCCCGGAATGGCACTCAGCCAAAGAACAATGAGCAGTGTCCATTCAATAAATTGTTTTTTATGCGCTCTCATATTCATTAAGGTATTAAAAAAGTAAATACTAATCCTGTTTCTACTTATAAGATCACCCAGGATTAAAATACCCTATGAAAATAAGAAAAATAATTTGTTTTATCGATATTGATGCCCTTTTTACAGACCCAAAACAGTATAAACAATCAAAATAACTGTATCATTCTGTTTCTTCCTTTTTGATTATTGTCTTCTTTTTCTTCATTCTGCCACTCTTGCGCAAAGCTTCCGCTATAATCCATTGAAGCTGTCCATTCGTAGAACGGAATTCATCTGCCGCCCATTTCTCGATAGCTTCCATAGTTTCTGCGTCCACTCTGAGCACAAAGCTTTTTATCGTTTCTTTCTTTGCCATCTCCTACACTAATGATTCAACGTTCCGGAATTAATTACCGGCTGTGCCGGCTCGTCCGCACAAAGTACCACCAACAAATTACTGACCATAGCGGCTTTTTTTTCTTCATCCAGTTCTACAATTCCATCCTCGGCTAATTTATCCAAAGCCATCTTAACCATAGAAACAGCCCCTTCCACTATTTTTTCGCGCGCGGTAATAATAGCACTTGCCTGCTGACGACGAAGCATCACCGCTGCAATCTCCGGAGCATAAGCCAAATAATTGATTCTGGCCTCTACTATTTCCATACCTGCCATAGCCAGACGCTCATTAAGCTGACGTTCCAGCTGGTCATTAATCTCCTCACCTCCGCCACGCAAGGTCAGCTCATTCGTATCATGCTCATTGTCATCGTAAGCATACTGTCCGGCCACCTGGCGGAGGGCCGCATCACTCTGCACACGTACAAAATCCTCAAAGGCATTCATACGCCCTGCCACGCTGACACTTGCCGTCCCTGTCCCTTTACTGTCCGCCATCGTCTGCGCGTCAATCTCAAACATCGCCTTATAAGTATCTTTCAATTTCCAGACCAAAACCAGCCCTATCAGAATAGGATTGCCAATCTTATCATTCACCTTTATCGGCTCCACATCCAGATTACGGGCGCGAAGAGACAACTTTTTCTTGTTCATGAAAGGGTTTACCCAAAAGAAGCCTGTGTTTTTAAAAGTGCCTTTATATTCACCGAAAAACACCATCACACGTGCCTCATTAGGTTCTTGAGAAAAATATCCCGGAAGCATCAGCACAAACAACAATACCAGCATAAACAAAACAGGAATAGATAACCAAGGTAGTTGTCCAAAAATCAAAAAGTTCAGGAATACTAGTGCAGGCAACATAACCAAGTTAAAAAACAAAGCCATAAACCCATTAATTACCAGCTCATTGTAAGACATTTCTTTTGTTTCCATAATGATTTATTTTTGATATTATTATGATATCACAAATCAAACAATACTTCTTGAGATAAACAAACTGATTTATATGTTATACGACAGAAGCAAACAAAATATTCACCAAAATGCAACAAGAAGCTCCTACTTTTTTGACATAAATCAATAAAATTGGGATATTGATTAAAAATATGCTGCAAAATACATATTATAACGAACAAAAGCTTTATCTTTGTGTTGTAAAACATAAAAAGATATTTTTTAGTAGCTACTAAGGTAAAAAGAAAGATTGTTTAAAGAAGGCTAACCGGGAGGTATGCCTGCTATTTATGAGTGTTTTTAGGTATTAATTAAAAAAGAAAGGATAACATTATGAAAAAGGTAAAAAACATTTTTCACAAAATTGCTAACGCTGATCCTATGATTTGGGGTTACGTTATGTTGAACGAAACAAAGTAAATTAGAACCAATACAGAGCAACACCCTGTAGGACTATAAAAAAGGACGGTTATTTAACCGTCTTTTTTATGCCCTTTTACGGGATTTCCACTATCTTTGTTCATTCATTTTTAAACGTATGGACAAATGCAAGTAGATACCCATAATAAAGAGTTTCAAGATGCCTTGAATCTTATCCAATATACACGTCAGTCAGTATTCCTCACTGGAAAGGCGGGTACAGGTAAATCTACTTTTCTAAAATATGTCTGCGAAGTAACCAAAAAGAAACATATAGTACTGGCTCCCACAGGTATTGCAGCTATCAATGCCGGCGGAAGCACACTGCATAGTTTTTTTAAATTACCATTCTATCCACTTTTGCCGGATGATCCTAAATTCAGTTTGAAAGATGGAAAGTTACATAGCTTTCTAAGATATACTTCCGCCCATCGCAAACTGATAAAAGAAATAGAATTAGTGATCATCGATGAAATTTCCATGGTTCGGGCAGACATTATTGACTTTATAGACAAAATATTGCGGGTATATTCACAAAATATGCGTGAACCATTCGGAGGCAAGCAAATATTGCTGGTAGGAGATGTTTTTCAACTTGAACCAGTCATTAAAAATGACGAACGTGAGATAATCAACCGCTTCTATCCCACCCCTTATTTCTTTTCGGCACGAGTCTTTCAGGAAATGGAGTTGGTATCCATAGAACTGACAAAAGTATACCGCCAGTCGGACAAAATTTTTGTTAACGTATTGGATCATATCCGGACCAATACTGCCGGAGCAGCTGACTTACAACTACTAAACACCCGTTACAACACTCAAATAGAAGAAAATGAAAGTGATATGTATATCACACTTGCTACCCGGAGAGATACCGTAGACTTTATCAATGAAAAGAAATTATCTGAACTGCCTGGAGAATCAACGATTCTGACCGGTGAGATACACGGAGAATTTCCAGAAAGCAGCCTTCCCACCCAAATGGAACTGGAAGTAAAACCAGGAGCACAAATTATTTTTATAAAAAACGATTACGACCGCCGTTGGGTGAACGGTACGATTGGCACCATTTCAGGTATAGACGAAGAGGATACATTATATGTTATCACAGAAGACGGACAGGAATTTGACGTTAAAAAAGACAGTTGGCGCAATATACGATATAAATATAATGAACTAGAAAAAAAAATAGAAGAAGAAGAATTAGGAGTATTTATACAATATCCTATCCGTTTGGCATGGGCCATCACGATACACAAAAGCCAAGGATTGACTTTCAGCAGGGTCGTTATTGATTTTACAGGAGGGGTGTTTGCCGGTGGACAAGCCTACGTAGCATTGAGCCGCTGTACTTCACTAGACGGCATCCAACTAAAAAAGCAAATTACACGTGGAGATATCTTTGTCCGTCCGGAAATAGTAAAGTTCTCTCAACGATTCAACAACCGCCAGTCCATTGAAAAAGCATTGAAGCAGGCACAAGCTGATGTACAATATGTAGAAGCGGTACAACACTTCGACAAAGGTGATTTTGAAAGATTTCTAGAACAATTCTTTCTTGCCATCCATTCACGTTATGACATCGAAAAACCTTTGATTAAAAGATTTATACGTAAGAAACTGGGAATCATCAACAATTTGAAGGTCGAAAACAAACGGCTAAAAGACCAATTCCATGTACAACGTAAAAATCTTGAAAAATATGCCCGCGAATATTATTTAATGGGAAATGAATGTATTATCCAAGCACATGATTCACATGCTGCTATTGCCAATTATGACAAAGCGATTGAATTGAATCCTTCTTATACGGACGCTTGGATACGTAAAGGTATCACATTACATAATGACAAGGAATACTACGAAGCCGAAGTTTGTCTGAATGAAGCGGTACGCCTTAGTCCCGCTTTATTCAAAGCTATTTACAATCGAGGAAAAAACAGACTGGCATTAGATAATATAGAAGGAGCTTTGGGAGATTTTGACCGGGCTGTTTCTTTAAAGCCGGAACATCCGAAGGCCCATGAATATTTCGGAGACGCATTGATGAGAGTCGGAAAAGAAGAGGAAGCCGCCCTACAATGGGCTATTGCGGAACGCTTGCGTGAAAAAAATTCTAAAAATTAAAATAACATGCTTTTAAGACTTTATAATAAGAATAATAATCCCAAAGATCTGGAAGAAGTAATCCGGATATTGGAAGAGGGAGGGTTAATTATTTACCCTACCGATACGATGTATGCCATAGGATGTCATGGCCTGAAAGAACGTGCAATAGAACGTATCTGCAAACTGAAAAACATTGATCCACGTAAAAACAATTTATCCATTATCTGTTACGACTTAAGCAATATCAGCGAATATGCCAAAGTAGACAACAGCACATTCAAGCTAATGAAACGCAATCTTCCCGGACCGTTCACTTTTATCCTGAATACGGGAAACCGTCTGCCCAAAATATTCAAGAACCGTAAAGAAGTAGGTATACGCGTACCAGACAACAACATCATCAGGGAAATATGCCATATACTAAAAGCACCAATCATGACCACCACGTTGCCTCTGAAAGACGGCGAAGACATAGAATATATTACCACTCCAGAACTGATAGAAGAAAAATTCGGCAAAGAGGTAGAACTAATTATTGATGGAGGTATCGGAAGCATAGAACCTTCTACCATTGTGAACTGTACAAGCGGAGAAGCAGAAATTGTACGCCAAGGCAAAGGTATTCTGAACGATTTTTAATCTGAATTGTTTTATATATTAGAAATGTCAAATTAAAGTAAATTTATCATGTTATTAGCATCTGAAACAAGTATTCAATTAACCAATGCATTAGAGAAACTGATCGACTCCGGCATTCAATTAGGAGAAAGAGTATTAGGAGCACTTATTATTTTTATAATCGGAAAGTTCCTCATAAATTGGCTGAACAGACTTTTTGCACGTATTTTGGAAAAAAGAAAAGTGGACCCGAGTATCCAGTCATTCCTAAAGAGTATGGTGAATATCTTACTGCTCATCATGCTGATTCTTGCTGTGATAGGGAAATTAGGTATCGAACTGACAGGATTCGCCGCACTTCTCGCTTCTGCCGGTGTTGCCATCGGTATGGCATTGTCTGGTAACTTACAAAATTTTGCCGGAGGACTGATTATCTTATTGTTCAGGCCTTATAAAGTGGGGGACTTTATCGAAGCTTCTACCGGTGCCTCGGGAACAGTAAAAGAAATACAGATTTTTCATACTATTCTTATCACTGCAGACAACAAGATGATATATGTACCTAATGGAGCCATGAGTAGTGGGGTCATTACAAATTACAGTAAACTGGACACCCGCCGTATAGAATGGAATTTTGGCGTGGACTACGGAGAAGACTATAATAAAGTAGAAAAAGTATTGCGCGAAATCATTGCCAATGATAAACGTATTCTCACCAGTCCTGCCCCTTTTATTGAATTAGGAGAACTTGCTGCCAGCAGTGTAAATATAAAAATCCGCGTATGGGTGAATAGTTCGGATTACTGGAACGTATTTTTCAGTATGAATCAGACTGTCTATACTATTTTTAATAAAGAAGGAATTAACTTCCCATTCCCACAGCTTACTGTACATCAAGCCTAACGTCAGAAATCTTTAGAACACGAATGACGCAATTGTCACAAGCTTGATCTTATCAATCATGTGTCATTTGCGTCATTTGTATGCTATCACAAGATTTATTTTCTATCCGCTTTCAAACGATCAGCCATAGCCTTAGCCAACTCCTTTGCCTGAGTGTTAGTTTCGGCCTTCATGCTATGTTTCATTTCTACAGGATTTCCGACAGGCTCAAATTTCAACTTATCATTAAACTCTGCAATTTTCTTCACAGCAGCGCTAGCCCATGTAAATGAGCCAAAATATCCCAGATAACGTCCCTTTATCTCGCGAGAAGCCAGCTTGCTCAGCAGAGCTTCCATTTCCGGATACATCTGAGTATTATAAGTGGGGCATCCCACAATCAGTCCTTTATATTTGAATACATCCGCAATAATAAAAGAATGACTGGTATGAGAAACATTATGCATCACGATATTACGAATTCCCTGCTTGCTCAGTTCTTCTGCAATAGCTTCTGCCACCTCCTCTGTATTACCATACATCGAGCCATAAGCTATTACAACCCCTTCTTCGGCCTCATAACGACTCAAACGGTCATAAATACGTACCACGCGAGGAATTTCTTCCGTCCATACCGGACCATGAGTAGAACAAACAGTCGTTATTTTCAAGTTTTGCAATTTCTGTAAGGCCTTCTGTACCGGCGCACCATATTTGCCTACAATATTAGAATAATAGCGCACCATTTCATTCCAATAAATATCTGTATTAATATTTGTATCAACCACACCACCATTCAATGCACCAAAACAACCGAAAGCGTCACCGGAAAACAAAATACCTTCCGTTTCATCAAAAGTAACCATCGTTTCGGGCCAGTGAACCATTGGAATCAATGAAAAACGCAGTCTGTGGTGTCCCAAAGCTAAAAAATCTCCTTCACCCACTACATAACGCTCACCGCCTACACCATAATACCCTTCAATCATTTCGAAAGTCTTCTTGTTACCGACAATCACAATGTTAGGATAATATTGCTTGATCAAACTGATAGAACCGGAATGGTCTGGTTCCATATGATTTATAATCAAATAATTGATAGGTTTATCACCGATAATACTACGAATTTTCTTTAAATAAACCTCAAAATAGCATACATCTACTGTATCCACCAAGGCGACCATCTCGTCGTCAATCAAATAAGAGTTATAAGACACACCGTAAGGTAACGGCCACAAGTTCTCAAACAAAGCCTTGTTACGGTCATTCACTCCCACATAATGTACTTTTCCTTTGATTTCCATATCTGTTTCCTTCTTTTAATATTTATAGTATTTGCCTTGCCAGGCATCTTTTTCTCTCATCCGCTTTTTCACCTTATTCGTAAATTCATAATTTTTCAATCCCCAATCAGGAGCTATCAACAATTCTTTGGGTGATTGGGAAACAAAACGCTCCAGTACGATGTCCGGACGAAGATGTTCTATATAATCAATAACCAAATCAACATATTCATCAGCTGTATAAAGATGGAAAGCTTCAGGATCTTTCACATATTCACTCGCCATACGCGTACCTTTAATAAGTTGTAACTGATGCAGCTTTAAAGTAGTCAGAGGTAATTGTGAAAGTACTCCGGCCTGTCCGATTAACATTTCTCTTTTTTCTCCGGGCAAACCAAGGATTATATGCCCTCCTACCAAAATCCCTCTCTCTGCAGTCTTCCGAACAGCCTCTGCAGAAACGGCAAAAGTATGTCCCCGGTTTATCCGGCGCAACGTTTCATCATCCGTACTTTCAATGCCATACTCCACTAATACAAAAGTGCGTTTACCAAGATCTTCCAAATAATCCAATAATGATATCGGCATACAGTCCGGACGAGTGCCGACAATCAATCCTTCCACTCCGGGATAGGCAAGCGCTTCCTCATATTTGAGAATAAGAGAGTCTAATCGGTCGTATGTATTCGTGTAGGCTTGGAAGTAGGCCAGATACCGCATATCCGGATATTTGCGGGAAAAAAAACGTACGCCTTCCTCTAATTGCTCGGTAACGCTTTTCTCCGTATGACAGTATTCTGGACTGAATGTTTGGTTATTACAATAGGTGCAACCGCCCCATCCTTTAGACCCGTCTCGGTTCGGGCAGGTAAAGCCTGCGTTTATGGAAATCTTCTGAACCTTGAATTTGAATAGATCCCGTAGAAAATCCCCAAATTCATAATATCGTTTAGTTTTTTTCATAAGACAAAGATACGATTTCTCGCAATTTGAATCACTTTTTTATGCTAACTTCGCGTTTCAATCTGAAATAAAGAGTATAAATGAAACGATTAGGTTTTAGTTTATTGCTTTCGTTGGCCGTATTCGGAAGTGTGGCCGCACAAACCGGAAGCAAGCATGTTGACTTAAAAGAAATAACCGATGGGAAATTTCGTCAAGTGACGGCTATCGGAGAGATGCGATCCCTGCCGGATGGAGAACACTACACAGCCATGAACGCCGATAAGAGTATGATCATTAAATATTCCTATCGTACGGGAAATCCTGTGGATACATTGTTTAATGCCCGTAAAGCTCGTGAATGTACCTTTACGGATTTTGATGGATATACAATCAGCAGCACCGGGCATCATATCTTGGTTTGGAGGGATACGGAGTCTATTTATCGTCGCTCTACCAAGGCTGTGGTTTATGATTATGACGTACGTCGTAATTATGTGAAGCCTATTTCCGATGCCAAGGGTAAGCAAATGATCCCGACATTCTCGCCGGATGGTCGTATGTGCGCTTATGTACGGGATAATAATATTTGGATACGTAAGTTTGATTTCGACACGGAGGTACAAGTCACCAAGGACGGTGAGTTGAATAAGATATTGAATGGCATCACGGATTGGGTGTATGAGGAAGAATTTGCGGTGACAAATCTAATGGCGTGGTCTCCCGATAGCGAGTATCTGGCCTTTGTCCGTTTTGACGAGTCCGAGGTGCCCGAATATTCTATGCAGATGTATGGTGAGGGACTTTATCCGGGGTATTACGAATATAAATATCCGAAGGCCGGGCAGAAGAATTCAAAGGTTTCCGTACATTCTTATAGCGTAGTCACCAAAGACACGAAGGAGATGAAGGTCCCGGTAGAAGGCGACTTCTATATTCCCCGCATTACTTTCACGCAGAATCCGGATCAGTTGGCTATCATGACATGGAACCGCCAGCAGAATGTATTCAATATGTATTATGCAAATCCGAAGAGCGGTGTGTTCCGTTTGATCTTGCGTGAGGAAAATAAATGCTACGTGGATTCTGATTGGTTGACTTCCATCCAGTTCTTGAACAATGGGTTTACCTATGTGAGCGAACAAGATGGCTATTCCCATATTTATTTGTATTCCCCGACAGGTGTTATGCAACGTCAGGTAACTCAAGGGAACTGGGATGTCACGAAGTTCTTGGGCG
>ERZ779885.3282-NODE-3282-length-13834-cov-4.278975_pt1 | contig 13834 bp, 9 predicted proteins | sample MGYA00511554_ERZ779885 | MGnify/ENA primary metagenome ERZ779885 (study PRJEB29588, sample SAMEA2160998) | human gut metagenome | biome: human gut; feature: human-associated habitat; material: faeces | place: Denmark | collected 2008/2010 ... | reverse complement strand
GCATTGGCCAGATTTTCCAGGACTTCAACGAGGGGCGGGAGCCCCCTGTGCCCACCCCCTCCCCCACGCCGCCCTCGGAGGCGGAGAGCCAGCTGGAGCAGCAGGACGTGCCGCCCTTTGAGCCCATCTCCGTCCCCTCCAACACCGGCGTTGGGGAGCTGACCATCCAAAATGCCTGGAGCGACGGGCTGTACCTCCACCTGGAGCTGGAGCTGGCCGCCGAGGGCATACCCTTTGACACCGCATACGCCAATTCTATCAGCCCCTGTGACGACCCCTATGTGGAGGGGACAGACACCAGCCACCTGTGGGTCAACAACCTGGAGGCGGAGAAAATCGCGCCAATAGAAGGCTCGGGCTTTGTCTGGACCGGTGAAAGCACCGACGGCGGGGCCACGCCCGTCTACACGGGGGAGTGGGTCTACCGGCTGCCCCAGAATGCCGCCCAGGGGCCGGACTTGTCCGTCTCCCTGGAGGTGCCCCTCCTCTACACCCGGTACGATGACACAGATACCTACGCGCTGTTGGATATGAGCTTCCAGGCGGATTTCTCCGTGACCATGGACACCCGCCGAACCCTCATCTGGAAAAATGCCGTGGAGGACAACGGCGTCACCTTGGAGCAGGCCCGGGTGAGCCCCACCTGCGTCACCGCCACGGTGCAGGTGTCCAACTTTGGCAGCCTGAACTCCACCCTGCTGGCCCCCGTGGAACAGCTGGTTTCCGGGAGCGATAGGATGCCCTTGGGCATTTACGGCCAGCTGACCACCCCGGACGGCACCGTCCTAGCGGAGTGCGACAGCCGCTATCTGGAGAGCGGGACGTTTCTCGGCTCCTCCAGCCCCGGCACTGTGCTGGAGGACGGCTCCACCAGCGGCACCATGGTGTTTGACGGCATCCCCACCGGGGAAAGCCAGGTGATTCTCACCCTGTACGAGTATCCCACGGGCATTGCGGACGCTTACGGCGCAGCCACGCCCATGAAAAACCGGGTGACAGCGGAGTTCACCTTTGACCTGAACCAGGGCGCCGTGTACCCCAGCCAGAACTACCTGGCCCAGGGCCGGGAAAAACTGAACGTGCTGACCAGCGCCCAGCTGGACCGCATCCCCGCCGGAGAAAACGGCTACATCTGCCAGATACCGGACAACTCAAGCGGCACGGTGGAAATCACCCTTTTCACCCAGGACCTGGACTACCGGGGCGTGACCTTGTACTGGTACAACGGCGACCAGATTATGAGCATGTATCCCTCGGTGCCCAGCAGCTCCTACAACAAGTTTGACGAGAGCTACCCCTATTACCAGGGGGACTACTACACCTACGGCGAGGTGGGCCTGGACCCCGACTACACCAACGGGAAGACCTACAAGGCGCTGTACTTCCGCCTGGAGAACACAGGCTCTATGAACCTGACCTCCAGTGCCACGCGGTTCGCCTTAATCGACAACAACACCGGCGAAGTGCTGGTGGAGGACGTGATGCGCAGCGCCCTGGGGAACTTTGACCAAATCTTCGGCACCTCCTTGGAGGAGCAGCTCTACGGCGCCGCGGAGGGGGAAGGCACCGCCTCCGAGGTCCTTTCCTCTCCGTCCCCTTCGCCGCTGCCGGAGGAGAGCGTGGCGGACGCCTCCAGCGACATTGGATAATACAGCTAGACGCGAAAAAGCGGCGGGCTTGGAAAGCCTGCCGCTTTTTGCTGCGTGATATATGTCACTGGGTGATGGTGCCGTCCTCGTCCCAGAGGTCGTGCCAGCTGGTGGCGCCGGGCCACAGGAACACCTGGCCCTTGACAAGGCGGCAGTTTTCGTCGGCGAGGCGGATGGCCTCCATCTCGCCGGGCGTGAGCGGATCCTCCGTCACGCACTGGAGGTTGCTGACGTAATTTTTCTCATGCACCGAGAACGGGATCGGAATCTGGCCGTTCTGCACCGCCCACTTGAGGCAGACGAGCGCCGGGTGAATGCCGTGCGCCTTCGCGGCGGCCTCGACGGCAGGCATCGCGGTGTCGACCACGTCGCCCTCCGCCTTGTCGCGGTCGGGGCGGTTGGGGCTGCCGATCGGGCAGAAGCCGACGGGCTGCAGGCCGCGCTCCACGCAGTAGGCGAACAGCTCGGGCTGCTGGAAGGCCGGGTGCAGCTCCATCTCGATGAGGGCCGGCTTGATGCGGCACAGCGGCAACACGGCCTCGAGCTTCGGAATCGTCATGTTCGACATGCCGAGGTTGCGCACAAGGCCCATGTCGTACAGGCGCTCCATCTGCCGCCACGCGACCATGAAGTCGTCGACATAAAACGGCTTGGAATCGGGGTTGCGGGAGTCGCCGTCGCAGCCCGGCGCATGGTAGTTGGCAAACGGCCAGTGGACAAAGTAAGCGTCGAGGACGTCGATCTGCAGATCCTTAAGCGTCTTGGCGCAGGAGAGCAGGATGTCGCCCTTGCCGTGCATGTCGTTCCAGACCTTCGAGATAATGAAAAGCTCCTCGCGCTTCACCGCGCCGCCGGCAAACGCCTCGGCAAACACCTTGCCGATGAGGTCCTCGTTGCCGTAAACCGAAGCGCAGTCAAACATGCGGTAGCCGCAGCGGATCGCGCCCGCGACGGCCGCGGATACCTCCTCGGCGCCGTAGCGGTCCGAGCCGAAGGTGCCCATGCCGATGCACGGGATCTCTTCGCCGGTCGAGAGCGTCCTCTTCGGGACGCGGTTGGGGTCGATACATACCATAGCAGATGCCCTCTTTTCGTTGGTGTGATTCACAGAAGCCCGCCGCCCGCCCGGCGCGCGCCGGAAACCGGGACCGGGAATCCTCCTGTCAGACGGGAGCGTGTCCCGTGTCAGTCGTTGATGAGCATAATCTTGCCGTGCACCTGCTCCGGATGATGGAAGAGGGAGAAGGCTTCGGCGGCCTGGGACATGGGGAACTTTTTAAACAGGAACTCGGGGTCGAACTTGAGCTGGCCGGTCGCGAAGTAGTGGGCCGTAAGCTCCCACTCCCTGCCCGGGAACGGGGCGGAGTAGCTCATCCAACTGCCGGTGAGGCGGAACTCCTTGCGGTTCATGTTCTCCCACTCGGCGGGAGTAAAGCTCATGTCGACGTGCGGCGTGCCGATGAAGCAGACGTGCGCCTTGTTGGCGGCGGCTTCGAAGGCCATGTGCATCGTGACGGGGTTGCCCGCCGCCTCAAAGACGCAGTCAAAGCCGCGTCCGCCGGTAAGCTCCTTCGCGCGGGCCATGAAGCCCTCCTCCTTCGTGTTGATCGTCACGTCCGCGCCCATACGGCGGGCCAGGGCGAGACGGCCCTCGTCAATGTCGAAGGCCACCACGCGGCGGCTGCCGAAAATCTTCGCCCACTGCAGGGTGAAGATGCCGATGGTGCCGCAGCCGAAGACGGCCACGTCTCCGCCGCCCTGATAGTTGTTGCAGAACACGCCGTGGAGCGCCACGGTGGAGGGCTCGAACATGGCGGCCTGCTCATACGGGATGGAGGGATCGTACTTGACCGCGTTCTGCGCGGGCATCACCACATAGTCGGCGAAGCTGCCCTGCTGGCGGCTGCCGATGAAGCTGTAATGCTTGCAGAGCGAGAAGTTGCCCTGCTGGCAGTCGGCGCACTTCATGCACGGGAGCAGCGGAGCGCCCGAGACGGTGTCGCCCACCTGGAAGCCCTCAACGCCCTCGCCGATCTCGACCACGTCGCCCGCGAACTCATGGCCGAGCAGAAGTCCCGCGCCCGCGCCGACGCCCTCAAGAAGCGTCACAACGTGGATCTTTCCGTTTACGACGACTTCAAGAAGACGCTCGTCAGCCCGATCGACTTCCTCGGCTACACCGACATGTCCGCCCGCGCCAAGGTGATCGGCATCATGCAGGAAGGCAAGGGTTCCGTGCCCGCCGTGACCGGCCCGGCCAACGTCGAGGTCATCCTCGACCGCACCCCGTTCTACGCGGAGGCCGGCGGCCAGCTCGCCGATCAGGGCGAGATTCTGTCCGACGATGGCGCGGTGCTTGAGGTCGACGACGTGCAGAAGCCGATCAAGGACCTTATCGTCCACCAGTGCCGTCTGACCGAAGGCACGCTGGTTGTGGGCGCCGAAGTCAACGCGAACATCGATCTCGAGCGCCGTGGAGCCATTGCACGTTCCCACACCGCCACCCACATGGTGCACAAGGCGCTGCGTGAGGAACTTGGTCCGCAGGCCACCCAGCGTGGCTCCGAAGACGCTCCGAACCGTCTGCGCTTCGATTTCCAATGGTCCAGCGCCCCCAGCAAGGACGCCATGAACGCCGTCGAAGCCCGCGTCAACGAGAAGCTTCGTGAGAACCTTGCCGTCACCACTCAGGAAATGAAGTTCGATGACGCCATCGCTCTTGGCGCCATGCATCTGTTCGGCGAGAAGTACGGCGACATCGTGCGTGTGGTGTCCATCGGCGAGGACGGCTGGAGCCGCGAGCTCTGCGGTGGCACCCATATCGACCACGTCGGCAAGATCGGCGCCATCAACATCATGTCCGAGGCGTCTATCGGTTCCGGCGTGCGCCGCGTGGACGCGGTCGTCGGCCAGGGCGCGTATGAGTTCAACGCCCGCGAGCACGCGCTGGTTTCCCAGCTTTCCGACATGGTCAACGCCCGTCCCGACGAACTCGCCGAGCGTGTGAACATGCTGCTTGCCAAGCTCAAGGAATCCGACCGTCGTCTTGCCGCAATGTACGAGTCCCAGCTTGCGGCCTCTGTGCCAACGCTGGTGGCTGAGGCCAAAGCTTCCTCGGCTCCGGTCAAGGTCGCCAAGAAGAACGTTGGACATTTCGGCTCCTTCGACGCGCTGCGCAAGACCGTGCTCGACGTGCGCGGCCAGCTCGGCGAAGATGCTCCGGTCGTGGTGGCTCTTGCCGGCATGAACGAGGACGGCAAGCCCATGGTCGCCGTGGCAACCAACGAAGCGGCACGCAAGCAAGGCATCAAGGCTGGTGATCTGGTCCGTGGCGCTTCCAAGGTTCTTGGCGGTGGTGGCGGCGGCAAGCCGGACTTCGCACAGGGTGGCGGCGCGGACGCCACCAAGATCGACGAGGCACTTGAGGCATTGGCCGGCCAGGCTCTGAAGGGCTGATTCTCCAAGCATGGTTTGGCTTGGTATCGATCTGGGTGATGCTCGGGTCGGACTTGCGTTGTCCGATCCTGAGCTCACCCTCGCACATCCCATAGGCAATATTCAAGTGTATGGGGATTCTTTCCGCGCGTTGGATGAGGTCATCGACGTCATTGGGGACGAGTCGGTGGACCATGTGGTGATTGGCCTGCCGTTGCTGCTGAACGGCGAAGAGGGGAAAAGCGCCAAAAAAGCGAGACGCTGGTCCGTCAATCTTGAAAAACGACTGCATGCGGCCGTGGAGGATGAATCATATTCGGTGACGCGGGTTCCCACCATTGAATTGGTGGATGAGCGTTTGACGACAGTGACCGCACATCATCAGTTGTTCGATGCGCGCATCGGCGGACGCAAGCACCGTCCGATGGTCGACCAGCAATCTGCGGTGGTGATTTTGCAGACGGCGCTCGACCGAAGCAGAGAGTAAGGGGAGAGAGACCTTTGACCGATAATCTGAACGATTTTTTCTCCGATAACGCGCAGTGGGTCGATGATACGTCAGCGGGCTCGTCATTCGATGCCGCGTTGCCGCCGCAACCGCCGAAATCGCGACGCGACATGCGTAAACGACGTGAGCAACAACGTCGTCGTCGCTATGTCACAATCATCGCGGCTGCCGTCGTTGTCATTCTTGTCGTCGTCGGCGGCTTTTTCGGTGTGCGCATGGTTAAACATCTCAGGCAGATGAACGCCAACGGCTCGCAAATCCAGATTGAGGATTACACCGGTTCGGGAGACAAAGACACGACGTTCACCGTGGAAACCGGACAAGGCGCAGCCGAAATCGCACGAAATCTGGTCAAGGCGGACATCGTCAAATCCGAATCGGCGTTCACCTCCGCAGTCGCGGCCGCCGGCGCGACGCTTTACCCGGGTTCGTACGCGTTGAAGACGCATATGAAAGCGGCCGATGTCGTCAAGATCCTGTCCGACCAAAGCAAGGCCGGCGGTTTCGCCGAAGTCAAGGCCGGCGAACGGGTGTCCGATGTCATCGCCAACGCGGCCAAGATGTCAGGCAAGGACGTGTCCGAATTCCAAGCGGTCATCGACGGTGGCGGCGCGGGCATTCTGCCAGATGAAGCGGGTGGCAAATTCGAAGGATGGCTTGAGCCCGGATCCTACAGCGTCCAGGACAAGTCCGCCAAGGACATCCTCAAGGAAATGGTCACGGCACGCGTCAACAAACTGGACACATTGGGCGTGCCAGATGGAAGCGAACGCGAACGTATCATGAACATCGCGTCCATCGCCGAATCCGAGGCATGCAATCCTGACGATTACGGTAAGGTGGCGAGGGTCATCCTGAACAGAATCGACCAGGACATGCCGTTGGGCATGGACAGCACCGTTGCCTACGGGTTCAACACCACAGGCAGCAAGCTGACAGACGAGCAGCTTGAGGATGGAAGCAACCCGTACAACACTCGCGTGAACAAAGGACTTCCTCCGACGCCGATCAGCAATCCCGGCGATTCCGCTATCCAAGCCGCGATGAATCCTCCGGAAGGCAAATGGCTGTACTTCGTCACCACCAACCTCAAGACCGGCGAGACGAAGTTCGTGGAAACCGAAGACGAATTCTGGAAGATTCGCGACGAATACAAAAGCAACAACGCGAATGCCAACTGACGGTATCACGCATTAACACAACGCGTGCATCGCGATGCTTATCGCCCCGGCCACGACAATGGTCGGGGCGAACGGCGTCTTACCGGCGAATCGCGTATGCTTCTGCGGGTCGAACCGTGTCCAAATCGCAAGCCACAGCAGCCCCAGCACACTAATCGCAAACCACCAGAACACCACTGGAAACAGGCCGAACATGCCTACGGCCAAGCCGATAAGCAACGTCGTGGTGACGTCGCCGAATCCCAAAGCCCCTGGCTTGATGAGCGCAAGCGCACATTGCAGCACGGCGGATAACGCGGCGAACAACAGAGCCTGCAATGCCAGAAACAGTGAATTAACGGACAACGCATACGCGATGTCCACAATGACCTGCGCCAAACACCCTACGGCGATCCACATGCGTGGAATGCGTCGTGCCCGGATATCCTCAACGCTGACGGCCATTCCACAGAGCAGACTCGGCAGGCAAATCATGTACCACATACCGTTAAGATAGTCCACGAATCGTATTTGGCAGAAAAGGAGTGTTGGCATGTTGCGCTGGCAGACAGCAGGTGAATCGCACGGCGAAGCGCTTGTCGCCATGATCGAGGGGCTGCCTGCGGGCATCCACGTCACTACTGAGGATATCGTCGGCGCATTGGCACGCCGACGTCTCGGATATGGCCGTGGTGCGCGCATGAAATTCGAACAGGACAAGGTCCGCATGCTCACCGGTGTGCGTTTCGGCGAGACCATCGGCTCTCCCGTCGCCATCGAGATCGCCAATACCGAATGGCCGAAATGGACCGAGGTGATGAGCGCCGATCCGCTTGACCATGACATTCCGCGCGAAGGCCGCAACGCGCCGCTATCCCGTCCCCGTCCGGGGCATGCCGATCTGACTGGCATGCGCAAGTACGGTTTCGACGACGCCCGTCCAGTGCTGGAACGTTCCAGCGCACGTGAGACCGCGTCGCGTGTGGCCTTAGGTGAGGTCGCCAAGCAGTTCCTTGAACAGACGTTGGGCATACGTACCGTCTCCCATGTGCTGTCAATCGGTGGTGCTGGCATCACCGACCCGCAGAATGCGGTGCTGCCGAAGCCTGAGGACCTCGAAGCATTGGACGCTTCGCCGGTGCGCACATTGGATAAGACGGCCGAACAGCAGATGATCGCACGCATCGACGAGGCCAAGGAGAACGCCGATACCTTAGGCGGCGTGATCGAGGTCGTGGTATACGGTGTTCCGGCTGGAATCGGCACGTACGTTGAATCGGACCGCAGGCTGGACGCGGCATTGGCCAGTGCCGTCATGGGCGTCCAGGCCATCAAGGGCGTGGAGATCGGGGACGGTTTCCTTGAGGCGATGCGTCCCGGCTCCCAGGCGCACGACGAAATGGTGGTTGGCGACGATGGCCGCATCACACGTCTGAGCAATCGTGCGGGCGGAATCGAAGGCGGCATGTCCAACGGCCAGCCGATTGTGGTGCGTGCCGCGATGAAGCCGATTCCATCCATTCCAAAGGCGCTTCGCACCGTCGACGTCACCACCGGCGAGGCGGCCCAGGCCATCAACCAGCGTTCCGACAACACCGCCGTTCCCGCGGCGGCCGTCGTGGCCGAGGCGATGGTGCGCCTCACCATCGCGCAATACGTGCTGGAGAAGTTCGGCGGCGACAGCGTGGCCGAAACCAAGCGCAACGCCGAATCCTATGTGGCGTCCTGGCCGGAGCACATGAGGTGACCGATTCGATGGCTGGAATGCGTAGACCCGTCGCCGTCATCATCGGCATGATGGGCGCGGGCAAGACCCGCGTCGGCAAGGAAGCGGCGCAGATGATGCAACTGCCGTTCGCCGACGCCGACAACGAGATCGAACATGATGCGGGAATGAAGATTCCCGAATATTTCGAAAGGTACGGCGAACCGGAGTTCCGTAAGCTGGAAAGCGACGTTGTGCTTGACATGCTGGAGGATTTCGACGGCATCTTCTCCTTGGGCGGGGGCGCTCCAATGACCCCGTCCATCCAGCAGGGGCTCGCCGAATACATCGCCGACGGCGGCAAGGTCGTGTATTTGATGGCCGATCCGAAGGAAGCCATGGAACGCGCCAACCGCGGCGGCGGCCGGCCGCTGCTCAACGGCGACGCCAACGAGCGTTGGAAGAAGTTGTACAAGGAACGCGACCCGGTGTTCAGACGCGTGGCCAATGTGCAGGTGCGCACCCACGGACAAACCCCGCAAGTGGCCGCGAGAAAGCTGATGGAAATGATCGATCAACGTATCGTCCACGTCACCGGATCCACCATCGAACCATACGATGTGTGCATAGGCGAAGGTGTGATGAGCCAGCTTGCGCAGGTGCTGGGGGACAAGCCTGCCAAAGTGGCATTGATTCACACCCAGGCGGTGCAACGGCATTCCGACCGCGCGCGCACGCTGTTGCGCCAGTCCGGTTATGACGTGCACGACATCGTCATTCCCGATGCTGAAGCCGGCAAGACCATCGAAGTGGCCAACGGCATCTGGCAGCGTCTGGGGGAGGAAGGCTTCACCCGTTCTGATGCGATTGTCGGTCTCGGCGGTGGCGCAGCCACCGATCTGGCCGGTTTCGTGGCCGCCACATGGATGCGTGGCATCCGCTACGTCAACTGCCCGACCTCGCTGCTGGCCATGGTCGACGCCTCCACCGGCGGCAAAACCGGCATCAACACTCCACAAGGCAAGAACCTCGTCGGCTCGTTCTATACGCCGGACGGCGTGCTCGCCGACATGGGAGCACTCGCCTCGTTGCCGAACGACATCTTCATCGAAGGTCTGGGCGAAGTGGCGAAATCCGGTTTCATCATGGATCCGGAGATTCTGCGCATGCTTGAAGACCATGCCGACGAGCTGCGCTCGTTCGACGGTTCGACGTTCCTTGACTCCGATCTGAAGGATGTGGTCGCCGAACTCATCGAACGTACCGTGACGGTGAAGGCGTACCATGTGTCCGCCGACCTCAAAGAAGCCGGATTGCGTGAATTCCTCAACTACGGACATACGCTTGGCCATGCCATCGAAAAACTCGAACACTTCCGCTGGAGGCACGGCAACGCCGTCGCCGTTGGTTGCGTCTATGCGGCCGAACTGTCCCATCTGCTCGGCTACATCGACCAGGATCTGGTCGACTACCATCGTTCGCTGCTCGGCTCGCTCGGCCTGCCGACATCATGGAACAATGGCAGCTGGGATGATGTGCTGGCGCTCATGCACCGAGACAAGAAGGCCCGCGGCAACAAACTGCGTTTCGTCATACTCGGCTCGCTCGGCCATCCCATCCACCTCGAGGATCCGCCGGCGGACGCCGTCGAGGAGGCGTTCCGACGCATCCAGCGGTAGGACGCAATCGCAAGAACGAACACAAAAGGAAGCAATATGACCAAAGTAGTGGTTGTCAACGGACCGAACCTCGGCCGTCTCGGAGTACGCCAGCCTGACGTATACGGCAAGCAGGATCTTGAGACCCTGCGCAAACTGTGCACCGAATGGGGTCATGAACTGGGGCTTGACGTGGAAGTGCGTCAAAGCGACGACGAGGCCGAGATGATTCATTGGATGCATCAGGCCGCGGACGAAAAAACGCCGATCGTCATGAACCCTGCCGCCTTCACCCATTATTCCTATGGACTCGCCGACGCGGCGTATATGGTCATCGATGAAGGTCTGCCGCTTATGGAGGTGCATATCTCCAACCCGTCCGCACGCGACGAGTTCCGCAAGCGTTCCGTGATCTCTCCGGTGGCCACCGGCACCATCACCGGCATGGGATTCTATGGCTACAAGCTGGCAATCGAAGCGGTTGCGCACTTGTTGGAAGAACGCTGACATCGACATTCCGTCATGGATTCAGCCGGATGCCTGTCTTTAAGGCATCCGGCTTTTTCGTGCCAATGAGGACGACGCATATCCCGGTCTCCCCGGATTGGTATACAGTGATATTGCAAACGTATGCAAACCGGGAGCATGGCGAAGTGACGAAGAGGTCGATGACTATGGGCGCAATCGCAAGAAGAATCACACGTGTCATTACGGCGGTCGTATGCGTCGCGGTATCGGTCGGTGTCTCAGTCGCCACGCTTCACGTGCCGACACGTGAAGGCGGCGGGGAACGTTTCAATCCCGCGCGATACCGCAGCGACGTGATCGTGACCATGTTCCAAGCCAATTGGAAATCCGTCGCCCGCGAATGCGGCGAAGTGCTGGGACCCGAAGGCGTCGGCTACGTACAGGTCTCGCCGCCGCAGGAAAGCATCCAAGGCACGCAGTGGTGGACGAGCTATCAGCCGGTAAGCTACAAACTTGACTCCAAAGAAGGCACCGAAGCTGAATTTAAGAACATGGTCCGGCAATGCAAGGCCGCGGGCGTCGGCGTGATCGCGGATACGGTCATCAACCACACCACCGGCGTCGACAAAACACAAGGGACCGGCACCGCCGGAAGCCCCTACGACAATAAAGGCGATTTCCCTGAAGCCGGATACACGCCATCGGACTTCCATGCCCCCTGTTCTATCTGGACGTACCGCGACGCCGAAAGCGTGTGGAACTGCCAGGTATCGGGTTTGCAGGACCTTGATACATCAAGCCCGCACGTGCGCGACGTGCTGTCTGACTATTTTGTGAAGCTTCTCGACTACGGCGTCGCCGGATTCCGCGTGGATGCCGTCAAACACATGCCTCCGGAAGACGTACTGGCCATCAAGAAACTCGTTGCGAAGAAATCCGGACGTTCCATGAACGACATCTGGTGGACGCAGGAAGTGATTGGCGACAATGCGGAAGCCGCCGAAATCCAACCGAGGAACTATCTCAAAACCGGCCAGGTGAACGAATTCCAGTACGCATATCGGCTTAAGTCCCTGTTCTCCAACTCGCTGGCAGGCGGAAGCCTGTCGATCAAAGACATTCCGCAGAACATCACCGACAGTGGCAAGGCCAGCGTATTCGTGACGAATTGGGATACCGAACGCAACAACATGACGCTCACCTACAAGGACGGCGACGCCTACCAGCTAGCGAACGCGTTCATGCTGGCCTACCCGTATGGCACCCCCAACGTGTTCTCCGGATACGAATTCCATGACACCGACTCGGGAGCTCCAGGCGCCACTGCAACCAGCGTGCCCGATATTGACTGCTCCAAAGACTCCGGCTGGAGCTGCACCGAACGCTGGCCTGACGTGCACGGTATGGTCGGCTGGCATAATGTCGCAGGCGACGCGCCGCTCTCCGATTGGCAGGATGACGGCGACAACATGATCGCCTTCGGTCGAGGGGGACGTGCCTTCATCGCCATCAACAATTCCGTGCGCACACGTACTGTGACGTACCACACGGCTTTGCCGGCAGGGGAGTATTGCGATGTCTACGCTTCCGCCGACTGTTCCGGCAGCGTGCATGTGCGTTTCGACGGGGATGCCACACTGACGGTTCCTGCCGGTAGTGCAGTGGCCTTCCATATCGCCGCGACACCGTATACCGTGAGACAATGATTGCAATCGTTTGCTGTTTTTTGCAGCTATTTCTGAATGTTTTCTGCTTGACTTGCAGAAAAAAATTTTGATTGCAGCAACAGGTTGCACTTCGGCATATATGAAGTGCATGTGCAGCAGAGGGTCACGCTGTTTCATTGCCACGCGCAGCCATTGACATACAATTAACTCTGATTCAGAGTGTAAACGTATGCATATTCATCGTCGAGTGGATTCTGAATCATCCGCGTGGATGCGGATGTCCATGGCGCATACGTTGCCGGTCGCGGCGCCTGCCATGGGCGCTTGAACCGGCCTCACAGATGAGAACGGAGAACGATGGTCGTTCAGACGAACCGTCCATTAGGCCGTGTGGTGGCGATGGGCGTCACCGCGGCCATGGCGTGCGCTTCGTTGGTCGCGGCACCGATCGTGGCCCAGGCGCAATCCAAAACGCAGGCCAATCAACAGAAAGATGTCCAGGTGATTGCGTTCCAGCAGACGTGGAACACGATCGCCAAGGAATGCACCAACACCTATGGTCCGGAAGGTGTGGCCTATGTGGAGGTCTCGCCTCCGCAGGAATCCATCCAAGGCACGCAGTGGTGGACCAGCTACCAGCCTGTGAGCTACAAGCTCGACTCCAAGCTGGGCACGGAAGCCGAATTCAAGAACATGGTTCAGCAGTGCTCCGCGGCAGGCGTGGGCATCATCGCCGACGTGGTGCTCAACCAGACCACCGGCGCCGACGTGGCCGCCGGAGACCAGAAGGGCGTGGCCGGCAGCGAATACAACGGCTCCACCGGCAGCTACCCGGGCTTCGCCACCAAGCAGTACCCGGACGGCATCACCGCCGCCGACTTCCACAGCTGCACCAAGAACATCTCCGACTACACCAATCAGAAGGAAGTTCAGGAATGCCGCCTGAGCTCCATGTGGGATTTCAACTCCGAAAGCGAGAAGGTGCAGGACATCCAGTCCGACTACCTAGCCTCGCTGTGGAACGCCGGCGTGCGCGGCTTCCGCATGGATGCCGTCAAGCACATCCACACTGACAGCGTGAAGGCCATCAAGGAGAAGTTCGCCAAGAAAATCGGCAAGAACGCCAACGACATCTACTGGATTCAGGAGGTCATCGGCAACGCCTCCGAGGCCGCGGGCATCCAGCCGAGCAATTACGTGCAGAACGGCACCGTGACCGAATTCGGCTTCAAATCCGAGATGAACCAGACCTTCAAGGACAAGATCGCCAACCTCAAGGGGCTGAGCGATCGCCTGAGCAAGGATCTCTCCTCCGATGACGCCAACGTGTTCGTCACCAACTGGGACACCGCCCGCAACGAGGGTGCGCTGACCTACAAGGACGGCGCCAAGTACCAGCTGGCCAACGCGTTCATGCTGGCCTACGACTACGGCACCCCGCGCCTGCTCTCCGACTACAAGTGGGACGTCAACGACAACGGTGCACCCGGAGCGACCGCGACCTCCGTGCCCGACGTGGATATGGACAAGGCATGCTCCACCAACGATTCCGATTGGAACTGCGAGCAGCGCTGGACCTCCACC
>ERZ779885.3277-NODE-3277-length-13846-cov-4.560075_pt1 | contig 13846 bp, 9 predicted proteins | sample MGYA00511554_ERZ779885 | MGnify/ENA primary metagenome ERZ779885 (study PRJEB29588, sample SAMEA2160998) | human gut metagenome | biome: human gut; feature: human-associated habitat; material: faeces | place: Denmark | collected 2008/2010 ... | reverse complement strand
TTGTGGCGGCCCTTTTTTAACCAAAACCAAAGTAGAACATGCGTTTTAAAAATACGGCGCACTGGCCGAATTTTCGCAGGAAAAAGCGGTAAAAGGCTTGAAATCTCAGGGAAATTTCTGCTTGCATTTTTTATGTGAATCTCGTATACTCAAAACAAGGGTGGGGGAAAGTGGTGTATCATACCATGAAAATGGCTTACTTTCCCACATAAGCATCAGATCGGACGCGGCACGGCTTTTTCCAAAATGAAGAAAAGGCCGCGCTTTCGTGCCCTCTGTATGCGAAAATGCACAGAAAAAGGGGGTCAGCCGCCGTGACGGGTCAGTATCAGCACACGATCGACGCCAAGGGGCGGCTCTTTATCCCCGCGAAGCTGCGCGAGGAGCTCGGCGACACGTTTTATGTCACCATGGGCATGGACTCCTGCCTGAGCATCTATTCCGACGCCTCCTGGGCGCGCTTCACCGAAAAGTTTGAAAGCCTGCCCTACACGAAGACCAAGGCCATGCGCCCGCTCTTCGCCAACGCCGCCAAGTGCGAGCCCGACGCGCAGGGGCGCATCGTGCTGCCGCAGAAGCTCAGAGCCTACGCCCACCTTGAAAAAGACGTGGTCGTGATCGGTGTTTCGAACCGCGCCGAGATCTGGAATGCGGAGAAGTGGGCAGAGATCGAGGCCGAGGAGCTCAATCCCGAGAATCTGGCCGCCGTGATGGAAGAGCTGGGATTCTGATATGGAAGAGAACTACGGCCATAAGCCGGTACTGTTGCACGAGTGCCTCGGCGCGCTCGCCATCAAGCCCGACGGCATCTATGTGGACGGCACGCTCGGTCGCGCCGGACATTCGCTCGAGATCGTGCGCCGCCTGACGACGGGCCGTCTCATTGCGCTTGACCGTGACGAGACCGCGATCGAAGCGGCAAACCGCCGCCTCGGCGATTATCTGGACAAGGTCACGCTCGTCCACAGCAATTTCAGCGCGCTCGACGCTGTGCTGCACGAGCTGGGCGTCCACGGCGTGGACGGGATGCTGTTTGACTTAGGTGTTTCCTCCCCGCAGCTCGACGAAGCGCAGCGCGGGTTTTCCTACAAGCAGGACGCGCCGCTCGATATGCGCATGGACGAATCCGCCGCGCTGACCGCGCGCGAGGTCGTGAATACCTATTCTTATGAAGAGCTGCGCCGCATCCTCTTTGAATACGGCGAGGAGCGCTATGCGCCCGCCATCGCGAAGAGAATTTGCCAGCACCGCGAGCAAAAGCCCATCGAAACGACGCTTGAGCTCGCCGATATCATCCGTTCGGCCATGCCCGCGAGCGCGCTGCGCGAAAAGCAGCACCCTGCCAAGCGCAGCTTTCAGGCCATCCGCATTGCCGTGAACGACGAGTTGGGCGAGCTTCCGCCGATGCTCGACGCGGCGGAGAAAAATCTGAAACCGGGCGGACGGCTCGCGGTCATCACGTTCCACTCGCTCGAAGACCGCATCGTCAAGAAGAAATTACAGGAGCTTGCACAGGGTTGCATCTGCCCGCCGGAATTTCCGGTGTGCGTGTGCGGACGAAAGCCAAAGGTCAAGCTCATCACAAGAAAGCCCATCGTTTCGGGCGAAGAAGAACTCGCAGAGAATCCCCGTGCCCGCAGCGCCAAGCTGCGCGTCGCGGAAAAGTGCTGACAACAGCCGAAAATACGCAAAAGAAAGGAGATCGCCATGGCCAGCCGCAGAGAGCAGAACATGAAATACCGCCGCTATAGCGGACGAGTCAATGGCAATCTCGCTTACGATCCCGCCTACGAAGAGCGCCAGCGCAGGCTGCGCCGCGAGCGTGAATACGAGCGCGAGCACGAGCGTCAGCGCGAGGAATTCATGCGTCCCCCGCAGCGGAAGGTGCAGAAAAAGGCTGCGCCCGTCCGCCGTCAACGCGAAAAGGTCTCGCTCGGCACGCTGTGCGGCTTTATGGCGCTGGCCGCAATGGTCGCGCTGATGATCATGTGCCGCGCACAGCTGACGGAAATCTCCGCGCAGGTCGTCTCCGTGCAGAAGGAGATCTCTGCGCTCGAGGACGAGCATGTCGCGCTGCTCACGCGCTACGAAAAAACCTTTGACCTCACCACCATCAAGGAGGCGGCGGCCGCGGCCGGTATGGCCAAGCCCAGCGCCTCGCAGGTCTACTACATCGACCTGTCGGAGCCCGACAGCGTGGTCGTCTACCAGCAGAAGAGCCAGAACGTTTTGTCGCGGGCGCTCACGTCGCTTGGCAACGGCGTATGCGCAGTGGTGGAATATTTCAAATGAGCGAAGCTATACATAAGGAGTAAGGAGCTTCCTTACTCCTTTTCCATTTTTAAGGAGGATGAACGACTGTGGCACCACGCCCCCAGAACCAGAAAAGACGGCCCGAATCCGCGCGCCGCGCAAACCGCATCATTCAGACAAGAACGCTGCTGCTTCTGGGCGTGTTCGGCGTGCTGACGTTTGTGCTGCTCTTCACCAAACTCTATCACTGGCAGATCACCGAGCATGACGAGCTCCAGTCCGTCGCTGTGCGCCAGCAAACGCTGCGCACCACGGTGGAGGCGAGCCGCGGCACGATCTACGATCGAAACGGCACCATCCTCGCGATGTCCGCCTCGGCGGAGGATATTTTCATCTCTCCGAAGGAGATCATCGAAAACGATCAGGATCAAAACCTGATCGCGGGCGGCCTTGCTGAAATTCTGAACCTTGACCCCGCTGACATTCTCAAAAAGATGGAGAAAACGAACTCGCAGTACGAAGAGCTCAAGAAAAAAGCGGATGACGAGCTTGCCGACAAGGTGCGGGAATTCATCAATGAAAACGACCTCAAGGGCGTTTTCATTCGTCCGACGAGCAAGAGGACCTATCCCAAGGGGACGCTCGCCTCACAGGTCATCGGCTTTGCCAATGAAAACGGCGGCGCGATGGGCCTTGAGGCGGCGTACAACGACGAGCTGACCGGCGAGAACGGTATGGTCGTCACCGCGCGCGACCGCGACGGCCGCTCCGTGCTCTACCAGTACGACCAGTATTTCGACGCGGAAAACGGCTGCGACCTGCACACGACGCTCGACACGACCATCCAGTATTACCTTGAGAAAGGTGTGCAGGAGCTCGAGGCGCGCTTCGGCACTGGCAAGGGCGCCGAGGGCATCGTCATGGATGTCAACACCGGCGCGGTGCTGGCGATGGCGTCGCTGCCGACCTACGACTTGAATTCCCCCGGCACGGTCTACAACGACTTTCTGACCTCCGGCATGACGGAGGAGCAGGTCCTCGAAAACATGAGAGACCTTCTCAACAAGCAGTGGCGCAGCAAGGCCATCAACGACACCTATGAGCCGGGCTCCACGTTCAAAACACTGACGCTCGCGATGGCGCTTGAGGAAAACGTTGTCGACCTGAACACGGGCTTCTATTGCAGCGGCAGCGTAAAGATCGAGGGCGAGACCATCAACTGCTCCAAGCGCGCGCCCGGTCACGGCCAGCAAAACCTGACGCAGGCGTTCGCCAACTCCTGCAACCCCGCGTTCATCAACATCGGCCTTCGCATCGGCAACGACAAGTTTTACCAGTACATGCTGGACTTTGGCCTGACGGAGAAGACCGGCGTCGACACCACGGGCGAGGCCAGCGGCTTCGTCAACAGCGAAATTAAATATTCGACGCTGGCGCTGGCGTGCTACGCCTTCGGCCAGAACTTCAACGTCACGCCGCTCTCGCTCATCAACGCGCAGGCGGCCTGGCGCCTACCTCTATACGCCCTATCTTGTCGAAGAGATCACCGACCAGGACGGCAACGTCGTCTCCAAGCACGACTCCACGCCCATCCGTCAGGTCGTCTCCGAGGAGACGTCCGCGCTTGTGCGCGACATCATGGAGTATGAGGTCACAAGCGGTACGGGCAAGAACGGTCAGGTCGCGGGCTACCGCATCGGCGGCAAGACCGGCACGGCCGATAAGGTCGGCGGCGGCGTCATCGTCTCGTTCGTGTGCTTCGCCCCCGCGGATGACCCGCAGGTGATGATGCTCCTGACGCTCGACGAGCCGAGCAAGTGGACCGGTACCTACGTTTCCGGCGGTAACATGGTCGCCCCCGTGGCGAGTTCCGTCATGGGCGAGATCCTGCCGTATCTCGGCATTGAGCCGAGCTACACCGCTGAAGAGCTCGTCGGCGCGGATAAGACTGTGCCGAACGTCGTCGGCCTCAGCAAGGACGCGGCGGCCGAGCGCCTGAGCGCGAACGGCTTCAGCTTCCGCACCGTCGGCAGCGGCGATACCGTCACCGACCAGACGCCCGCAGGCGGCGCGATCGTACCGAACAGCGCGGAGATCATCCTCTACCTCGGCGCGGAGAAGTCGACTGACAAGTGCATCGTCCCGAACGTCGTGGGCGACAGCGCCGCGACCGCGAACCAGAAGATCGTGAACGCGGGGCTCATCATGGGCGTTTCCGGCGCGACGAACGCAAGCTCGTCCACGGTGCGCGCCATCTCTCAGAGCATCGCCGCGGGCACGGAGGTCGAGGCCGGTACGGTCGTGCGCGTCCAGTTCAGCGACAGCTCGGTGCGCGACTAAAGACAGCAAGACCCAATTCCGAAAGGAATTTTTCAAACGCAGTTATCTGAGCTTATTTCCGCATTAGAAGACAAAACGGTGCATGCGCCGCCTGACCTGATAGTCAGAGGCCTTGCGCTCGATTCCCGCAAGGTAGAAGAGGGATTCCTCTTCTTCGCCCTGCCGGGGGAGAAGGAGGACGGCGGCGAGTTTATCGCCGAAGCCAAAGCGCGCGGCGCGGCCTGCGCCGTGTGCGAGCATCCGCCGGAGACGGAAATTCCCTATATCTTAGTGCCGGATGCGCACAAAGCGCTTGCGCTTTGCGCGGCGGTATGGTATGGTACTCCGGCGGGAAAACTCACCGTGGTCGGCGTGACCGGCACAAACGGCAAAACGACCACGACATATCTTATCAAACAGCTTTTGGAGCGCACGAAGGGCGCAAAGGTCGGCCTGATCGGCACGAATCAGAATTTGATCAGCGACAAGACCATCCCGACCGACCGCACAACGCCCGACGCGCTGACCGTGCAGCGCCTGCTCGCCCAGATGGTCGATGCGGGCTGCACCTATGCCGTGATGGAGGTCTCGTCCCACGCGCTGATGCAGAGCAGGGTAGAAGGAATCCGATTCCGCGTCGGTGTTTTCACGAACCTGACGCAGGATCATCTTGACTACCACGGCACGATGGAGGCCTACTGCGACGCGAAGTCGAGGCTTTTTGACCAGTGTGACATCGCCTGCGTCAACGGTGACGATGCGTGGACGGAGCGCTTGCTCGCCCGCTTTACGAGCGAGCGGATTACATTCGGGCAGGGCATGACGAATGACCTTGTCGGCTGGCGTGCCCGCTACGAAAACGACTGTGTGCGCTTTACCGCCTGCACCGACTTCGACCACGAGGAGACGAGGATCGGCATCCCCGGCGGCTTTTCGCTCTACAATGCGCTCGCGGCGCTCTGCGCCGTGCAGGCGCTCGGCGTGCCGCTTTCCGACGCGGCAAAAGCGCTGACGGAATGTGTCGGCGTTAAGGGGCGGTGCGAGGTCGTACCGCTTGATGCACCGTTCACCGTCATCATTGACTATGCGCACACGCCCGACGGGCTCAAAAATATTCTCTCCACGGTCTGCGGCTTTGCCGACGGGCGCGTCATCGCGCTCTTTGGCTGCGGGGGCGACCGCGATAAGACAAAGCGACCCCGCATGGGCCGCATCGCCGCGGCGCTCTCGGACTTCGTTGTCCTCACGAGCGACAATCCCCGCACCGAAGACCCTTACACCATCCTGCGCGATGTGCTTCCCGCCATTTTGGAGAGCAGAACGCCGTTCGCCGTCATCGAAAACCGGCGCGAGGCCATCGGCTTTGCTCTGCGCGAGGCGAAAGCGCGCGACGTCGTCGTCCTCTGCGGCAAGGGGCACGAGACCTATCAGGAGATCGGAACGATAAAATACCACCTCGACGAGAGGGAGGTCGTGCGCGAGAGGTTCGCGCAAGTACAAAGGAAGGACGCCGCCGACGCGGCGAAGGAAAACGAACATGAAGATCATCATTGCCTGCATACTGAGCTTCGCGGTCTCCGCGATCACGGGAAAATTTCTGGTCCCTGAGCTGAGAAAGCTCAAGGCTGGACAGAGCATCCGCGAGGACGGCCCCACCTGGCACGCCGGAAAGGCCGGCACGCCGACGATGGGCGGCTTAATGTTCATCCTCGGCATCTTCGTCTCTATCCTGATCTGCGGCTGGAAGGGCATGATGGCGGGGGACTTTGAGCACCTCTACATCTTCTTTTTTGCGCTGATCTTCGGCGGCATCGGCTTTTTAGACGACTTTGAAAAGGTGAAGCACAAGCAGAACCTCGGCCTCACGGTCATCCAGAAGTTCCTGCTCCAGCTCGCCGCGGCGGTCGCGTTCCTCTGCCTGATGCGCTTTGAGGGTATGCTGACGCCGAACCTCTACGTGCCGTTTTTCAACACGCAGATCGTCATGAGCTGGTGGGTGTACATGGTGTTTGCGGCGTTTGTCATCGTCGGCACGGTCAACGCCGTCAACATCACGGACGGCATCGACGGCTTGGCCGGCAGCGTGACGGTGCCGGTCGGCCTGTTTTTCACCGTGCTCGCCATCTGGTGGCAGGGCTATGAGCAGCTCGGCATTTACGCTGCGGCGCTCGTCGGGGGAATTCTCGGCTTCCTCATCTACAATTTCCACCCCGCCAAGGTCTTCATGGGCGACACAGGCTCGCTGTTTCTCGGCGGCACGGTGGCGGCGCTCGCCTTTGCCTACGATATGCCGCTCGTGCTGATCCCTGTCGGCTTTGTCTACATCTGCGAGACGCTGTCCGACATTTTGCAGGTCATCTACTTCAAGGCGACGCACGGCAAGCGCCTTTTCAAGATGGCACCGCTGCACCACCACTTCGAGCTCTGCGGCTGGAGCGAAGTAAAGCTCGTCGCCGTGTTCACCAGCGTGAGTGCGCTGTGCTGTCTGGCGGCGCTGTTCGGAGTACTCAACAGATTTCATTTTTGAGAAACGGCAAGCCGTTTCTCAAAAATGAGAGGGGATGCGCGGCGCTCTGTGCCTCGCCGCCCTTGGCGGCTCGACACTCACTCTGCGAGAAGTATTTTTCGCCACGCACCGGTCGCGGCGAAAAATGATTAAAAATATTTCGCGCCTGCGGGCGCGAAAGTCTGCGACGCTTGGTTGCAAAATGGAGGCAAACTCGCGCAGAGCGCGAGTTTGCAATCAGTATGAAAGGGGGAAGACTGCATGACCAAGGAAGAACGCTTGCTGCGGCAGGAGCAGCGCGAGCGGGCGAAGGCCATCGAGGCGGCGGCGCGCGAAGCGGGCCGCGGACCGCTGGATCTTCCGTATCTTCTGCTGGTGCTTACGCTCGTGGGCGTGGGCCTGATCATGCTGTTTTCCGCCAGTTTCCCCTCGGCCTACTATGAAGAGGGTAACCCCGCGTACTACCTTATCCGTCAGGGCATTTTTGCGATCCTCGGTATCACGGCGATGTTTATTGTCGGCAAGATCAATTACGAGCGCTACCGCGCGGTGGCGAAGATGCTGCTGATCTTTTCCATCATCCTGCTGGTGCTCGTCCTGATCCCGGGCATCGGCACGGGCCGACTGACGCACGGCGCGCAGCGCTGGATCCGTCTCGGACCCATCCAGTTCCAGCCGTCTGAGATCACCAAAGTCGGCATCATCCTCTACTTTGCCGACAGCATTTCCAAAAAGAAGGACAAAATGGCCACGCTGCGCTACGGCATCGTGCCCTATGTTGCCATCCTCGGCGTGATTGCGGCGCTGATGGCGAAGGAGCCGCACTTTTCCGGTATGGTGCTGCTGCTCGGCATCGGTGCGGTGATGATGTACGTCGGCGGCATCCGCAACTACTGGGTCGGTCTCGGCTTTGCGCTGGTGCTGCTGGTGATCTACGCCTTTGCGACTGGCATCATCACCTACAACTCGAGCCGAATCGACATCTGGCTCGACCCGTTCAACGAGGAGTGGATGCGCGATAAGGGCTATCAGATCCGGCAGAGCTTGCTCTCCATCGGTTCGGGCGGATTGTTCGGACTGGGCCTTGGTAAGAGCCGGCAGAAGTTTCTGTTCCTGCCCGAAGAGCACAACGACTTCATCTTTGCCATCATCTGCGAGGAGCTCGGCCTTGTCGGCGCGACGATCATCATGGTCATGTTCGCGCTGCTCGTCATCCGCGGCTACTGGATCGCCCTGCACGCGCGCGACCGCTTCGGAAGCCTTCTTGCCGTCGGCGTGACGACGCAGATCGCCTTGCAGGTATTCCTGAACATCGCGGTCGTAACGAATCTGATCCCGAACACGGGTATTTCGCTGCCGTTTTTCAGCTACGGCGGCACGGCGCTTGCCGTGCAGCTGGCCGAGGTCGGCATCGTACTGAGCGTTTCGCGCCAGATGCGCTGACGCGGGAAGGAGAAAACGGCTATGAAGGTCATCTTTACCTGCGGCGGCACGGCAGGACACGTCAACCCCGCGCTCGCGCTCGCGGGCTATATGCGGGAAAAGGACGCGGGCACGCAGATCTTATTCGTCGGCGCGGAGCGCGGACTGGAGCGCGATTTGATCGCGCACACGGACTATCCGTTCCGTACGGTGAACATTTCATCGTTCCACCGCTCGTTCAGGCCTGCGGAGATCAAGCACAACCTTGTTTCGCTCAAAAATCTCGCCCACGCCGAGCGTGAGGCGAGCGCCATCTTACACGATTTTCACCCCGACCTGATCGTCGGCACCGGCGGCTATGCGAGCTTCCCTGCGCTGAAGATGGGTGGCAGGCTCCGCATCCCGACGGCGGTGCATGAGTCGAACGCCGTGCCGGGGCTGACGACGCGGCAGTTAGAGCCCCACTGCGACCGCATCATGGTTGGCTTTGAGGACTGCCGCGCGCACTACAAGCACCCCGAAAAGGTGGTCGTGACCGGTACGCCCGTGCGCGGCGACTTTTTCACAGTGACAAAGCAGCAGGCGAAGGAAAAGCTCGGCATGAACGACGGGCGCAAGCTCATCGTCTCGTTCTGGGGCAGCCTCGGGTCGAACGCGATGAACCGCGCGATGGCGGAGTTTCTGGCGCTTGAGAGCGCGAAGGAGCCCTTTTACCATATCCACGGCGTCGGCGAGATCTGCTGGAAGCCGATGCAGCAGTGGATGCACGATGACGGGTTGGAGATCACCGAGCATCCCGCGCTCGACGTGCGCGAGTACATCTACGACATGGCGACTGTCATGCGCGCCGCCGACCTCGTTATCTGCCGCGCGGGCGCGTCCACGCTCAGCGAGCTGACGGCGCTCGGCGTTCCGGCAATTCTGGTGCCATCGCCCAACGTGACGAACCACCATCAGGAGAAGAACGCGGCGCTGCTCGGCGACCACGGCGCGGCGCTCGTGCTGCCGGAAGAGGGCCTTGACGGCAAGAAGCTCTTCGCCGCCGCGGCGGGCATCCTGAACGATCCGCAGCGGATGGAGACGATGTCTCAAAACATGGCGGCGCTCGGCATTCCCGACGCGACCAAGCGCATCTACGACACAGTGATGACGCTGCTCAAGTGAAAGAGAATAAAAAGGAAGCGAGCCGTGAGGCTCGCTTCCTTTACTTTTGACGCTTTATTCCGCCTTCAAAATGAAGTCCATATAGATGGGATTGTGGTCGGAGTAGCGGTAGCTTGCGTCGACGACATCGGCGGAGACGGCTTCGACGTTGTCGGAGACGAGGAAGCCGTCGACCGTCACGCGGAAGGTCGTCTCCTCGTTGTAGGGTTCGTTGGCCGTGCGGCAGGTGGCGACGGGGTGTTCGGGGTCAAACGGCACGACAAGGGAGAGCCCGTCGGGGATCGTCCCCTCGGGGATGGGCTGCGCCCAGGTGTCGTTCTCGCCGCCCGCGACGCCGAAGATCTCGGCAGAATTGCCAAGCAGGTCCTTATTGAAGTCACCGCCCGCGACGCAGTAGTTGCCGTTTTCGTATTCCGCCAGCATGTCGGCGCAGAGCATTTCAAGCTGCTCGGTCGCGATCGTGCCGTCGGACGTGTAGGCCGAAAGATGCAGGTTATAGAGCACCAGCTCCCTGCCGTTTTCCATCGGGACGCGGCTGACGGAGTAGCAGCGGTCCAGGTCGACGAGCTTCATGATGCCCGTCTCGATCGGCAGCGAACGGCGCACGGCGGACGAGATCGGATGGCGCGAGAGCGTCAGGATACCGGACTGGTTCGCGCCGTGGGGGTTAATAAGAGGATAGAAGAGGTACGGGCTGTCGTAATTCTGCGCGAATACCTTGTTAAATTCGCTGTTCCCCATCACATCGTCGAGATAAGCGTCCTCTCCGATGTGCCAGCTGCGCGTGCCGTAGATATCGACCTCCTGAAAGAGGGCGAAGTCGGGCGAAAGGTCCTTGACGAGCGAGACCTCGCCGCGCATATTCTCATCAACGGCCTGCCTGCTGCGGGCGCGGCTCTCCTTGCCGCCGTCCATGAAGAAGCTGTAATCGGCGCTGTACGCGCCGAAGCCCACGTTGGCCGACGAAACGCGATAGGTGACGCCGGTCTGCGGCGCGCCCTCCATCGGTGCGGCAGATGCGGCGTCGCAGTGCGCAACGCCAAGCTTCTGCATATCCTCCACACGGTAGTAGGCGGCGAAGACATAGATGACGTAGGCCAGCACGATCAGAACGAGCGCCAACAGAACATAGAGCGCAATTTTCAGCGGTTTTTTCATCGAAAAACTCCTTTCGGGGAGAAATGCCAGTAGTCTCATTTTGCCACAAAGCGGGCGGGAAAGCAAGGCAAAAAGAAGTTGACGCGCCGCGGCAAAATGGCTATACTGAAAATGCCTAACTATTGCCCTGCGAAAGCCGGCAGTCACCCATTTCCCGCAAAAGCCATACGATGGAAAAGTAATGTGCTTGCGGGAGGGAACATGATGTGTGAGCTGTTGGTAGAGGGCGGGGAGCGCCTGTACGGAGAACTCACGATACAAGGCTCAAAAAACAGTGTGCTGCCGATTTTGGCGGCGACGCTTTTGTGTGCGGACACCTGCGTGATCGAAAATTGTCCGAAGCTGCGGGACGTGGATGCGTCCATTGCCATTCTGCGGCACTTGGGCTGCTGCACGCACTGGGAGGACAGTGCGCTCGTGGTCGACACAGCGCGCATGGACCGCGCGGTCGTGCCCGACGCACTGATGCGAGAGATGCGCTCGTCGGTCATCTTTCTCGGCGCGATTCTGGCGCGCTGCAAGGAAGCGACGATCTGTTATCCCGGCGGCTGCGAGCTGGGGCCGCGTCCCATTGACCTGCACTTAAGCGCCCTGAGCGCCTTGGGGGCAGAGATCAGGGAGACGGGCGGCGAGCTCAAGTGCCGCGGCGGAACGCTTCTCGGGAGCGATGTGTACTTACCCATGCCGAGCGTGGGCGCAACGGAAAATCTTCTGCTTGCCTGCGCGCTGGGAAAGCGGACCGTGAACATTACCGGCGCGGCGCGCGAGCCGGAGATTGCCGACCTCATCGGTTTCCTGCGCGCGGCTGGCGCTGACATCTCCGGCGCGGGAACATCAAGCCTTCAGATTTGCGGCGTAAGCCGTCTGCACGGCGCGACATATACGATTCTTCCCGACCGGATTGAGACGGCGACGTATCTCTGCATGGCAGCAGGCTGCGGCGGCGAGACAGAGCTTCTGCGCTGCGACGCAAGGCTGCTGCTGCCGGTGATTGAGCGTCTTCGCGAGGCGGGCTGCGAAATTTCCGCAGACGCGGACCGTATCGTGCTTCGAAGCAGTGGACGGCTTTTGCCGCTGCTTCCGGTTTCTACCGCGCCGTATCCCGGCTTTCCGACCGACGCACAGGCGCTTTTGATGGCAGCGGTTTTGAAGGCGGCAGGCGGCAGCGAGTTTCGGGAGACCATTTTTGAGCGGCGCTTTCTGCACGTGCCGGAGCTTCGAAAGCTCGGCGCGGACATTCAGGTCGCAGGCAGCACAGCCCGCGTGCGCGGGGTGCGGCAGCTGCACGGGGCAAAGCTCCGGGCGGAGGATCTGCGCGGGGCAGCGGCATTGCTGACGGCATCCATGATGGCAGAGGGCGAGAGCGAGCTGACAGGACTGTGTCATCTGCTGCGCGGCTATGAAAAGCCGGAACAGAATCTGAAAAATCTCGGCGCTTCCATAAAAAGTGTAGATATTCCAGCGCCTTTCGTGTATAATACGTAACATATAAAACCGCCGGGCGGCAAACTGGCGCGGCGGAGAACTGACAGGCAATCTGCCTCTTTGCAGAGGAGAACATACTATGAAACGAACCACCAGAACTCGCGCGGGCGCCAAAAGATCAGCAGCAGCGCGGCGTCCGTCTGCCGGAAGCGGCATGGGCGGAAAGCTTCTGATTATGGCGGCGCTGGTAGCAGCTGTGGTCTTCGGTGTGGCAATCTTTTTCAAGGTCGGGCGCATCGAGGTACAGGGCAATACCATCTACGCAAGCGATAAAATTATCGAAGCCTCCGGGCTGGAGCTCGGAGACAATCTGCTTACTGTGAGCCGGGCGACCGTCGGCGGCAATGTGAAAGCGGCGCTGCCGTATGTCGACCAGGTGAGCGTAGGGCGGGTGCTTCCGGACACGGTCGTCATTTCCGTCAAGGAAAGCCAGCTTGCCTTTGCCGCTGCGACGGACACCAATACCGTCTGGCTGATCAGCCCGTCCGGCAAGGCGCTTGAGCGCATCGACGCTTCCCTGCAGGAGCAGTACCCGCAGATCATCGGCGTGACGCTCAATAACCCCACCGCGGGGCAGACCGTCACAGCTGTCAACCAGTCGGCGCTCGACGCGGTGCTGTCGCTGTTTTCCGAACTGGACGGCACGGGAATCCTGGAGCATACGGCGAGCGTGAACGTGGAAAAGGAATACGATATCGTCCTGCAGTACGACGACCGGTATGAAATAGACCTCGGCAGTACCGACCGCCTGGACTACAAGGTGCAGTATCTGCAGGCGATTCTCAAGGAGCTGAGCGACTTCCAGGCGGGCACGATTGACCTGACGCTGAGCGAGGCAAACCGGGCAAAATTCCATCCGAAGGCGTAGCGGCGCGCAGCAAAGGGCTTTTTCGACAGAAAATCCATCTTTTTTGCGTGATTTCTATTGACCACAGGCGGTTTTCGATATAGAATAGACTGGATAAAATAGAGGGAGCCTCTGAATGCTTCAGAGTATCCTTTGCAGATGCAACGAGCCGGACAATACAGCGGTTTCTACATAGGAGGAAGACAAATGGCAGATTTAACAGAAAAGGTTGTTAAGATTAAAGTGATCGGCGTCGGCGGCGCCGGCAATAACGTTATCAACAGAATGATTGCGTCCGGCGTTTCGGGCGTTGAATTTGTCGCAATCAATACCGATAAGCAGGACCTCAACAAGTCCACCTGCAAAAACAAAATTCAGATCGGCGAAAAGCTGACCGGCGGCATGGGCGCTGGCTCCAAGCCGGAGATCGGTCAGAAATCCGCGGAGGAATCCAAAAACGCCATTGCGCAGGTTCTGGAAGACACCGACATGGTCTTCATCACCGCCGGTATGGGCGGCGGCACCGGCACGGGCGCAGCCCCCATCATTGCCCAGCTGGCGCATGACAAGGGCATTCTGACCGTCGGCGTCGTGACCAAGCCCTTCAAATTTGAAGGTGCGAACCGGATGCGTCAGGCAGAGGGCGGCATTGCCAATCTCTCCGACAAGGTCGATTCTTTGATCATCATCCC
>ERZ779885.3273-NODE-3273-length-13860-cov-2.662369_pt1 | contig 13860 bp, 14 predicted proteins | sample MGYA00511554_ERZ779885 | MGnify/ENA primary metagenome ERZ779885 (study PRJEB29588, sample SAMEA2160998) | human gut metagenome | biome: human gut; feature: human-associated habitat; material: faeces | place: Denmark | collected 2008/2010 ... | reverse complement strand
CTTTATAATAATTCTGGATATGAAGGAAATCTTTGAATGTCATTGCAAGATTTAAAGAATCATATAATTCTTTAAATTTGTCTTCTTCCATATCTTTGAATCCATCCAGAATCTTAACATCTGCTGGTTCTTCAAAATCCATCACTAATGTCTCTGGTTTGTCTGCAGCTGCCTCTCTTGAGTCAACTGGGTTGATGCAATATTCTTTGACTGCTTCTAACTGTTCGTCAGTTAAGTCACCTTTTACAACATAAGTTGTTGCACTTCTGATCAGGGCATCTTCGTCCTCATTCAACAGTTTCACACACTGCTGTGCAGAATCTGCTCTCTGATCGAACTGACCTGGCAGAAACTCAACGCTGAAAGATATTTCCCCATCGGCAAGTGGTAATGTCTCTTCATACACGTCGTCAACTGGTGGTTCACTAAATACTGTAACCAGTGCTTTTTCATAACTTGCATCGGATAGATTCTCGATGTCATAGCGGACAAGGACACGAACAGATTCGACATCCAGTCCAAGATACTGCTTCAATGATGCATGCAGCTCTTTTGCTTTTACTGCGTAGTCTTTTTTCTTTTCAACATAGACTCTTCTAACTTCTCCCATGATTTCCTCCCATTTATTCATGTAGTTTCTTAATCACCTGAAATGCAGATGCATTTTCCAAAATCGTTGGCTGATCCTCGGCATAGAATATGATTCCATCTGCCGTTGAACGGATCTCTGATAAAATCTCTCCATTATATGGATTAATGACTTCACCAAGCAACTGACCTCGGTTAACTTCCTCATTGATCGTCACAAAACGTCTTAGGAATCCCGGAGCACTTGCTTTGACGGATACAAGATCCTCTTCTTCTATAATACTCGCAATATACCCGTTATGGCAATTATATTTTAAAATACCCATTCGAGTCAAGAAGCGAAGCACGGCAGATACAGCCTTCCTGGCCAGATTCACATCGATATTATCTGTTTCCCCAGAATATACCGAAAATGCATCCGTCCCATTGATCTGCCAGTTATAAGTTAATGTCTTTTTATCAAAATTTCGTTGTTTGCTTGTTAATACATAAGGCAGCCCGAACAGACTTGCAAGGCTGGTGCTTTCTTTTCCTGTTGCAGGCATTCGCACATGTGGCACAAAATCCCCGCTTCTGAAAAATGATGCAAAATGGATTCCATAGCGGAATCCTTTAACCCGTTCAAATAAATGTGCTGCCAGACGGCTTGTTGGTTCCCCGTCAAAATTCCCAGGAAACTGACGGTTGATATCACTGTTATCAGATACCCAGTATTTCATTCCGACATTCATTGAAAAATTATTCACACATGGAATGACCAGAATCTGATTATCTCCAACGATCGCACCACTGTTCTCCAGTTCTTTTAAACGTTTGACTAACTGAGAACAAATATATAACTGCTGATATTCATTTCCACGCATTGCTCCGACAATACATGCCGCTGGTTCTGATCCTTCACTTTGTTTTCCAAAGAGATATCCTTCGATCTTAAACTCATCTCTTAAGTAATTTCCTGAGGAATATATGATTTCTTTTTTCATAGTGCATTCCCTCCGATCACTCTGGCTACCAAGGACCCTTCCGTTACACTTGGATGTTCTCTTAATGTCATCAAAATACCATCGGTTGGGGCAACCACTTCTTCTTCCGTTGCTCCCATTAAAGGATTCTGTACGATCCCTATGATCTCACCTTTCTTTACCGGATCCTTTAATCGCTTGTAAGAAACAAACAATCCACTGGATTCACAATTTAAATAAAAGATCTGGTCTTCGTGGATAAACGGAACCTTTGTTTTGCCTTGAACCTTTCCCTTCCAGATACCAAGTTCTGCCATCACCGAAAAAATTCCATCTATGATCTGGCGGCAGTACTCGTAACGGATACGAAATGCTGCACCGGATTCCGTAACCATAGTTGGGATTCCCATCTGGTTTAAAGTGAAAGCTAAACTTCCTTCATTCACTGTCTGAGAAGGATGGATCCAGACAAGATCCGTATTCATATATTTTGACAGATGAAGTAATGTCTCATCGTAATCGTTATTTAAACGTACTTGAGGAACTTCCTGCAAAAAGATATTACTAGAATGAATATCAATGCAACAGGATGCTCCTTTGATATCTTCGATCAATTTAGCTGCTGTATAATCTTCCAGACCTCCATTGATGTCTCCTGGAAATGCACTGCTGTAATCGATATCTGAGATTGGTACTGCTCTTGTTCGTGCATCCAGTCCTAATGGATTGACCGCTGGATACACATCGACAATACCTGTCAGATTCTCAAATTCTGCCTTGATCCGGCGAATGATCTCTCCGCAGATATACTGTCCGCCAAGCTCATCTCCGTAGATTCCAGACACCAGACAGATTCTCTTCTCCTCTCCAGTCACCACATCCGGCATCAGACGATTTCTTTTGATCCTTAGCATCTCTCCGATCGGAAGTTTTACAGATACGACTGTGTCTATCATATTAAAGCCTCTTTTCTATTGTTTTATCTGTATCGTAAATATTTTACTTTTGACCCTCACGTCTTATTTTGCAAATAACATTTTTAAAATGATCGGTGATAAGAGTGTTGTGACGAGAACCATGATGACTACTGGTGCAAAGAAAATTTCTGATAATAATCCAACAGAAATTCCTTTCTGTGCAACGATCAGTGCAACTTCACCTCGGCATACCATTCCTGCTCCGATCTGTACAGATTCTCTCTTCGTATATTTGCACAACAATGCTCCAAAACCGCATCCCGCGATCTTCGAGATCACTGCGATCACACATAAAATGATCGTAAAGATGATCAACGTCTGTGTCATTCCATGAATGTTTACATTCAGACCGATACTTGCAAAGAATACTGGTGTGATCAGCATATACGATAAAACTTCAATCTTGTTGTATATATAAAATCGTTCTGGGAGCCTGCATAAAATGATCCCTGCAAGATATGCACCTGTGATATCAGCGATTCCAAACACTTCTGCAAGAAATGCAAGTGCTAAGCAAAATGCAAGTGCAAACACCGGAACTCTTCTTCTATGACGTTCAATCTCTGGATTCTTATAAGTAGAAAGCCACTCAAAGAACTTCTTGATCCCAACTCCACCGATAATAGAAATCGCAAAGAATGCTGCCATCTGGATCAAGATCTTAAGGATTGCCTGAATATGGAATCCAGATGCTCCCCCAAGGCTTGTCATAATTGATAATAAAACGATTCCCAAGATATCATCAATGATCGCTGCCCCAAGGATTGCTGTTCCGACTCTTCCTTTTAAATGTCCCATATCCTGTAATGCTTCTACTGTGATACTTACTGAAGTTGCTGTTAGGATCACTCCGATAAAAATCGATTCCATGATATTATTTCCATATATAACGGATAAAACAGCTCCCATGATAAGTGGGATCAATACTCCACATAACGCAATGACGAATGCGGGAATTCCACTCTTCTTCAACTCATCAATATCTGTCTCAAGACCTGCCTGAAACATTAAAACAACTACACCTACTTCAGCCAGATTTAAAACTGAATCTGAAGGACTCACTACATTAAGGACCACTGGTCCTAAAATGATTCCCGCGATCAATGCTCCAACGACTGGCGGCATGTTAAACTTCTTCGACACAAGACTAAAAGACTTGGTCATTGCCAGAATGATTGCGATATCCAGCAAAAACTTATATTCTTCCATTGTTTTACCTCCATTAGTTCGTATCGTATCATACCTGTTTTTTCTTGTCAATTCTTAGACAAAGTGATCTTTTTTTATCCTTTTCTTGCTTTTTTTATGATCCTTTAGTATAGTGGAGAAAAGACTAAGAAAAGAGGTATCAAAATGAGTGAATTTAACGAAGTAGATAATATCATTGAAGAAGAAACTCCTGTGCTCCATTTAGAATTAGAAGATGGAACTGAACAAGACTGTGCCGTGATCGCTTTATTCTCTGTAGAAGAATTAGATGATCAGGAATATATCGCATTGATTACTGTTGAAGACTTAGAAAGTGATGACGAAGAAGGGGCTTTACTTTTATATCGTTACAACGAAGACCCTGAAGATCCTGATACTTTCAGTCTTGACAACATTGAAACAGACGAAGAATATGAGACAGTCACTGCTGTCTTAGATGAGATCTTAGAAGACGAAGAATAATATGATATTAATAAAAAAGCCCTTGCATCTTATATGCGGGGCTTTTTTTCATATTGAAGTTTTGTTCGGATCACTTTGTCAAGTTCATAATACTTTTCTTCCAGAGTTTTTCCATTCAGGACACAATCCATTGCCATACCCATGGATTCCAGCATCGTTTCTGTGATCTGATCTCTGTACTGTAATAAAATATTCAGGCGCTCATGAAGATCTGTTTCATCTAAGAATTTCAACAGTGGTTCAATGTCTGCTGTTTCTTCTGTCTCATCACATTCATTTTCCTGTGCTGTCACTTCATCAACCAGTTCTGCTTCTGAATTTTCACACAGTTCTACTTTCCGAAAACGGTATATCTGTTGCACATCTGGGTATTTTTCATGATCGACTTCACTTAAGAACATCGCAAGTGGTCTTGCATATGTCTTAAACGTTCCATACATTGCCTGATAGACCACCAATGGTTCTTCTGTCTCTGTATGTATTGCAACCGTAACGATCTGATAAAGTTTTCCTTTAAAATGCATATAAAATTCGCCTGCTCTTGGCATCGCTCTATTTTCCATGCAAAACACCTCTTTTCTCCTGACGGCTTCTTAGTTCTTCTACGAACCTTGACGGCCTGCTGTCTTTGTTATAAAGTTTCTTTACTGACAAGATGTGCAGATATTTCTTGGCTCTTGTAACTCCAACGTAAAACAAACGTCTTTCTTCTTCCACGTCTTCTTCTTTCATGGACTTCTTATGTGGGATCACGTCTTCATTGACATCTGGCAAAAAGACACGTTCAAATTCCAATCCTTTGGTGCTGTGCATCGTGCTGACCACAACCCCTTCTTTTTCTTTCTGATTCTCTTTTGACTGGCGGTTTAATTCTTCGGTGTATTCTTTGATATGATCAAACCATGCCTCATATGTATCATAGCCTTTTGCGCTCTCCTGAAGTTCTTCTAATACTTGCGTAAATTCTTCTTCCTGAATCTTGCGAAATCTTGCATATTCTGCTAAATACGCATTGTATCCCACGGATTTCCGGATATAATTGATTGCCATCAACGGAGTCATATTCTTCATAATCCGAAGATCTTCCTTAAAATCTTCTACATATTCATAAAGCCATGGTTTATCTTTGACCTTCTCTAACAGATCATCAAATGACACTTGTGATTCGGTCAGATATTCCCTGCTGATATAACGCTTGGGACGGTTCATGACTCTTAAAAATGTGCTTCTTTTGCGATCTCCCATCGCAAGGTGCATATAATCTATGATATTTTTGGAAATCCAGTGATCAAACAGATTCGGCACTGCATCCTGCATATAAAATGGGATATTGTATGCCATCAATGCAGCAATCAGCTGTCTTGGTCCCTGATTGGTCCGATAAAGGATCGCGATCTGGGATAACGGTGTCTTCTTTGCCATCTCTTCCTTGATCGTGTAAATGATATGCTTATTCTCCTCATAGTGATCTTTAAATGTACGGACCTCAACCATACTTGCAGCATCTTCTCTTGCCTGCATCTTCTTTTCAAAACGTTTTGTATTATAAGAAATGATATCTTCCGCAACCTGTACGATCTCTTCCCCGCAACGATAGTTTCGATTTAAGATCACCTGTCTGGTATTCTCAAAATCCTTTGGAAAATTTAACATCAGTTCTGGTCTTGCACCTCGAAACTTATAAATAGACTGATCATCATCTCCTACGATAAAGAGGTTCTTTGTCTCTCCTGCTAACATCTTGACGATCTCATACTGAATCTTATTGATATCCTGAAACTCATCGATCAAAATATATGGAAACTTCTGCTGCCATGCTTTTCTGATATCCTCACGCTCTTTTAACAACTCATACGTATAAACCAAAATATCATCAAAATCGATCCAACGGTTCTCATGCAGTTTTTCTTCATATGCCCGATAAATTTCTTTAAACACTTCATCCCCACAGCATCCACTGTGATAATAGGCAAGAGGGATCATCTGCCCTTTGACTAAGCTGATCTCTTGTATGATCTGACGCATAAAATCTGCTTCATCATCAATCTCCAGCTCATGATCTGTGATGATCTCACGGATAAAGTCATATTTTTTATGTTCCGGCAGAATATTATCTGCACTATAGTGATAAGCATATTTTAAAATCGTAAAAAACACAGAATGAAAAGTTCCAAAAGAAACCGGCAGGGTTTCCCCTGCCAGCCGCCAAAACCGCTCTTTCATCTCATTCGCTGCTGCTCTGGTAAATGTAATGACCAGAATCCGCTGCGGTGGGATCTGATAGTGCGATATCAAATATTGAATTCTCTTTGTGATCACAAGTGTCTTCCCTGAACCTGGTCCTGCAAGTACCATCATCGGTCCATCTTTGTGCATCACTGCTTCTTTCTGTGCCTTGCTCAGCTGGCTATGCAAGTGCTGCCTCCAGTTTCGCGATCGCATCATTGATTCTCTTTAATGATTCTTCTTTCCCCAGAAGTTCCATTAATTCTGTTGCTCCACCTGGTGTCATCTGCTTTCCAGAGACTGCTGTACGAACTGGCCACATCACATAACCATTCTTGTACTCATGTCCTTTTGCAAAAGATACTAACATCTCATATAATGCATCATTTGTAAAATCTTCCTGTGCTTCGATCACTGGATAGATCTCTTTTAATACGGTTAATGAAGTCTCAGGTGTTGTCTTCATCTTCTTGTGTTTGTACATCTCTACATCATATTCTGGAACTGCTTCGAAGAAATCAATGTGTCCCGGAATCTCTGTAAATAACTCAATTCTTGTCTTCACCATAGAAAGAATCTTATCAAAATCCATCTCTCTGTGAATTGTCTCTGTTACATATGGCATAGCAAGTTCTTTGAAACGGTCGAAGTCCATGGCTTTGATATATTCACCATTCATCCATTTGATCTTGTTCATATCAAAGACCGCTGGTGTCTTAGACATATGTTTGTAATCAAAGATCTCTTCTAATTCTTTTAATGAGAAGATTTCCTGTTCTCCTCCTGGGCTCCATCCAAGTAATGCAACGAAGTTTACGATCGTCTCTGGCAAGAATCCCTGCTCGATCAGATCTTCGAAGGAAGAATGACCTTTTCTCTTACTTAATTTGTGATGTTCTTCGTCTGTGATCAGTGGACAATGAATGTATACTGGTTTTTCCCATCCGAATGCATCATATAAACGATTGTACTTTGGTGTAGATGATAAGTATTCATTACCACGAACTACATGTGTGATTCCCATTAAATGGTCATCAACTACGTTTGCGAAGTTGTATGTTGGATATCCATCCGATTTGATCAGGATCATATCATCTAATTCGATATTATCCACTGTGATCTCTCCGTAAATCTCATCAACGAAAGATGTTGTTCCTTCTGTTGGGTTATTCTGACGGATAACATATGGTACTCCTGCGTCTAATTTCGCCTGAACTTCTTCTTTGGATAAGTTTAAGCAATGTTTGTCATAATGACTGATCACAACATCTCCTGATTTTACTTTCAGTGTGTCTAATCTCTCCTGATCACAGAAACAGTAATATGCTTCTCCCTTGTCGATCAGTTCTTTTGCATATTTTAAATAAAGACCCTGTGCCTGTCTCTCACTCTGAACATATGGTCCGACTCCACCATCGATGTCTGGTCCTTCATCGTGGTTCATTCCGGCTTTCTTAAGGGTATTGTAGATAATCTCTTCTGCCCCTTCTACCTGTCTTTCCTGGTCTGTATCTTCAATTCTTAAAATAAAATCTCCGCCTGCATGACGTGCGATCAGATATGCATAAAGGGCTGTTCTTAAGTTACCTACATGCATACGCCCTGTAGGGCTTGGTGCAAATCTTGTTCTTACTTTGCTCATGATTTCCTCCCATTTGGTTTTAATTCTATCTTTCTATTCTACAAAACTTATCTTTCTTTGTAAAGAAGCAGTCTTATTGATTTTCGTTAATTTATGTTGATTTTTTGAAACAATCCGTCTTAAATCTCATTTAAGATCCTGCTAGCTTCCTCAAATGGCTCTAAGGTTCTCTTTAAGATTCCCTGCGTTGCCGCGATAAAGATTCCATAGTTCACGATCGGAACACCTGCATCTTTGACTCTTGCGATACGGTTTTTCATCTCTCTTCTATTTAAAGTACATCCGCCACAATGAATGACCAGATCATAAGTATCCAGATCTTCAGGGAAAGAGTTTCCACTGCTTGTATGGATATCAAAATCCTTACCTGTATATTGTTTTAACCATCTTGGGATCTTCACCGTTCCGATGTCATCGCACTGTCTGTGATGAGTGCATCCTTCCGCGATCAAGATCTTCGCCCCTTCTTCTAAATGTTCCAAGGCTTTCACTCCTCTGACTTCTTCTTCCAGATCACCTTTATATCTTGCAAACAGAATCGAAAATGAAGTCAGTTTGATATCTTCTGGCACAATCTTTGAGACTTTGCCAAATGCCTGAGAGTCTGTAATGACCAATGCTGGTTTCTTACCGATCTCTTCTAATGTCTTTTCTAATTCCGTTTCTCTTACAACAATAGAGGCTGCTCCTGCTTCTAAAAGGTCACGGATCGTCTGCTGCTGTGGAAGGATCAATCTGCCTTTCGGTGCTGCACTGTCGATCGGTACGACTAAGATCACAAAATCATTCGGACAGACTAAATCTCCAACGATCTTTAGCGTGTCATCATCCGTTGGAACCAGTTTCCCAATCTCTTCTTTTAACTCCCAGATCCCTTTTTTATCCTTTGCACTGACAAAGCAGGCTTTGTCTTCTTTCCATTCTTGGGCATTGGCAAGATCCATCTTATTGTAGACTTTCAGATAAGGAATCTTCCGGTCTTCGATCAAACGTATCATATCTTCTTCAAACTCTGTCATACCAGCTGTAGCATCCATGATCACAAGGGCGATATCTGCCTTGGCCAAGACTTCTTTTGCTTTCTTGACTCGCTTTTCCCCTAATTCTCCTTCATCATCAAGTCCCGGGGTATCGATCATAACTACTGGTCCTAATGGCAGAAGTTCCATTGCCTTATATACAGGATCTGTCGTTGTTCCTTTGACATTGGATACGATCGCTAATTCCTGATTCGTCATAGCATTGATAACACTTGACTTCCCGGCATTTCGTTTCCCGAATAATGCGATGTGAATTCTGTCTCCTCTTGGTGTTGCATTTAAACTCATATGATTTCCTCCTGTCTGTCTTTATGGATCGTTAACTCTTTCTTTTATCTTTGTGCCTTATGATATCCCGCTGCCTTTGCTTCTTTCTCACTCTTAAATGTGACTAAATATTTTGATGTTCCCATACGGTCATAATCTCTTTGACCTGGGCAGTGGTATACCTTTGATCTGCTGTTTCCACGGATCTTCTGTGAAGCAGTTGTTTTTGTATTTGTTTTTGCTGCTGTTGTATTTTTGTTACTGCTGTAGTTTTTGCTGTTATTAGATGAATTCTGGTTTGTGTGGTATTTCTGGCTTGCTTTTGAATTCTCTGTTGTTACCTGCACACTGCTGTCTGCTTCACTCTCTCCTGTCTCATAATCAATCTTCACCCCATCCTGTACATTATATACAAAGACATTAAACTTGATATCTTCGCCCTTATCTTCCACAGACATCGCTTCCATCTGTACCCCTTTAGCTACCAGGTCATCTCCGTCAAAGACTGGCGTAACTCTGTATAATACATGATTGCCTGTCTCACGGACATAGTCACCGACCATCTCTTCATATGGTAACATTCCATCTACGTTAAAAGATCTTGTTCCTGTGATCAGGTTCTTGTTATTGGCATTCTCACCGGTCAGCTGGTAAGCGATCAAATGACAACGGTTATATAGATATTTCCCATCAACGTTATCGTATTTTGCTGTATGCCATCCGGTTGGTTTTACCATACCGATCGCTCCGCGTTTTCCTTTTGGCATGATATCTTTTCCAACACACGCTTCCGCCACCTGACATCTTCCTTCAGAGTCAAGTCTGCTGTAAGACTCGTAGGATTTTGTTGTCAGATCCTTGGATGTAAAATCTGGATTATTATTGTCAACAGCAACCGTCATATTTCCTGAAAAATCCGGAATATTATCCGATGATACAGATTTGGTGGAAGAATTTGTACTTCCTTTGCTGCTTTGTTCGTTCTGTGTGCTTTCGTGATTACTGCTATTGCCTGTACTCTGACATCCTGCCAGTGATACCGCCATCATTCCTGCGATCAGCAGGGCATATAATTTCTTTGTTACTCTCATCATCAACTGCTTCTCCTCTTGTTATATTCTTTTCTGATCTAGCTTATTATTTTGGAAGATAGATCTGTTTTGTGATCTCGTGAGTGGAACCTTCGATCTGTTCTTCTTCTGCAAGTTTCCATTCCTCAAGATCCACATCCAATACCTGATCGGACGGATAAACTTTATTCCAGCGGAAGATCACGATCTCTTCGATCTGATCTATCACTGGTTTTAATGGAAGATTCTCTACAATACAAGTCTCCCCTTTTCCTGCCTTGTGTAAGAAATCTTCACAAACAACCGGATCATTGATCTCTTCATACAACTTCTCTGTATATGCATTCATATAGACCTTCTCCCCTTTGGTCATCTCCGCAATATACTCTCGCAAGCCTCGATCCTGACTCTGCCTTCGATCATTAAACATCATACCGTTGTCGTTGTCTAAGCATAGAATTATTATCATTCTCTCCATCCTCCAATCGTACTTATGTTCTATTTATGTATTATATCTTGTGCGAGAGGATATTGCAATAAAAGAAGCTCTGAATTTCTCCAAAGCCTCTTCTTACTTTTCATTCTTTTTTGTATTCTAATTGTATTTATGATACTGCTTTCATCACTTTTTCTCTCATAGGCTGTGTCATTTTCTCTGGTTTTAAGATCTCTTTTAATTCTTCTTCCTTTAACAGACCTTCTTCTAATACCAGCTCTTTTACAGAAATTCCTGTTTTTAGTGATTTTTTTGCAATCTCAGCAGACTTTGCATATCCGATATATGGACATAACGCTGTTGAGATTCCAACACTTTTTTCAATATATTCTTCGCACTGTCCGGCTTCGGCTGCCATCGTGATCGTATAGTCATGTCCAATGATCAGGTATGCAACCTGTGATACAACTTTTGGAATCACTGGGTTGATCTTTCCTGACATGATGGATGAACCATTCTGTCTTGCTGGAATCATCTGCCTGTTTTAATGAAATTCCTGCAACTTTGCTTAATTCATAAGAAATGTTTGCAAGATAGTAAGGGTCTACATTGATCGCTGTTCCAATGGCTGTTGCTCCGATGTTTAAGACTTTCATCTCGTCCATAACATTTTTTAGTCTTTTGATATCCCTTTTTAAGACATGCGCAAATGCTCCAAAACTTTGTCCAAGTCTCATTGGAACGGCATCCTGAAGCTGTGTTCTTCCCATTTTGAGGATATCATCAAACTCTGCTTCTTTTTCTTCCATGGCTTTTTCTAATTTCTCAAGTTCTTTGATCGTTTGTGGAAGTAATTTTAAGGCGGTAATCTTTCCTGCCGTTGGGATTACATCGTTCGTAGACTGTGACATATTGACATGATCGTTTGGATGTACAATGCTGTAATCTCCTTTGGTTCCACCAAGGATTTCTATCGCACGATTGGCAATCACTTCGTTTGCATTCATATTGGCAGAAGTTCCAGCCCCTCCTTGGATCGCATCCACGATAAACTGATCTCTTAAATTTCCATCCAGTATCTCATCACATGCTTTGATGATCGCCTGAGCAATCTGCTGATCTAGTTTTCCAGACTTTTCATTTGTGATCGCTGCTGCTTTTTTGACCATTACGATGCTGTCGATCAATACTGGATGTAATGGACGGTGTGTGATCTGAAAGTTTGTGGCTGCACGCATACTCTGAACTCCATAGTATGCTTCCGCTGGTACGTTTAATGCTCCAATTGAATCGTGTTCCATTCTGCTTAACATTGTCTTCCTCTTTTCTGATTACTCATGCTGTCGTTTTGTTTCAAGATTTTATGTGTTGGAGCTTAACACAGTATGCAATGTTCGTAAACCTTAATCCTGTCTTTCCAAATTTAAAGTTCAAATTTTGTGTTTCATCTTTTCTTTTTTTAATGAAAGTCTTGATTTACTTTAAATAATTAAGCGGTTGGAAGCGGAAGGAATTCTGACTGGATTTCATGCTTCTGTTGACCCGATCCAACTTGGTTATCATATTAAAGCATATATCAGTCTTGAGATCAGCCCTGCACAAAAACCCGAAGTTTATCCTTTTCTTCGAGCTCATCCAAATGTACTGGAATGTGATTGTGTAACTGGAAATTATTCTGTGCTGCTGAAGGTTGCTTTTCCTAGTACGATGGAACTGGATGAATTTATTGGGAAATTGCAGCACTTTGGGAAGACTAGTACGATGATCGTGTTTTCTACGATTGTTCAGAATCGCGGGGTGGTTCCTGAATAGTTGATTTGTTTTTAATTTCTGTTATCTAAAATAACAGGGTAAAATTTTACATATGGAACATTTTCTTTTATAATTTGTGCAACCTTTTTACTTATTATAATTTCCCTATACTCATCGTAAAATTCATATGTCTTATTTACATCCTTTAAATTTTTTATTCCTTCTTCTGTTATTCTTTTCGGTATGAAATAGAAAATGTTTTCATTTTCTGTCATATTTATTCTTTCACATTTTTCACATTGATTTTCAAATTTATAATTTTCATCAATATAACTTTTCTGTGGTAATATATTATCAGTAATAAAAGTATATCCTAATATCTTTTTACTTTTGCTTATAATCGGCTGAAAATATTTTTTATCTACTCCTGATTCTTTTAATTTCTCCACCAGTTTTGGTAATAACAACAACTCTCCTGTTCCATCCAATCCTGCAAACCCATAATCATTCTCATGTTTTTTTATATATCCTTTCGGTTGTGCATAAAATAAGCTATTTGTTTTTTCTTTACTATGACAACTTTCACATTCACTATATTCATTTTCAATATCTTCGCATTCTTCACAGTAATATTCTGGAAAACATAAAACGAATGCTTTTGCCTTTTCAAATTCTTCATCTGAAACTTTAACATCATAATCCAAACAGATAAATTCTACATCTTTCCTATTTGATTTATAAAATTCAATTATTTGTTTATATAGTTCTGAATCTTGATTAATCTTATATGTATATTCTCCAGAAAATCGATTTCCTGTTCTGTATTTCTTTAATCTGTATATGAATCTAGAAATATTTTTTTTTACTTTCCAATCTGTTTCTTCATCATTATAACTTAATACAATTTCTACATTAACTTCCAATTTCGTCTCCTCCTGTTATCACTACACTTTTGCTGCTTTTGTTTTCTCTAAACCGACTTATCTTTGCTTTTATCCAAAATATAATTTCCATCAATATAGCTGTATACATAATAATAAAAGGATCTATTGGAAATAAACTACTTTTCAAGATTGTAATTTTACCTTTGAAAATCCAGAAATTACCAATCACCAATTCATTGGGTCCCGATTTTATATGATCTAAATCTGTTTCACTTATTTCTTTTTCTATTATTTTTTTCTCTGTTATATGATAATCCGTATAATCAAACTTGCCTGCATATACAT
>ERZ779885.3267-NODE-3267-length-13874-cov-5.205659_pt1 | contig 13874 bp, 10 predicted proteins | sample MGYA00511554_ERZ779885 | MGnify/ENA primary metagenome ERZ779885 (study PRJEB29588, sample SAMEA2160998) | human gut metagenome | biome: human gut; feature: human-associated habitat; material: faeces | place: Denmark | collected 2008/2010 ... | reverse complement strand
GGCGTTATCGTCGGTCGTGACGCTCGAAAGATTTTTGAATTGGAATTCCGCGGCGGAGTTTGTGACAAGAACCGCGGGAATGTGGATCTCGGCAAAGGATTCGATGAAATCCTCGCTGCTGCCGCCGAGGAAGAGGATGCCCTGCGGCTTTACCTCGCGCACGCGCTTCACGGCGCGGCGCACCTCGTTGTCGAGCTCGCCGATATAGTCCACCACAAGCTGGTACTCCCCGCCCGTTGCCACGGTCTGCAGCCGTTCGACCAGCGTGGCGAACAACTCGTTGTGCGTGCCGCGGACGATGACGAGGATGTTGTTGCTGTGGGTCTGCTTGAGATTGCGGGCGTTCGTGTTCAGCTCAAAGCCCTGTTCCTTCACGATCGCCATGATCTGCTCTCTTGCCTTTTCGCTGACGTGCGGCTGATTGTTGAGCACGCGCGAGACCGTGCCGAGCGAATACCCGGAGAGAGCCGCCAGGTCCTTGATCGTCATCAGCCCTTCACCGCGCCGGCCGCAACACCCTTAATAATGTGTTTCTGGCAGCAGAGATAGAAGATGATGACCGGCAGAATGCTCAGAAGGATCAGCGCCATCGTCGCGCCCATGTCCACCTGTCCGTAGCTTCCCTTGAGATGCTGTATGACGATGGGGATGGTCATATACTCCGTGCGGTCAAGCACGAGATACGGCAGAAGGAAGTCGTTCCACACCCACATGATCTCCAGCACGCCGACGGAGATCATCGTCGGCTTCATCATGGGGAGGACCACCTGGAAGAACGTGCGCACCGGGCCGCAGCCGTCGATGGCAGCGGCTTCCTCAATTTCCAGAGGAATGGACTTTACAAAGCCGCAGAACATGAACACCGCGAGACCCGCGCCGAAGCCGAGGTAAATGACCGGGATCGTCCACGGGGTATCGAGACTGAGCTGGTTCGCCGTGCGGGAGAGCGTGAACATGACCATCTGGAACGGGACGACCATGGAGAACACGCAGAGATAATATACGATCTTGCTGAAGAAGCTCCCGACGCGGGAGACATACCACGCGGCCATGGACGTGCACACGAGAATGAGCGCCGTGGAGGCGAGCGTGATGAAAAGGCTGTAGCCCACGGCCTTCAGAAACGGGTAGTTGCCGAAGGTCATGCCCTTGATATAGTTCTGGAAGCCGACAAAGCTGTTCGCGTTCGGGAAGGCAAACGTCTGCGTGTTGACGGCGGCGTTGCTCTTGAAGGAGTTCATCAAAACGATGAGGATTGGCATAATGTAAGCGATGCAGATCACCGTGAAGATGATCGTCAGCACCATTTTGCCGCGTTCTTCTCTCTTTGCCATTACTGCTGTACCTCCTTTTTACGGGTGGCCTGGAGCTGCAGAAGGCCGATCGCGGCCACAAGGATGAAGAACACCACGGCCTTCGCCTGGCCGACGCCGCGGTTGTTGCCGCCGCCGGAGTAGAAGGCGCTGTAAATGTTCAGAGCGAGCATTTCCGTCGTCTTTATAACGCTGCCGTCCGGCTGCTGCAGGAACGGCCGCCCCGCCGTCAGCGCGAGGTTCTGGTCGAAGAGCTTGAAGCCGTTCGTGAGCGTGAGGAAGATGCAGATCGTAAAGGAGCTCATCATGTTCGGAATGGTGATCTTCCAGAGCGTCTGCCAGTTGTTGGCGCCGTCGATGCGGGCCGCCTCGAGCATGTCCTCCGGGATGGACTGGAGACCGGCTATGTAAATGATCATCATATAGCCGACCTGCTGCCAGCATATAAGGATGATGAGGCCCCAGAAGCCGAAAGTCGAGTTGAGCACGACGGAGGTGTTGTACTTCACGAGGAAGCCGTCAAAGATCATCGACCAGATGTAGCCGAGCACGATGCCGCCGATGAGGTTCGGCATGAAGAACACCGTGCGGTACAGGTTGCTGCCCTTGATGCCCTGCGTGAGCGCGTAGGCCACCACAAAGGCCAGCACGTTGATGAGCACGAGCGATATGACAGCAAACAGCGCCGTGAACCAGAACGAATGCACAAAGCTCGCATCCTGGAACGCGCGGCGGTAGTTTTCAAGGCCGACAAAATGCGCGTCGCTCGTGACCTTGAATTTGCAGAAGGAGAGATAGATGCCCTTGCAGAACGGATAGACAAAGCCGATGATGAACGCGCAGACCATCGGCCCCATAAAGAGCGGGAACCAGCGGCGGATCGGGCGGCGGATCATCGAGCTGTTGACCGCAGCGTTGCTGTGCTTATGTTTCAATTCGATCAACTCCCAGCCAAAGATAGAATATTGCTTTTGTTTCTGCACGGCGGGCGCTTCATGCGGCGCTCGCCGTGATATGCAGGGAGGGACGGGCGAAATCGCCCGCCCCTCTCATTTGTGCTTTTCAGATGCGCTTGCTTTTTTTAAAAGCGGCTTAGCCGTTGGCGGCAGCGTACTGCGTGGCCCAGCCGTCGACAAACGCGGTCTTGACGAGCTCCCAGTTGGCATCGCTCTGGTCGGCGTCGTACTGGTTCATCGCGGAGACGAGCGCAGCGCGGTAAGCATCAACGTTCGGCTGGAAGTTGGTGACCCAGGGCATGATGTAGTTGCCGTTGGTGGTGTAGTCGTTGGCGTCGGCGAGGAAGCCGTTGGTGGATTCGGCAGCCTGCTTATAGGGCATGGCGGCGAATTCATCGACCAGCATACGGGAGGCCTCGGGATCGGTGACCATCCAGTTCATGAATTCGAGCGTGGCCTGAATATCTTCCTCGGAAGCCTTGGCGTTGACAGCCCAGCAGTTCTCGGTGCCGCAGTTGAGACCCGCGTTCTCTTCGCCCGCAACACCGCAGTAGAACGGGATCATGGACAGGTTGTCAAGACCGTACTGACCGTCGCCGGTACCGGTGAGCTTGGCCCACTCCCAGGAGCCGTTCTGATAGAACACGGCCTGCTCCTTGCCGAACTCGTCCGCCGCGTCAAAGCCGCCGGCAGCGAGATCAGCAGGATTCACGGCGCTGTTGTTGATGTACAGATCCCACAGGTTCTTGTAGTTCTGCATGTAGGTACCCTTGATGGAAGACGGGCATTCCTTCCAGGCGTCGGGATCGTCCACGGACTCGTAGTAATACTCGAGGTTCGCGAGGTGGCCGGTGAAGCGCCAGCTGGAATCGTCGCTCATGGAAGAGGAGGTGAAGGCGTCGAAGCCGAGCTCGGAAGCACGAGCGTGGATGTCCTCAGCGACGGCCTTGAGAGTCTCAAAGTTCGTGATGTCGCCAAGCGTGTAGCCGGCCTTTTCGAGCAGGTCTTCGTTGACGATGATGCCGTAGCACTCGTAGCAGTAGCCGATGGAGCAGAGCTTGCCGTCGGCGTCATAGAGGTTGTAGGCGTCGGTGTTGAGCTCGTTGGCAACGGCGGTGCCGCTCAGGTCATAGCAGTAGTCGCCCCAGGTGTCGACAGCGGCCTGGTTGCCCACGACGAACAGCGTCGGGGGAGCGGACTTGTCCATCTCGGCGGTCAGGGTCTCGTTGTAGGTGCCGGAAGCGGCGGTCACGACGGTGACGGGCACGCCGGTCTTCTCGGTGTACATGGCGGCGACCTTCTGCAGGGTCCCGTCGGCTTCGGGCTTGAAGTTCAGCCAGTAGACGCGGCCGGAGGCGGTATCGCCGTCGCTGTTGTCAGCGGAGTCATCCTTCTTATCGCCGCAGGCGACGAGAGAAAGCGCCATGACAAGAGCAAGGATCATTGCAAGATACTTTTTCATTTCATCAATACTCCTTTTTAAATTTATTTTCACGCGGTTCCCGCGGGAAAATCAGTGCTTGAGCTGCCGCACGGACGCGCCCTCGCGCAGCGCGGTCGGCAGAGTGACATGGCGATGAACGCCGCGCCCCTCAATGATGTCGAGCAGGATCTCGACGCTCGCCTCTCCCATGGCGGTCATGGGCTGGCAGAGGGTGGTGAGCATGGGATGAATGTATTCCGAGACGCTGATGCCGTCGATGGCGATGACGGAGCAGTCCTCGGGGATGGAGCGGCCGCTTTCGCGCAGGGCGCGCATCGCGCCGATGGCCATGTCGTCCGCAATGGCGAAGACAGCCGTAAAATCGGCGGGGGAGCGCAGACGCTTTTGCATGGCGGCATAGGCGTTGGCAATGGTGAAATCTTCGGCGCAGATCAGGTCTTCCGGATGCTCTGTTAAGCCGAAGTCGCGCAGCGCGCGCTGATAGCCAAGGTAACGGAGCTGGGAGATCGAACTGTCGTCGGGGGCGGCGGTCAGCACGGCGATGCGGCGGTGACCGTTTTGGTAAAGCTCGCTGACCGCGCGGTAGGCCTCCTGCTCGTCGGCGATGGAGACGGAGGAGTACGACTCCGGCGGAAGCGTACCGTAGGAGTTGGTGTAGGAGCAGCAGACATAGGGCACGCCGAGAAGCGAAACCTCTTCGGGCGAATAATCGCTGCGCCCGCCGAGGAAGATAATACCGCGCAGGCGCTTTTCCTTTTCCATCACCGCACCGCACTGAATCTCGTCATCGCCCGATGGGATCTGGCGCATGACCATCGTGTAGCCCGAGGCGTCGAGCTTCTGCTCGATGGCGTGGATGATGTCGGTGTAGAAGGGGTTCTGCACGCCGCGCACCACGAGGCCGACCGCGTCAGAACGAATTTTGACGAGGTCGCGCGCGCTGTTGTTCGGCACATACCGGTGCGCCTCGATGACGGCGCGGACCCGTCTGCGGGAATCCTCACTCACGTCCGGACGGTCGTTGAGCACGCGGGAGACGGTGCTGACGCTCACGTCTGCAAGCTTTGCAATATCCTTGATGGTCATGCCGACGCGCCCCCTGCGATGATTCCGGAAACCTTACCGGTAACGTTTCCAATCCTTGCTTACAGCATAGCCCCCACAGCGGGCAAAGTCAAATGAAACTTGCCGTTTGTGGTAAAAATGGGGGAAACACACAAGAAATGTGCACCGATTTTTGACAAAACAGCCAAAGGATCAGAGAATAGCTCTCTTAACGTTCAGCTTACGACGTGCCTGTACCACTTTATGAGCGGCTTATAGCAAAATGCGGGCCAAAATCGGCGTTTCTGTGCAGAAACGAAAAAATTCCCCGTTTTCCGCCGCTATGCGGCAGAAAACGGGGAACGATCTGTGGCTAAAAAAGCCTTACTTGAGCAGCAGCTCCGCGATCTGGATGGTGTTGGTGGCAGCGCCCTTGCGGACCTGGTCGCCGCAGCACCAGAGGTTCAGGCCGCGCTCGTCGGTCAGGTCCTCACGAATGCGGCCGACATAGACGATGTCCTGATCGGACGTGTCGAGCGGCATGGGGTAGACCTTGTTCTTGAGGTCGTCGACGAGCTTGCAGCCCGGGGCGTTTGCGATGAGCTCCTTGGCACGCTCGACGCTGATCTTCTCCTTTGTGCGCAGCACGACGGATACGCTGTGGCTGCGGATGACGGGCACGCGCGCGCAGGTGCAGCTGACCTTCATCTCGGGCAGGTGGAGGATCTTGCGGCCCTCGTTCTGCATCTTCATCTCCTCGCTGGTGTAGCCCTCAAAGGCCTCGCCGCCGATCTGGGGGATGATGTTGTACGCGATCTGATACTGGAAGACCTTGGGCTCAAGGTGTTTGCCCTCGGAAAGGGCCTTGACCTCATTGTTGAGTTCGTCGATGCCGCCCTTGCCCGCGCCGCTGACGGCCTGGTAGGAAGAGGCGATGATCGTCTCGATGGGGCTCTCCTTGGCGAGGGCGTTAATGGCCACGAGGGTCACGATGGTGGTGCAGTTGGGGTTCGAGATGATGCCCTTGTGCCACTTCACGTCCTCGGGGTTGATCTCGGGGATGACAAGGGGGACGTTGGGGTCGAGGCGGAACGCGCTCGAATTGTCGACGAACACCGCGCCCGCCTTGACGATCGAGGGGGCAAAACGCTCGGCGATGTCGTTCTCGGCCGCGCCGAGGACGATATCAAGGCCCTCAAACGCGTCGTCAGACGCCTCGACGATGGTGCACTCCTGACCGCGGAACATGATTTTGCTGCCCGCGCTTCTGGCGCTTGCGATGGGACGAAGGGACGCAACGGGGAAGTTGCGCTCTTCGAGAATTTTGATCATTTCCTGACCGACGGCGCCGGTGGCGCCGAGAATACCGACATTGACCTGTTTCATTACACTACATTCTCCTTCACAAAACTATTGTACAGGACACGGATGGCCTGTTCGAAATCTTTTTCTTCCACGCCCACGATGATGTTGAGCTCTTCGGGGCCCTGCGTGATCATGCGGATGTTCACGCCGTTTTCGCCGAGCTTGGCGAAAATTTTACCGGAAACGCCGGGACGGTACGCCATCTTGCGGCCAACGGCGGCGACAATGGCGATATGCTCCGTTACGGTTATCTTATTCGGCTGCACCTCTTTTTGCAGCTCGCCCAGCATTTCATAGAGCGAGCGGGACACCTTGTCGGACGAGACGACGAGCGAGACGTTGTCGATGCCGGACGGGAGGTACTCGACGTTGACCTCGTGCTTGGCGAGCACGTTGAGAATTTTCAGGAGAGAGCCCGGTTCGCTCGACATGCCGGTCTTGGCGATGGTGATGATGGAAAAGCCCTTCTTGCCGGCGATGCCGGTGATGAAGCCGCCCTCTTCCATCTCGTCGCCGATGGACTCCAAGATCATCGTACCGGGATGGTCGGGCGCGTTGGTATTGCGGATGTTGAGCGGGATGTTTTTCTCGCGCACGGGGAAGATCGTGCCCTCGTGCAGGACCTGCGCGCCGATGTAGCTCAGCTCGCGCAGCTCGCTGTAGGTCACGCGGCGGATGGGCTCGGGATCGTCGACGATGCGCGGGTCGGCCATCAGGATGCCGGAGACGTCCGTCCAGTTCTCATACACGTCCGCGCCGAGCGCCGCTGCCGCGAGCGCGCCGGTGATGTCGCTGCCGCCGCGGGAGAACGTGCGGATGTGCCCGTCGGGCATCACGCCATAGAAACCGGGGATGACGACCTTGCGGTCCTCGGCGAGGGAGCGCAGCGCCGCGTAGGATGCGTCCTGATCGACGGTGCCGTCGAACTTAAACTTGATCCAGCGGGCCGCGTCGACGAACTCATAGCCGAGGTATTCGGCCATCAGCCGTGCGGAGAAGTATTCGCCGCGCGAGGCGAGCTCATCCTGGCTGATGCCATTTTTCATCTTGTCCCACAGCGCGTCGAACTCTTTGTCGAGGCTGATGTGCAGGCCACATTCGGCGATGATCTCGTTGTAGCGGTCGCGGATCATGGCGAAGATGTCCTCGCACGAAACGCCGTATTTGATGTGCGCGGCGCAGAGATAGAGAAGATCGGTGATCTTATGGTCGCCGGAGAAGCGCTTGCCCGGCGCGGAGACGATGACCACGCGGCGGGCGGGGTCGGCTTCCACGATGGACTTGACCTTGGCGAACTGGCGGGCGTCGGCGAGCGACGAACCGCCGAATTTCAAAACTTTGAGCATGGAGTTTATTCCTCTTCGGCCGCGTAGCGCGCAAGCAGCGCGTGCGGGTCGTCCTTTCGGTAAGATTCATAGGCGTCGAACGCCGCGCGGGCGCTGCACTCGCGGGTAAAGTATTCGCCCATGCAGCGGAACAGCCACTTGCACTGCGTGCCGGAGAGGTTCACCGAGCAGGGGGTGAAAGAGTCAGCATAGAAGCTGCGGCAGCCGTCGGCGACGTCGAGACAGTCGCGCAGCACGTTCGAGCCGGTCGGGTAGCCGCCTGCGCCCGCGCCGGAAAAGCTCTGCTTGCCAAAACGCGATGCGAACAGCGTGACGAGGTTGCCGGTGCCGTCGGTGTGCGCCTCGGGCGCGGAGGAGGGGAAAAGCGTCGGGCAGACGAACGCGGCCACGGCACGGCCGTTTTTCTCCGCTCGGGCAATGAGCTTGTAGGTCAGGCCCTCGTCCTTCGCCTTGGCGATGTCGCCCGCGGTGATGGACGAGATACCGACACAGGGGATGTCCTCTTCCCTGATGTTCACGCCGAAGGCAAGGTCGGCGGAGAGGACGATCTTGCGGCGCGCGTCCAGACCCTCGACATCTGCGGTGGGGTCGGCCTCGGCGTAGCCGAGCTCCTGCGCCTTGCGGAGCGCGGGCGCGTAATCCGCGCCAGAATTCGTCATGGCGGAAAGCATGTAATTCGTTGTGCCGTTCAGAATGCCCTCGACAGCCTTGATCTCATCAAGCTCAGACGCGCGGGAGAGAGAGGTGAGCCAGGGAATGCCGCCGCCCGCGGCGGCAGTGCAGCGCAGCGCCACGCCTTTTCCTTTTGCAAGGGAGGTGAGCTCTTCAAAGTGGGCGCACATGAGCTGCTTGTTCGCGGTGACGACGTGCTTGCCCGCACGCATGGCCGCGCAGAGGTAGCTGTACGCCGGCTCGATGCCGCCCATGACTTCCACCACAATATCAATCGAGGGATCGCGCACGATCTCGTCGTAATCGGCGGTCACGGTGCATGTGAGCTCCGGGCGGGGACGGCGGGAGAGAACAGCTGCAACATGCAGATCGGTTCGCCCCTCGCACAGCTTATAAAAATGGGACCCGACGGTGCCGAAGCCCAGCAGCGCAATATTCACGGGGAATGACCTTCTTTCTTTTTTGGATACTCCGTCAAGTGCGGACGAATTTGTGACTTACGCCGAAACTGTCCGCGGAAGAAAAACACTTGACTTTTTGATGGAAACAATATAACATAGCGTTTGTGAAAATACAATAGGGAAAACAAAAAAACTTTTCCCGTGAGATACAGGAGGAAACATCCATGCAGTATCAGAGCACCCGTGACAAAAATTTAAAGGCCAGCAGCGCGCAGGCCATCTTAAACGGCCTTGCCCCCGACGGCGGCCTTTACACGATGCCGTCGTTTGACGAGGTCAAGTTCGACTATACTACTGTATTAAATATGGACACGATGTCCATGTCGACGAAGATCTTATCCAAGCTCCTGCCCGACTTTTCAGAAGCGGAGATGGCAAAACTTGTCCACGACGGCTATACCGGCAAGTTTGAGACCGACCACCTGACTCCCACCGTCCCTGTGGGCGAGGACTTCATCCTCGAGCTTTTCCGCGGGCCGACGAGCGCTTTTAAGGATGTGGCGCTCTCGATGCTGCCGCGCCTGATGACCGCGTCGAAAGAAAAGCTCGGTGTGGACGACGAGATCATGATCCTGACCGCCACGTCCGGCGACACCGGCAAGGCGGCGATGGAGGGCTTCTGCGATGTGCCGGGCACGAAGATCATCGTCTTCTACCCCCACGGCGGCGTGAGCGCCGTGCAGCAGGCGCAGATGGCGACGCAGGCGGGCGAAAACGTCTGCGTGTGCGCGGTACGCGGCAACTTCGACGATGCGCAGACCGGCGTGAAGAAAATCTTCTCCGCCGTCAGCAAGGATCAGCTGCTCGAGGGTAAGGGCGTTCGCCTATCCTCGGCCAACTCCATCAACATCGGCCGCCTCGCCCCGCAGGTCGTCTATTATTATAGAGCGTACGCCGACCTCGTGCAGGCGGGCCGCATCCAGCCGGGCGACAAGGTCGACTACGTCGTGCCGACCGGCAACTTCGGCGATATCCTCGCGGGCTACTTTGCCAAGGAGATGGGCCTTCCCGTCGGCAAGCTCGTGTGCGCGTCCAACGCCAACAACGTGCTGACCGACTTCCTGCGCACGGGCCGCTATGACCGCCGCCGCCCCTTCTACAAGACAGTGTCCCCCTCGATGGACATTCTCGTCTCCAGTAACTTGGAGCGCCTGCTCTATCTCCTCTCCGGCGACGACAAGCTCATCGCGGATCTGATGAAGCAGCTCAGCGAAAACGGTGAGTACGAGGTGCCCGCGGACATGCTCGAAAAGCTGCACGAGCTCTTCTGGGCAGGCTTCTGCGACGACGAGGGTGCGAAAACCGCCATCGGCAAGGTCTGGAAGGACGACCATTACCTCTGCGACACGCACACGGCGGTCGCCTGGGACGTGGCGCAGCAGTACAAGCAGGCGAACCCCGAGCACAACGCCGTCGTCGTGCTCTCCACTGCCTCTCCTTATAAATTCCCCGCCGCCGTGCTCGAGGGCATCGGCGAAAAGGCCGAGGGCGACGAGTTCGACGTGATGGAGCAGCTCCACAAGGTCACGGGCGTGCCCGTGCCGAAGAATCTTGCCGACCTACGCTCCCGCGCGGTGCGTCACCGCGACGTGATCGACCGCGGCGAGATGCTCGACTACGTGCTCGGCAAGGCCGCGGCGGAAAAGTGATAAAGGAGAATAAACATGTATATTACCTGCCTTGATATGGAGGGCGTGCTCGTCCCCGAAATTTGGATCGAATTTGCCCGCGAGAGCGGCATTCCCGAGCTGACGCGCACCACGCGCGACGAGCCGGACTACGACAAGCTGATGAAATGGCGCCTGGGCGTGCTCCGCGAGCACGGCCTGGGACTCAAGGAAATTCAGGAGACTATCGCGCGCATCGACCCGCTGCCGGGGGCGAAAGAATTCCTCGACAAGCTGAGATCTGAGACGCAGGCCATCATTTTGAGCGACACCTTTGAGGAATTTGCACAACCGCTGATGAAAAAACTCGGCTGGCCGACCATTTTCTGCAACTCTCTCGAGGTGGACGCCGACGGATTCATCAGCGGCATCAAGATGAGATGCGAGCATTCCAAGCTTACGACCGTGCGCGGCCTTCAGTCCATCGGCTTTGAGACCATCGCCAGCGGCGACAGCTACAACGACCTCGAAATGATCGAAGCGTCCAAGGCGGGCTTCCTGTTCCGCACGACGGAAAAGATCAAGCACGACTACCCGCATCTGCCCGCTTTTGAGGGCTACGACGAGCTTTTAGCGGCCATCGAGCAGGTCATCCGCGCATAAGGGAAAAACAAATATCCAGCTTGAATGAAATAATATTCATTTAAAATTTGTTCATTTTGACGATTGACTTTTTTCTCCAAAAAATTATTATAATCAGGCGAAACGCAGGGGAAATTCTCCTGCAAGGCAAACATTTGTAATAAAATAGGAGGAGAAAAATGTTTAGCTTTCTGATCTGCCTCGCATTGCTGATCGGCGGCTACTTCGTTTACGGTGGCATCGTCGAAAAGACCTTCGGCCCTGACGACCGTGAAACGCCGGCTGTCAAGATCAACGATGGCGTGGACTATGTGGTTCTGCCGCAGTGGAAGCTGTTTATGATCCAGCTTCTGAACATCGCGGGCCTCGGCCCCATCTTCGGTGCCCTGCAGGGTGCTCTGTGGGGTCCCATCGTGTTCCTGTGGATCACCTTTGGTACGATTTTTGCCGGTGCGGTTCACGACTATTTCTCCGGTATGATGAGCGAGCGTAACGAAGGCGCTTCCATCTCCGAGATCGCCGGTATCTATCTGGGCGGCGCAATGAAGAACGTCATGCGCGTGTTCAGCGTGGTGCTGCTCGTTATGGTCGGTACGGTCTTTGCGGTCGGCCCTGCCGGTCTGATTGTCACCCTGTTCAAGAACGGCGGCCACGAGGGCATCGTCGCCACGACCCTGTTCTGGCTGATCATCGTTCTTGTCTACTACTTCATCGCGACTTTCATTTCCATCGATAAGATCATCGGTAAGATTTACCCCCTGTTCGGTATCTGCCTGATCATCATGGCCATCGGTGTTGCCGTCGGCATCTTCACCAAGCCTGAGTACACCATCCCCGAGATCTGGAACAACTTCGGCTCCATGCATCCCTCGGGCACCCCGGTGTGGAGCTTCATGTTCATCACCGTTGCCTGCGGCGCGATCTCCGGCTTCCATGCCACGCAGAGCCCCCTGATGGCTCGCTGCATGAAGAGCGAGAAGCAGGGCCACTTCGTCTTCTACGGCGCGATGGTCTGCGAGGGTGTTATCGCTCTGATCTGGGCTGCTGCCGGCTGCTCCCTGTATGAGGTCACCGGCGGTCTGAACACCGGCCTTGCCGCGGCTCTCGCCAATGGCCAGTCTGCTGCCATCTACGACGTCTGCTCCAAGACCATGGGCGGCGTGGGCATCGCACTCGCCATGCTCGGCGTTATCGCCTGCCCCATCACCTCCGGCGATACGGCCTTCCGTTCCGCCCGTCTTGTTCTGGCTGACTGGTTCAAGATCGACCAGAAGAAGTGGCAGAACCGCCTGATGCTCTGCGTGCCCGTCCTCGGCGTCGGCGCGATCCTCGGCATCGGCAATGCCCTCGGCAAGATCGACTACACTGTCATTTGGCGTTACTTCAGCTGGACGAACCAGACCCTCGCCATGATTGTTCTGTGGGCCGCTTCCATGTACCTCTTCTATGATAAGAAGAACTACTGGATCACCGCTGTCCCCGCTACCTTTATGAGCGCTGTGTCCGTGACGTACTTCCTGCTGGGCAACGAGTGCCTCGGCCAGTTCCTGAATACCAAGACTGCTGACGGCGCTACCGTTTACAACACTGCGGTTGCTTACCCCGTTGGTGTCATTGTTGCCGTCCTGTTCCTCGGCATCTTCCTGTACACCATCAAGAAGCGCAATCCCCAGCCTCACTACGAGACGCTGCACAAGTAAACCATTCGTAGAGCGGTGGGAGAATCCTCTCCCACCGCTTTTTTCAGATTTTGGAGGAGCTTTATGATTTTTGCACCTGTGCGCCTTGGCGAAACGAGTCTCAACGCCGAAGCTGTCGCCGCGGACAAGAAGTCCTGCAAGCGTTTCGGCCCCTGCGGCGTGGGGAAAGAGGCGCTGTTTTTGAATAGCTATTTTATCGACCGGCGCTACTATGTCGCCTTTTCGTCGGTGCGCCGCGTCTTCAAGCGCGTGGCGATGAGCCAGGGCGGCTTTTCGGGCAAGGGCGTGTTCGGCGCGATCCCCTATCTCGTGGTGCAGTATGACGGCGGGAAGGAAAAGCAGTGTACCTTCAAGCGCGAGGAAGACGTGGACGCGATGCTCGCCTATATCGGGGAAGTGCATCCCGAGATCCCGACGCTGAGCGTCGGCGGCGAGCAGCGCTTGGAGCAGAAGGCGAAGGAAGAGGCCGCGCGCTATCTTTCCGAGCTGACGAGCGACGCGCAGAGCGCGAAAGAAGAGCTGGAAAAGGCGCAGAAGTTCCTCTCCGGTTACCCTGAGCTGACAGGGCAGCTCTCCAAGGCGGCCAGAGCCAAGCGTGTGAACCAGCATACGAACCCCGCCTACCGCTGGGTCGCGCTGGCCATCGTGCTGGCAGGCGCAGCGGCGCTGGTGTACGGCATCATCTCGTGGCGTAACGGCGGAGATTCCGGCATGTATTTCGCCCTCTTCGGCTTTGCGGCGATCTTCTTCTTTTCCGGCGCGCACGTGCTGCCCACGGCGAAGAACAACAAAAAGGCCGTCGCCCGCGCCTGGGAAGAGGCACAGGCCAACCTTGCCCACGTCCTGCCGGACGATTTTCCGCTGCCGGCGCGCTATGCGCACCCTGTCGTGCTCACACGCATGATCCGCATCCTGCGCGAGGGCCGCGCCCAGAGCGCAGATGAGGCGCTCGAGGTGCTGAAATCTGACCTCAAGGCGCTCAACGCCGACGTGCAGGTCTCGCAGGAGGAATACGACGAGGTCGTCGCGATCAAGTCGATGTTCCTGCTGAGCGATTATCAGTGAGCGGATATTGATTCATTTCGTCAAAAAGCCCATGGATTTTGCAAACCCATGGGCTTTTTTCTGTCGCCTGGCAAGTGAATATAAGAGCGGTAAAAGAAAAATGCTTGCAAAGCGATCGCTTTGCAAGCATTTTTTATCTCTTTTTGCTCTTTGCCGTGGGCTTTGGCTTGGCCCAGCCGGATTTGCGCTTAAAGTTTTTCGGCTTGTCAGTGCCGCTGCTCTTCGGGCTCTGCCCGCCGCGGGGCGCGTCGTTTCTGCG
>ERZ779885.3262-NODE-3262-length-13894-cov-3.101308_pt1 | contig 13894 bp, 9 predicted proteins | sample MGYA00511554_ERZ779885 | MGnify/ENA primary metagenome ERZ779885 (study PRJEB29588, sample SAMEA2160998) | human gut metagenome | biome: human gut; feature: human-associated habitat; material: faeces | place: Denmark | collected 2008/2010 ... | reverse complement strand
CAATCTTCATCGTTGATCCTAAGAAAGAAAGAATCTGTGTTCAGGAAGCTCATACATTAGGTATTCCGCTTATCGGTATCTGCGATACTAACTGTGATCCGGAAGAACTGGATTATGTAATCCCAGGTAATGATGATGCTATCAGAGCTGTTAAGTTAATCGTTGCTAAGATGGCAGATGCAGTTATCGAAGCTAATCAGGGTGAAGAAGCAGCTCCAGCTGTAGAGGAAGAAGTAGCTGAGGAAGCTTAATATTTAAGTATTGACTTAAGTTTATGTATGCTTCAGCCTGACATATTATCAGGTTGAAGCATTTTTAAAATTATTTTTATTGGAGGATAATATAATGGCAGCAGTTACAGCAGCAATGGTTAAGGAACTTAGAGAGTCTACTGGCGCAGGTATGATGGAGTGTAAGAAGGCTCTTACAGAGACAGATGGTGATATGGAAGCAGCTGTTGATGTTCTTAGAAAGAGCGGAGCAGCTAAGGTTGAGAAGAAGGCAGGAAGAATTGCAGCAGAAGGTATTACAAGAGTTGCATCTGAAGGCAATACAGCAGTTGTAGTAGAAGTTAATTCAGAGACAGATTTCGTGGCTAAGAATGCTACATTCCAGGAATTTGTACAGGCTGTTGCTGACAAGGCACTTAAGGCTTCAGTTGATAAGGCTGGAGATGGCGAAGATGTATGCGCTATCCTTGATATGCAGTCAGAACTTGAAGAGAAGACTCTTACAATCGGTGAGAAGCTTTCTATCAGAAGATTCCAGAAGATTACAGGTGACTGTGTAGCTTCATATATTCACGGTGGCGGAAGAATTGGTGTTCTTGTTGCAGCAGATGGCGCTTCTAATGATGCAATCAAGGAAGCACTTACTAACGTAGCAATGCAGATTGCGGCTATGAACCCACAGTACCTTAGCAGAAACGATATGTCAGCAGATGAACTTGCTAAGTTAAGAGAGATTACAGAGAAGAGTGCATTAAATGATCCAGCTTCTCTTCCAAAGCCAATCTTAAACAAGTTAATTGATAAGGCTATTAACGATAAGGTATGGAGCGATGCTGATATTGCAACATACGAAGAGCATAAGAGCAACATGCAGTACTTATTCAACTTCCTTTCAAAGGAAGCAGCTGCACAGTTAGCAGAGCTTGCATTAGCTGATGAGGCTAATATCGTAGCAGATAAGATCTTTAATGGATTAGTAGAAGGTCGTGTATCTAAGCAGCTTAAGGAAATCTGCCTTATGGATCAGGTTTATGTTAAGGCTGAGGATGGAAAGCAGTCAGTTGCTAAGTACCTTGCAGAAGTTGCTAAGGCTAATGGTGCTTTCACAGTTAAGGGATATGTTCGTTTTGAGACTGGTGAAGGTCTTGAGAAGAAGAACGAAGATTTTGCAGCAGAAGTTGCAGCTCAGTTACAGTAATATTTAATTATAATATACGGTGAGTATTAAAAATCCTCCGGAGTTTATATAAGACTCTGGAGGTTTTTTTAGAATGATATTATAACAAAATGTTGTCATAAGACTTCTAAATTTGTCGTGCGTATGCTATAATCTTATCAAACTGTGATATTGTGTAAAACTGCAGTATACGATATGGAGGATAATTTGATGGGATTATTTTTTAAAGATTTGAAAGATGATTTATCAGAATCAGTCAATAATTTACCAGATGATACTAATAAGGCATCTGATGACTCAGATGATGTAATGGTAAATACATTAGATGATCCTGAACTTGCCAAGATGGCAGAGGCTTTCAAGATGGAAGCACAGGAATATGATATGTCAGAAGATACTTCTTCCCCAGAAACAGATATGGGAAATGTGTCTGATAAAGATGAGACAAAAGAAGATATAAAGAATGCAGCAGAGAATCCTGAATATATAGCTGATGAGACTGCAGTTATTACGGAGGGACTTTCAATAAAGGGAGATCTTGACTCATTAGGTTCTATTGATTTATTTGGTTCAGTAGAAGGTAATGTTACATGCAGAGGAAAACTTACAGTAAGCGGTTCTATTACAGGAAGTTCTAAAGCTAACGAATTTTTTGCGAATGACGCACAGGTTGATGGCGATATAGAGGCAAAAGGTGCTGTAAAGATTGGACATGGAACTGTAGTTGTAGGTAATATAACTGCTACATCTGCGGTTATTGGTGGAGCTGTTAAGGGCGATATAGATGTACATGGACCTGTGATAATTGATTCATCTGCTATAATTTCTGGAGATATTAAGTCAAAGTCAGTACAGATTAATAATGGAGCAACAATTGACGGACGCTGCTCACAGTGTTATGCGGATGTTAATATGGAAAGTATATTTGACATTAAAGGAAAAAAGAATAAATAACTGGAGGCACGTATGGATAACATTAAAAGAGTAATACTTAAACTTAGTGGTGAGGCTCTTGCTAAGAAAGAGGGCGGCTACAATGATGAGCTTATAGAGAATATTGCTAATCAGGTTAAGACAATAGTTGATAAAGGAACAGATGTTGGTGTAGTTATTGGTGGTGGTAACTACTGGAGAGGCCGTTCTAATGATAATATTGACAGAACTAAGGCTGACCAGATAGGTATGCTTGCAACAATTATGAACTGTATATATGTTTCAGAGATATTCCGTTCACAGGGACTTAAGACTAATATTCTTACACCATTCGAATGTGGAAGCATGACAAAGCTTTTCTCTAAGGACAGAGCTAATAAGTATTTTGAGAAAGGCATGGTTGTATTCTTTGCAGGAGGAACAGGTCATCCATATTTCTCAACAGATACAGGTATTGTATTAAGAGCTATTGAGCTTGATGCAGATGCTATTCTTCTTGCTAAGGCGATTGATGGAATATATGACAGCGATCCTAAGCTTAATCCAGAGGCTAAGAAGTATGATACAATCTCAATCAAAGAAGTTGTTGAGAAGAAGCTTGGAGTTATTGATATGACAGCTTCAGTTATGTGTATGGAGAATAAGATGCCTCTTATGGTATTCGGACTCGAAGAAGAGAACAGCATAGTTAATGCTTTATCAGGAAAGTTTAATGGAACAGTAGTAACTGTTGATTAATATAATATTAATGGAGGATTTTATGGAAAATATTAAAGATATTGAAGGAAGAATGCAGAAGTCAGTTGACAACTTAAAGGAAGAATATGTAACAATAAGAGCCGGAAGAGCTAACCCACATATTCTTGACAGATTAAGAGTTGATTATTATGGAACACCTACACCAATCCAGCAGGTTGCCAATGTTTCTGTACCAGAAGCAAGAATGATTCAGATTCAGCCTTGGGAAGCAAGCCTTATTAAGGATATTGAGAAAGCAATTCTTGTATCAGATTTAGGACTTACACCTAACAATGATGGTAAGACAATCAGACTTGTGTTCCCTGAATTAACAGAAGACAGAAGAAAAGAACTTGCTAAGGATATCAAGAAGAAGGGTGATAATGCCAAGGTTGCTATCCGTAATATCAGAAGAGATGCCAACGATGCAATAAAGAAAGAGAACAAGGCAGGAGATATCTCTGATGATGAAGCTAAGAATTCAGAGGATGAAATTCAGAAGATTACTGATAAGTATATTGCTATGATTGATAGTGCTATAGATGATAAGACGAAAGAGATACTTACAGTTTAAGAAAATGTCAGGGCTGTTGGATATTTTACAACAGCCTTTTTGTAATTGAATGAATTGCGAGAGGAATCATAGATATGGATACATTTAACGAGAGTCTCGGATTAAAGATTCCGGGGCATGTTGCCGTTATTCTTGATGGTAATGGAAGATGGGCTAAGAAAAGACATCTCCCAAGAACAATGGGACATGTGCAGGGAAGCAAAGTTGTTGAAGATATGCTTTATGTCGTAGATGAGCTTGGTGTAAAGTATTTTACTGTATATGCTTTTTCAACAGAGAACTGGAAACGTTCAACGGAAGAAGTAAGTACTCTTATGGGAATCTTAAGAACTTATCTTAAGGATTGTGTTAAGAAATCCATGAAGAATAATGTGCGATGCAGGGTTATTGGAAGAAAAGATGAACTCAGCCAGGATATTATAGACAGTATCAATAATCTTGAAGAGAAAACCAAGAATAATACAGGGCTTAATTTTACTATAGCCATTAATTATGGTGGAAGAGATGAGATAACAAGAGCGGTAAGAAAGATTGCCGGCAAGGTATCAGAAGGAAGTCTTAAGCCTGAAGATATAGATGAAGATACAATAAGTAATAATCTTGATACTTGGGAATTGCCAGATCCAGATTTACTTATAAGAACAAGCGGTGAGCAGAGATTATCTAATTATCTGTGCTGGCAGCTTGCTTATACAGAATTTTATTTCACAGATATTTATTGGCCTGATTTTGACAGGGAAGAACTTATTAAAGCATTTGAGAAATATAATAAGACGGAAAGAAGATTCGGCGGAGTTAAGGAGGAGTAGATTATGCGTACAAGAATTATGAGCGGAGCTGTGCTCATAGTCATACTTTTCACATGCCTGTATTTTGGAGGCTGGGTTACATTCGGGTTCAGTCTGTTTATTTCACTTGTTGGAATGTATGAGCTTATTAAAGTTAAGAAGCTTGAGAAGACAGGACTGGCAGTTGTAGGATATATAGCGGCAATTACTTATTATTTTATTCTTTTGCTTAATGATCCGGCATATATTTTACTGCTTCTTGTAGCTTCATGCATACTTATGATGTCAGTATATGTATTTACATTTCCAAAATATAAGACAGAAGATGTTATGTGGGTATTCTTCAGTATAGTGTATGTTGCTGTAACACTTTCTTATATCTATCAGGTAAGAATGCTGCAGGACGGAATATATATCGTATGGCTTATATTCGTGTCTTCATGGGGCAATGATACATGTGCATATTTCACAGGTGTATTTCTTGGAAAGCATAAGATGACTCCAAAGCTTTCACCTAAGAAGACTTACGAAGGTGCAATAGGAGGAGTTGTCGGTGCGACACTTCTTGGCTTTGGATATGGATTTGCCATAAGCTCTAAGATGTCAGATGTACTTGTGCATCCTGTATATACATTTGCAATAGCCAGCTTCATAGGTGCATTCCTGTCTATATTCGGAGACCTGGCTGCATCTGCTATTAAGAGAAATCATGATGTGAAAGACTATGGAAAGTTAATACCGGGACATGGTGGAATTATGGACAGATTCGACAGTGCTATATTCACTGCGCCTGTTGTTTACTGGTCAATAGAGGTTATTAACAAAGTCTTTGGAGGTTGATAATGAAGAACGTTTCGATACTTGGTTCAACTGGTTCAATTGGAACACAGACATTAGATGTTATTAGAAGAAATGCTGATATTAATGTAGTTGCACTTGCAGCGGGTACAAGGGTTTCTGACCTTGCAGAACAGGTCCGTGAGTTCAAGCCACAGCTTGTATGTATAGGTAAAGAAGAACTTGTTCCAGAGTTAAAGACTCTTATCGGTGATATTGATGTTAAGATTGTAAGTGGTGACGAAGGTCTTATTGAGGCTGCAACAATTGAGAGTGCAGAAATTGTTGTCACAGCGGTTGTAGGTATGATGGGAATTACACCTACAGTTGAAGCTATCAAAGCACATAAGGACATTGCACTTGCCAATAAAGAGACACTTGTGTGTGCAGGTCATATTATTATGAGTCTTGCTAAGGAATGTAATGTTAATATATATCCTGTTGACAGTGAACATTCAGCAATATTCCAGTGCCTTAACGGTGAGAACCGTGGTGAGATAGAGAAGATTCTTCTTACAGCTTCTGGTGGTCCATTCAGAGGAAAGAAAAGAGCTGACCTTGAAAATGTACAGTTAGAGGATGCACTTAAGCATCCTAACTGGGCTATGGGACGCAAGATAACAATAGATTCTTCTACTATGGTTAATAAAGGGCTTGAGGTGATGGAGGCACAGTGGCTTTTTGGAGTACCTGCCGAAAAGGTTCAGGTTATAGTCCAGCCACAGAGCATAATTCATTCAATGGTTGAATTCAAGGATGGAGCTGTAATGGCACAGCTTGGAAGTCCTGATATGAGACTTCCTATACAGTATGCTCTTTATTACCCTGAAAGAAGAGAGCTTAACACAGAAAGACTTGATTTCTACGAACTGGCTAATATTACATTTGAAAAGCCGGATATGGAGACTTTCAAGGGACTTAAGCTTGCTTATGAGGCAGCAGCTCGTGGAGGAAATATCCCGACTGCGCTTAATGCGGCCAATGAAGTAGCTGTAGCAAGATTTTTAGACAGAAAGATAAAATATCTGGATATTCCGGATATTATAGAATACGCCATGAATGAAGTGGATTATATTAATAATCCAACTGTAGAGCAGATTCTTTCTACACAGAAGATAGTAACAGACATGATAGAAAGCAGGTGGTAGAAGTTGGTTCTTAATGTATTTCTGGCGATTCTTGTACTCAGTATAATTGTTATTGTCCATGAATTCGGACATTTTATAATAGCTAAGGCTAATGGAATAACGGTAGTTGAATTCTCAATCGGATTCGGACCTAAGCTGATACATTTCAGAAAAGGTGAGACGGAATATTGTATTAAAGCACTTCCTTTTGGCGGTGCATGTACGATGCTTGGTGATGAGTTCCTTGAGATGAGTGTTATACAGTCAGAAGAAGATAATGACGAAGAGCTTACGGATGAAGAAAAAGAAGCTAAGAAAAGAAAGCTTGCTATCGAGAATGGTTATGATATGGAAAAGTCATTTGCAAGCAAATCGGTTTGGGCAAGGATTGCTGTTATAGCAGCAGGACCGGTATTTTCTTCTTGCTTTCGTGTGTGCAGTAGTTATTGTCGGAAGTCTTGGCTATGATCCATGTGATATTGACGTTATTAAAGATAATTCACCAGCTACAGAAGCAGGGCTTCAGGAAGGCGATGTCATAACTAAGGTTAATGGACATAAGGTGACATTTTACAGGGATTTTTATTTCTATAGGGCTTATAATGCAGATAAGACTCTTAACATAACATTTACAAGAGACGGTGAAAAGATGACAACAACTGTTACTCCGCAGCATATTAAGCAGCAGAAGTATCAGGTTGGAATCATGATGAATGAGAATTGTCTCATAAGTTCAGTTACCAAGGATTCTCCAGCTGAAAAGGCGGGACTTAAAGCTAATGATGTTATCAAAGCAGTTGATGGGACTGCAATGGAGAACAGTTCCAGTGTGACAGAAGCCATTACATCAAGTGGTGGAAGCAGTGTCACATTCACGGTTGCAAGAGATGGAAAAAATGTTGATGTGACAGTTGAGCCTAAGATGGTTGAAGTTGAAAGCTATGATACAGGCTTTGTTGTATATGGAGACAGGGTAAAGACTTCTCCTATTGGTACGCTTAAGTATTCAGTGGAGGAAGTCGGATACAGTGTCAAGACTGTAATTCAGAGTCTTGGAATGTTATTTACAGGAAAGATTGGGTTTGATTCATTGTTAGGACCAGTTGGAACTGTCAGCACAATGAGTGAGATTGTTGAAGAAAGTAAGGCAGATGGTGCATTTTATGTATTCCTTAATCTTATGAATCTTGCAGCACTTATCAGTGCCAACTTAGGAGTAATGAATCTGCTGCCAATTCCGGCACTTGACGGAGGCAGACTTGTATTCCTTATAATAGAGGCATTAAGAGGCAAGCCGGTTAAGAGAGAGCATGAGGGAATTGTTAATTTCATAGGTATGATACTTCTTGTCATACTTATGGTTGTTGTATTGTTTAAAGATATAATGGCATTGTTCTAATACAGAAAGGACACAGGGGTTATGTACAGAGATAATACTAAAGTTGTTAAGATAGGAAAATGTGTTATAGGTGGTGGCAATCCTATTCTTATCCAGTCAATGACTAATACACATACAGAAGATGTTGCTGCAACAGTAGCGCAGATTAAGGAGCTTACCAAAGCTGGTTGTGAAATCATCAGATGCACAGTTCCAACTAAGGAAGCTGCACTTGCAATCAAAGAGATAAAGAAGCAGATAGAGATACCTCTCGTTGCAGATATACATTTTGATTACAAGATGGCTATTATGGCAATAGAGAATGGGGCTGACAAGATTAGAATCAATCCGGGCAATATCGGCGGAACAGACAAGATAAAGGCTGTTGTTGATGTTGCAAGGGAAAGAAATATACCAATCAGGGTTGGCGTCAACAGCGGTTCACTTGAGAAAGACCTTATTGAGAAATATGGCGGAGTAACAGCAGAGGGAATCGTTGAGAGCGCACTTGACAAGGTTAAGATTATTGAAGACTTAGGTTATGATAATCTTGTTGTCAGCATCAAATCTTCTGATGTAATGATGTGTGTTAAAGCACATGAGCTTATTGCAAAACAGACTAATCATCCGCTTCATGTTGGAATTACTGAGTCTGGAACAATATTCTCAGGAAGCATTAAGTCATCAATCGGACTTGGTCTTATACTGAATCAGGGAATTGGTGACACAATAAGAGTTTCTCTTACAGATGATCCTGTAAGGGAAATAGAGGCTGCGAAACTGATACTCAAGACTCTGGGCTTAAGAAAAGGCGGAATAGAAGTTGTTTCATGCCCTACATGCGGAAGAACAAGAATTAATCTTATAGACCTTGCAGGAAAGGTTGAGAAAATGGTTTCAGGGTATGACCTTGACTTGAAGCTTGCTGTAATGGGCTGTGTAGTTAACGGACCGGGAGAAGCAAAGGAAGCTGATCTTGGAATTGCAGGCGGTGACGGCTGCGGAGTACTTATTAAACATGGAGAGATTATTAAGAAGGTTCCAGAAGAGGAGCTTCTTGATACACTCAGGTATGAACTTGATAATTGGAATGAGTGATACATATGTACAGATTTTTTGAAGTGTTTAAGACGCTGAAGCTGCCAGAGGATCTGGCGGTGTATTTTGAGAATGTTGAAGTAACTAAAGTCTCGAAAACATCGACCAATTCTCTGGCACGCGTTTATATAAAGAGTGACAGGGTAATAGAAAAACCAATAATATTCAAGGTTGAGGATGCATTAAAGAAACAGATATTCCGTATATCCAACATGGACGTGCGGATTATCGACAGATATATTTTGTCAGCACAGTATACGCCACAGACTGTAATGGATATATATTATGACAGTATCCTTGCAGAGCTGGAGAAATACTGGACACTTGAATATAATCTTTTAAAGAATTCCCAGTGGGAGTTTGAGAAAGAGGATATGCTTGTATTCACGATTGAGGACAGTTTTCTTGCGCATCAGTATGCGGATACACTTACAGATTATTTCAAGAAAATATTCCTGAACAGATTCGGGTTTGAGATAGATGTTGAGTATCAGTATGCCAAGAAGAAGGAAAGCCAGTACGAGAGAGAAAATGCATACAAGATTAATCTTCGTGTCAAAGAAATTGAGAATAATATAAAGGCGGCAGCAGAAGATAATGCTGACGGCAGGGATGATAAGAAGCTTACTTCTGAACAGAAGGCAGCAAAGAAAGCTGAGACAGCAGCCAAGCAGAAGGCGGCAAGAGCAGCATTTTTTGCAAGCGATAACAGGGGCAGGGAAGAGCTTAAGACATACAGCAGAAAGCCTGCTAACGAAGATGTTTTATATGGAAGAGATTTTGACGGTGATGTAACACCGATTGAACAGATAGATACAGCAATCGGAGATGTTATTATCTCTGGTATGGTCCGTAATGTGGAAATGCGTGAAATCCGTAACGAAAGAACTATTATTATGTTCAATGTCACAGATTTTACAGACACAATTACAGTAAAGGTATTTGCAAAAAATGAGCAGGTACCGGAGCTTTCAGGTGTTATCAAGAAGGGGAATTTCTTAAAGATTAAGGGTAATGCTACATTTGACAAGTACGACCAGGAAATATCAATTGCCAATGTGTGGGGCATAAGAAAAGGCTCTGATACTAGACAGGTGCGTAATGACCTCGCACTTCATAAGAGAGTTGAGCTGCACTGCCATACCAAGATGAGTGATATGGATGGTGTGTCTTATGTATCTGATATTATCAAACAGGCAATCAGATGGGGACATAAGGCAATTGCAATTACTGACCACGGTGTTGTTCAGGCATTTACAGATGCATTCCATACGATGAGCGACCTCAAAGGCTCTTATGCCAAGAAGGGTGAGAAACTTGATTTTAAGATAATATACGGAGTCGAGGCATATCTTGTTGATGATACCAAGCAGATTGTAACGAATCCGAGAGGACAGAGCTTTAACGATACATATGTTGTGTTCGACCTTGAGACAACGGGCTTTTCTGCGGAAGTTGACAGAATTATAGAGATAGGTGCAGTCAAGGTGTGCAATGGTGAGATAGTAGACAGATTCTCTACATTTGTTAATCCTGAGATTCCTATTCCGTTCAGAATTGAGACACTTACGCACATTAATGACCAGATGGTTATGAATGCACCTAAGATAGAGGAGATTCTGCCTAAGTTTCTTGAATTCTGCGAGGATGCTGTTATGGTTGCACATAATGCGGAATTCGATACGAGCTTCATAATCAATAAGGCAGAAAAGATTGGTATAAATGTGGATACTACCATTATAGACACAGTGCTTCTTGCACAGTTTCTTATGCCTAATCTTCATAATTATAAGCTGGATACGCTTACAAAGCATCTTAATGTTGTACTTGAAAGCCACCACAGGGCGGTTGACGATGCTGCTGCGACTGCAGACATATTTGTCAAGATGATTAAAATGCTTTACGACAGGGATATTCCGGATGTTGATAAGCTTAATGAAGAAGGTAAGATGGATGAGAACGCCATCAAGAAGCTTCATCAGTATCACTGCATAATTCTTGCTTCTAATGAGATGGGAAGGATTAATCTGTACAGACTTGTTTCTGCATCACATTTGCAGTACTTTAACAGATTCCCTAAGATACCGAAGAGTCTTGTTAACCAGTACAGGGAAGGTCTTATTATAGGAAGTGCGTGTGAGGCAGGTGAGCTTTTCAGAAGTCTTGTAAATGGTCGTTCAGAAGCAGAGATAGCGCGAATAGTTAATTTCTATGACTATCTTGAGATACAGCCAATTGGTAATAACAGGTTTATGATTGAGAAAGAGGATTGCTATGTCCAGAATGAGGAGGATTTGCGCAATCTGAACCGTAAAATAGTAGAACTTGGCGACAAATTCGGCAAGCCTGTTGTGGCAACCTGCGATGTGCATTTCTTAAATCCAGAGGATGAAGTGTACCGTAGAATTATCATGGCAGGAAAAGGCTTTGATGATGCGGATAATCAGGCACCGCTGTATCTTCATACTACTGAAGAAATGCTTCATGAATGTGATTATCTCGGAAGTGACAAGGCATACGAGGTTGTTGTAACCAACACTAATAAGATTATGGATATGTGTGAGGAGATTGAGCCTGTAAGACCGGATAAATGTCCTCCGTTCATTGAGAACTCTGACCAGATGCTTCGTACAATCTGTGAAAACAGAGCTCATGAGATATATGGTCCGGAGCTTCCACAGATAGTAACTGAGCGATTAGAGCGAGAGTTGAACTCAATTATCTCTAACGGATATTCCGTTATGTACATAATTGCACAGAAGCTTGTATGGAAATCTAATGATGACGGTTATCTGGTTGGTTCAAGAGGTTCGGTTGGTTCTTCATTAGCAGCAACAATGGCGGGTATCACCGAGGTTAATCCGTTAAGCCCGCATTATCTGTGTCCAAAATGCTACTATAATGATTTCTATTCAGATGAAGTCAAAGCATTTGCCGGAGGCGCAGGCTGCGATATGCCTGATAAGATATGCCCAAAATGCGGAGCGAAGCTTAATAAGATGGGATTTGATATTCCGTTCGAGACTTTCCTTGGTTTCAAGGGAAACAAAGAGCCTGATATTGATCTTAACTTCTCCAATGAATACCAGAGTAAGGCTCATGCCTACACAGAGGTTATCTTTGGAAAAGGGCAGACCTTCAAAGCTGGAACTATCGGTACTGTCGCAGAAAAGACTGCGTATGGTTTCGTTATGAAGTATTTTGAAGAGAAGTCAGCAAAGAATGCACTTGAGGGCAAGCCTCCTATTGTTAAGAGAAAATGTGAGATAGAACGAATAGCAGAAGGTTGTATTGATATTAGAAGAACTACAGGACAGCATCCTGGTGGAATTGTTGTACTTCCAATTGGTGAAGAGATTCATTCATTTACACCGGTACAGCACCCTGCAAATGATATGACGACATCTATAGTAACAACACATTTCGATTACCATAGTATTGACCACAACCTGTTAAAACTGGATATCTTAGGACATCTTGATCCTACAATGATACGAATGTTACAGGATTTAACGGGAATTGACCCTCTTGAGATTCCACTAGATTCTAAAGAGGTTATGTCACTGTTCCAGAATACATCTGCACTTGGAATCAAGCCTGAGGATATAGGCGGCACAAAGTTGGGAGCACTTGGAATACCAGAATTTGGTACTGACTTTGCCATGCAGATGCTTATGGATACCAAGCCGCAGTATTTCTCAGACCTTGTACGTATCGCAGGACTTGCGCATGGTACTGATGTATGGCTTGGCAATGCACAGACTCTTATTAAAGAAGGAAAAGCTACTATTTCAACAGCTATATGTACACGAGACGATATTATGATATATCTTATCCAGAAGGGACTTGATTCAGAGGAATCATTTAAGATAATGGAAATGGTCCGAAAGGGTAAGGTTGCATCCGGTAAATGTAAAGAATGGCCGGAGTGGAAGCAGGATATGATTGACCATGGTGTACCGGACTGGTATATATGGTCATGCGAGCGAATCAAGTACATGTTCCCTAAGGCACATGCTGCAGCGTATGTTATGATGGCATGGCGTGTTGCATACTGTAAGGTATTTTATCCGCTTGCATATTACACAGCTTACTTTAGTATAAGAGCCACAGCATTTGATTATGAGAAAATGGCTATGAGTCCTGTAAGGCTTGAACACTACATTGCTGAGTACAAAGCCAAGAAAGCAGAAGGAACAATCTCTAATACAGAAGAAGATGAACTTGGTGTAATGCGTATTGTTCAGGAAATGCATGCAAGAGGCTATGAATTCACACCTATAGACATATATAAGGCAAAGGCAAGAACATTCCAGATAATTGATGGAAAGATTATGCCATCATTCAAGGTTATATCAAAGGTAGGTGAAGTCGCCGGAGAGTCAATAGAGATAGCCGCCAGAGATGGCGAATTCTTATCAAAGGATGACTTACGCCAGCGAGCCAAGATAGGACAGTCAGCGATAGATAAGCTTTCAGAGCTTGGAATACTTGGAGATATGACAGACAGCAACCAGCTGTCACTGTTTGACCTGTAATGGGGAATTGAGGTGAGTGTGATGATGGCTTGGGCTGAGGAATAATGTTATGGGGATGCGCGATGGCGCTGTGCTATGGTGATGCGTTATTGTGATACATTACGGTGATGCGCTATTGGGCAAACGCCTACTAGAATGTAGCGGATAACAGAATTAGTGGGTGGTTTTTATATAATATTGCAATGGTTTCGGAGCAGAGACCTACAAAAGTATCTAAGTATTGTACTTTTGTAGGTCTTTTTCTTCAAATTTCATAGAATAAAGCGACACATTGCTTGTGATTGACCTACGCAATAAGCTAAATTGGATGTTTGCGTAGGTTTTTCTTATTGAGATATCTCTATTAGCAAGAAAATTCACCTACTAGGATTGAATGTAAGAATATAATAGTAGGTCTTTACTTTCTGATTACAGTGTAAATGTGCAGAAAGCCAGTAAACAAGCGGCTTCGCAGGCATGTCAGTCCTGTTTAAAAG
>ERZ779885.3243-NODE-3243-length-13965-cov-4.732279_pt1 | contig 13965 bp, 12 predicted proteins | sample MGYA00511554_ERZ779885 | MGnify/ENA primary metagenome ERZ779885 (study PRJEB29588, sample SAMEA2160998) | human gut metagenome | biome: human gut; feature: human-associated habitat; material: faeces | place: Denmark | collected 2008/2010 ... | reverse complement strand
GGTTGGAGACGCTCGGCGCGGTGGATGACGAGGGCTATGCCGGCGTTATCGTGCGGCATTACGGGGCCATGGGTTATGGCCCAGGCCGGGTGAAACAGGAACTGCACCGCCGGGGCGTGCCCCGGGAGCTGTGGGACGAGGCGCTGGCACAGTTGCCCCCGGCGGCGGATGCCGTGCGGAAGGTGGTGGCTGCCAGACTGCGGGGCCGGCCCATGACACAGGAGGACAGCCGGAAGCTGGCCGCGGCATTGCAGCGGCGTGGGTTTTCCTGGAATGACATACGGCCCGTGCTCAATGAGTGGGGGCAGGAAATAGACGAGACGTGAGGTATACAACGTGAAGGTTGCATTTATTTCCCTTGGCTGTGCCAAGAATCTGGTGAACACGGAGCAGATGATGGCTCTGTGCCGCGATGCGGGGCATACGCTGCTGGAGGCACCCGCCGGTGCGGACGCGGTGGTCATCAACACCTGCGGGTTTATCGACAGTGCCAAGGAGGAGGCGATCGACACCATACTGTCCGTGGCGGCGTTGAAGGCCGAGGGACAGGTGGGCAAGATACTGGTGACGGGGTGCCTGACTCAGCGCTACCAGCAGGAGATACTGGACGAGCTGCCCGAGGTGGACGGTATCATGGGCACCGGCAGCTACGGTGAGATCGTCCCGGCGCTCTCGGAAATGATGGCTGGCGGTACGCCCCGGCGCTTTGCCGATATCCACGGGATGATCGACGAATTCGACCGGGTGCTGACTACGCCGGGGCACTATGCCTATCTGCGTATTGCCGAGGGCTGCGACAACCGCTGCGCCTATTGCGTGATACCTTCTCTGCGCGGGAAATACCGCAGCCGCCGCATGGAGGATGTGCTGGCCGAGGCGAAGCATCTGGCTGACGCCGGGGTGAAGGAGTGCATCGTCATCGCCCAGGATATCACCCGCTACGGCATTGATCTGTACGGCGAAAAGAAGCTGGCGGTGCTGCTGCGGGAGCTGTGTAAGCTGGACTTCCGCTGGATCCGGCTGCACTATCTGTATCCGGACGAGTTTACCGACGAGCTGATCGACACCATTGCCGCAGAGGAGAGGGTGCTGCCCTATCTGGATATCCCCATCCAGCACTGCAACGACAAGGTGCTGCGCGCCATGAACCGCCGTGGCGACAAGGCGGAGCTGCTGGCGCTGTTCCGTAAGCTGCGGGAGCGTATCCCCGACCTGGTGCTGCGGACCAGCCTGATCACCGGTCTGCCCTTCGAGGATGAGGCGGCGTTTGAGGAGCTGTGCGAATTTTTACAGGAGGTCCGCATCGAACGGGCGGGCGTGTTCCCCTATTCTCCGGAGGAGGGGACGCCGGCGGCGCGTATGCTGAACCGGGTGGATACCGCCGAGGCCGAGCGCCGGGCGGAGCTGGTGGTAGACGTACAGTCCCGGATCATGGACGACTTCAACGACAGCCGTATGGGCACTGTGGCAGAGGTGCTGTGTGATGGCTTCGACCAGGAGGCTATGCAGTTCGTGGGACGCAGCTATGCCGAGAGTCCGGATATCGACGGGCGCATCTATTTCACCGCCGACCACGAGGTAGAGGCGGGTGAGTTCGTGCCGGTGCGTATCACCGGTGCCATGGACGGCGAGTTGACCGGCGAGTTGGCGGAGTAAAAGGGGGCTTTCCCTTTGCGCGGCACTGTGCTATAATGCTGCGAGAGATAAAAGCGAAAGGTGGATACATATATGACTACGGCGAACAAACTGACGATCCTGCGGGTGCTGATGATTCCCGCGTTCTTGGTGGTGTTGTACTGGGGTTTTCCCGGCAGCCGCTATGTGGCGCTGGGCATCTACATCGTGGCGTGCCTGACCGACCTGCTGGACGGCTACATTGCCCGGCACTATAATCAAGTCTCCGATTTTGGGAAGTTCATGGACCCGCTGGCGGACAAGTGTCTGGTGATGGCGGCGCTGTGCTGGTTCGTGGAGGAGGGCACCTTCTTTGCGTGGGTGTTGGCCATCGTGCTGCTGCGGGAGTTTGCTGTGTCCGGTATGCGTTTGGTGGCTGTGGAGAAGGGCCGGGTCATCGCCGCTGGCTGGTCCGGTAAGGTCAAGACAGCCAGTACTATGGTGTGTATCTGCCTGATCCTGCTGGGCATTCCCCAGTGGCTGAACTATGTGTGTCAGGGCGTCATCCTGGTGACAACCGTGTACTCCGGAGTTGAGTATTTTGCCAAGAACGCTGATGTGTTCAAAGAGGTCAAATGACAACAAAAAAGAACGGCGCAAGCCGTTCTTTTTTGTTGCCCATCAAGAGAAGCGAGAGAGTCTTCTTAGGAAGTCCAAAAGGACGCCGCAGAAAACCACAGAAAAAATGGCACCGACCCAAGAAAGAATTAGCCCTGCAAGGCGGAGATTGCCGCAGTTTCCTTTCTTCGTAGATATATGGGACAAAACGATACCAAAAAATCCAGATAATCCAGCGGGAATGGCGGTATACAAAATGGGGTTATAACGTTGTGCGGTGAGAAAGAGGGGCACAACCAATACGCATGAAACGATACCGAGGACTACGCTGGCGACAGCTTCGTTCTCTCCGGGGCGGGTTTGTTTGTCCACAATAAGACCTCCCTCTGTTTTTGTATATTGTATAACAGTTCGTTATATTTGTCAATAAAACAAAATGTTTTGTCTATACTTTTTGTATCTCAAGCGGTGAGGTGCAGAATGTATCAACGAATACGCGATCTCCGGGAGGATGCGGACTTGCGGCAGCAGGACATGGCGGAGTATTTACAGTGCACGCAGGTCTGCTATTCTTATTACGAATCGGGAAAAAGAGATATACCGACGGATGTGCTGATACGGATAGCACGGTATTACGATGTCAGCGTTGACTACTTACTGGGGCTGACAGACCGGCGGGAGGCGTACCCGGCGCGGAAACAGAGCACTTGACAGGCCGGGAAATTCCTGTTACTATTAACTGAACCGAATAGCGCGTTGATCGGAAAGAGTACGCACCGGCGCTTTGCCAAGAGAGGGACGGCCACCGGCGGAAAGCCGTCCTGCCGAGCGGTGCGGAAAGTGCGTCCGGGAGCGCGAGGGATGTGGATGCCCTCCGCATGGCCTGCGTTATGGCCGGACTTGAGTGATAAACGAGAGTGGAACCGCGAAGTCTTTTTCGCCTCTCATGCCCTACGGCATGGGAGGCGTTTTTGTTCGGCATAATAATATAATGTAGATAGAAGGAGAACCGTTATGTATTTGTATAATTCCGCCACCCACAAGAAAGAGGAGTTCAAGACCCACACCCCCGGCCATGTGGAGATGTACACCTGCGGCCCCACGGTGTACCACTTTGCCCACATCGGCAACCTGCGCTCCTATATCATGGAGGACGTGCTGGAGAAGTACCTGCGCTACGCCGGATACGACGTGAACCGCGTCATGAATATTACCGACGTGGGGCACCTGACCTCCGATGCCGACGAGGGCGAGGATAAGATGCTCAAGGGCGCCAAGCGTGAGCACAAGACCGTCATGGAGATCGCCAAGTATTACACCGACGCGTTTTTCGAGGACTGCCGGAAGCTGAACATCAAGCGTCCGGATGTGGTGCAGCCCGCTACCGGCCTTATTGACGACTATATCAAGATCATCACCAAACTCATCGACACTGGGTACGCGTATCTGGCCGGTGGCAACGTGTATTTCGACACCAGTAAGCTGAAGCGGTACTACATCTTCAACGATCACAACGAGGAGGATCTGGCTGTGGGCGTCCGCGAGGGCGTGGAGGAGGACACCAACAAGCGCAACAAGAACGACTTTGTGCTGTGGTTCACCAAGTCCAAGTTCGAGGACCAGGCGCTGAAATGGGACTCTCCCTGGGGCGTGGGCTATCCCGGCTGGCACATTGAGTGCTCCGGTATTTCCATGAAGTACAACGGCGAGTATCTGGATCTGCACTGCGGCGGCGTGGACAACGCCTTCCCCCACCATACCAATGAGATCGCCCAGAGCGAGAGCTATCTGGGCCATCCCTGGTGCCCTCACTGGTGCCATGTGGCACACCTGAACACCGACCACGGCAAGATGTCCAAATCCAAGGGCGAGTTCCTGACGGTATCGCTGCTGGAGGAGAAGGGCTATGACCCGCTGGCCTACCGGTTCTTCTGCCTGCAGAGCCACTACCGCAAGAGCCTGGTGTTCACCTGGGAGAACCTGGACAACGCCACCGTGGCCTACAACAAGCTGCTGAGCAAGATCGCGGCGCTAAATGATGAGGGCGAGGTGGACCGGGCTGCCTTTGACGAGTACAAGGCCAAGTTCATGGCTGCCATGGACAACGACTTGAACACCTCTATGGCTGTGACGGTGCTGTATGACGTGCTGAAGGCCAAGACCAATGACAAGACCAAGCTGGCCCTGCTGGACAGCTTCGACACCGTGCTGGGCCTGAAGCTGCTGGAGAAGGCCGCCGCCCTCTCCGAGGAGGGGGAAAAGATCTCCTCCCAGGAGATCGCCGTGGACCGGGATCTGGGGGTAAACCTGGTTTTCATCAGCGATTCCACCTTCCGGGAGGACACCTCCCTTTTGCTGGGGGAGAACGCCTGGGCATCCCTGGACTATGATCCCCAGCGCAGCGCCCTGCCCGCCGGGGACACCGACGCCCTGTACACCGCTGGCGACTTTCTGGTAACAGAGCTCTACACCCTCCGCGCCGCCCGGCGGCTGGTGATCCTGGCCTCGGAAGACATCGGCCTGGCCAATCCCAACGCCCTGCTGCTGGCCAACGCCTGTTTCGACACGGTGCACAAGATCGGCATGCCCGAAGCCCGCATCACGCTGGCCGAAACCACGATCTACCTGGCCACCTCGCCCAAGAGCAACTCGGCCTACATGGCCATCAACCAGGCGCTCTCCTTCGTCGAACACGATACGACCAACCGGCCCGTACCCCTGCACCTGCGCAACGCCCCGACCAAGCTGATGGATCAGGCGGGGTACGGCAAAGGCTATAAATACGCCCACGACTACGGCGGATTCGCCGGGCTGGAGTTCATGCCCGAAACGCTCAAAGGCAAGAAATTCTACGAGCCGAACACCCGCAACGCCGCCGAAGCGAAGATCGCCGCATGCATCCGGGAGCTGTGGAAGGACAAATATAAATAACAGCCGGAGACACAACGCCTTCCGGCATTCCTGAAGCCGACTGCCGGACAGCCCCGAAAATACGATCGGACGACATCCCGTATTTCACCCCGGCGAACGGCAGCGACACAAGCGACCAAAATATACCGACAAACGGCAAAAGAGCACAGCGGGCAATCCCTGAATCATAAATCCCGAAACCGGGACGGAATCTATCCCCGGAAACATAAAGACTGCCGACATGTTGAAAACAGGCGCTATATTGAATTTCCTGGTCGCGGCGGGACACCTCGCCTGCCTACCTTGGCTCTATCCCGTACTGTCGATCTATCGCATCGACGGAATCATGGAAACGCTGGCCCTCCGCTACGGGGCCGCCATTCCTTATCTGCTGACCGTCGCCATTGCGTTCATCTTCGCCGTATTCGGCCTCTACGGACTTTCGGGCGCCGGGATCATCCGCCGGCTGCCGCTGCTCGAAACAGGTATTTACACCATTGCCACCCTCTTCCTGCTGCGGGCCGTCGCGGGCGTTGCGGAAATGGCCGTGACGGGCTGCGCTCTTCTTGCGGACAGTACGGCAGCCTTTGCTGCCGCCGTCGTCGGCACGCTCTACCTGCTGGGCGGGCGGCGTAAATTCGGCAGGCAGGAATCCGAATGAAACACAAACTTCGCCGGCAGTTTACCGAAGAATACAGAGAACAACAAAATAGCATGAAACGCATAGGACTCATATCCGACACCCACGGCACGTTCGACCAAACGCTCAAAACATTCCTCAAGGACGTGGACGAAATCTGGCACGCCGGGGACATCGGCTCTCCGGAGGTCGCCGACCAGATCGCGGCGTTCAAACCCCTGCGGGCCGTCTATGGCAATATCGACGGAGGTATCATGCGACGCACCTACCGTGAATTTCTCTCCTTCGAGTGCGAAGGGGTGAGCGTCCTGATGACCCACATCGGCGGCCATCCCCCCCCCTACACCCCGCAGGCCGTAGCGCGGATCCAATCGCTGCGCCCGAAAATCTTCATCGCGGGGCACTCCCACATTCTCAAGGTCATCTACGACCCCGTTTACGACCTGCTTCACCTCAACCCCGGCGCTGCCGGCTGCTACGGTTTCCACAAGGTGCGCAGCGCCCTGCGCTTCACCATCGACGGCACCGACATCCGCGACATGGAAATCGGCGAATGGCCTCGTCCCGGCGCTTGATAAAGGGACGAAATCGTTCAATATGCAATATTTTTATTTAACATAATATTATCTGGGATTCCGTCGTTATAAGTCTGTAATTTTAACAGGACAAAACGTACATTTTCGACAAGCGAGGAGAGAGCGACCGCGTTCGCTTTTCCGAACACGGAAAACTAAAAAAGGAATCCAAGATGCAAGCTAAAATCTCAAAAACGCTCGAGGCCATCATCGCCCGTACGGCATTCGAAACCTCGAAACGCGCTATTACCCACTCACTCAAGGATTTTCTCACCCTTGAGATTCTGCGGGAAGAAGGGTCCTTAGCGCATCAGATACTCACCTCCCGCCTCAAGGACTGGGAGATTCACCAAATATGCCTTCGCATCGAAAGCGAGATTCGGTCGGTATCGGCACCCGATTCATCGAGGCAGAATCCCGAAGAATTTTTCCCTTTATACACCAGAGAATTACAACGATTGTTCGCCCCGATGCACCATGTTTCGACGGCACACGCACTGCTGCACATCGTGAGCACCCGCACACGATCACTTCGCAGGTGCTGGCCATGTACCATTTCGATGCACAGGCGATAGCGACCGAACTGCAAAAGATGACCCTGGAGGCCGATCAAACGACGCCTCCGGATACCAATTTTCGGCCGACACCCGAACTACGGTTCATCGGCCTGCGCGAACCTGTCCGGGACACTCCTCCTGCGGAACCTGCCTTGTTGGACAAATTCGGCACCGACCTTACGTACGAAGCTCGCAGAGGCCGCATCGATCCCGTCGTAGGACGCGAGCGGGAGATGGAACGCATCGTGCAGATCCTCTCGCGCCGCAAGAAGAACAACCCGATCCTGATCGGCGAAGCCGGCGTGGGCAAGAGCGCCATCGTCGAAGGGCTGGCCCTGCGGATGGCAGCGGACGAAGTTCCCGCCACCATCCGCGGCAAACGGCTCTATTCGCTCGACGTATCGTCGCTCCTGGCCGGGACCAAATACAGAGGTGAGTTCGAAGAACGGATGCAGCGACTTCTCGAAGAATTGCGCAGGAAGCAGGACTCGATCCTCTTCATCGACGAAATACACACCATCGCGGGCGCAGGTTCGACCCAGGGAAGCCTCGACACGGCCAACATTCTCAAACCCGCCCTGGCGCGGGGCGAATTGCAGGTCATCGGAGCCACGACGCTGGACGAATATCGCGAAGATATCGAGAGCGATCCCGCGCTGGAACGCCGCTTTCAGAAAATCCTCGTCGAACCCGCTTCGGAAGAGGAAACCCTGCAAATCCTGCACAACATCGCACCCCATTACGAACGGCACCACGGAGTGCGCTACTCGGACGAAGCATTGCGGGCCTGCGTCGCCCTGACCGGGCGCTACATTACCGACCGCAACTTTCCGGACAAGGCGATCGACGTGCTGGACGAAGCCGGGGCACGTATTCACCTGCAGGACAAAGGCAAAACCGAAAAACCGTCCCGAAAAACCGCATCCCGCGAACCGGTCGGCGCCGCAGCAGGAGCCAAAACGCCCAAAAACCGCTCCCGCAAAACGGCGGCAGCGGACACGACGACTGTCGGTGGCGCCGTATGGACTCTTCCGTCCGATCCCGGCCCGCCCGAAATCCGGGCCGAGCATATCGAGCAGGTTATTACCTCCATGACGGGAATCCCAGCCGAACGGCTCTCGGGCAGCGAAAGCGAACGTCTGCGCGGCCTTGCGGACTATCTTTCGGCCCGCGTCATCGGCCAATGCGAAGCCGTCGAAAAGATTTCGCGGTCGATCCAACGCTCCCGGGCGGGACTCAAGGACGAAGGGCGTCCGATCGGCGTCTTCATGTTCGTCGGACCGACGGGCGTGGGCAAAACCCTGCTGGCGAAAGAGCTCTCCAAATGGCTCTTCGACGAGAACAAGGGACTCATCCGTATCGACATGAGCGAATACAGCGAAAAACACAACGTCGCACGGTTGATCGGCTCCCCGCCGGGATATGTCGGCTACGGCGAAGGCGGACAGCTCACCGAAGCGGTACGCCGCCATCCCTATTCGGTCGTCCTGTTCGACGAAATCGAGAAAGCCCACCCCGAAGTCTTCAACACCCTGTTGCAGATCTTCGACGAGGGACACCTCACCGACGGTTCGGGGCGCAAGGTCGATTTCCGAAATACGGTAATCATTCTCACCTCCAACGTCGGATCGCGGGCCGCGGCAATACGCTCCACGCAGGTCGGGTACAGCACCTGTTCGAAATCGGACACCCAGCAGAAAGCCCCGCAGTCGGAATACCGCCGGGCGCTGGAAGAAACCTTCGCACCGGAGTTCCTGAACCGCATCGACGACATCGTCATCTTCCGCACGCTCGACCTCTCGGACGTGGAGCGGATCATCGACCTGGAACTCAAGGGGCTGCTCTCCCGTACCGACCGACTCGGCTACAAGGTCGAAATCACCGACGAGGCGAAGCGGACCCTTGCCGCCATCGGCTACCAGCGCAAATACGGCGTCCGCGCCCTGCGCCGCACGCTGCTCGAACGCATCGAGGAACCTCTCTCGGGACTGATTATCGACGGCAAACTGCACAGCGGGGAGCGGGTGATCGTGGAACCCGACGGCGAAAAGGAGGTGATTCTCCGGGTCGCCTAACATAAATCCGCACCAGTGGCGGACGGTTTTCGAATCCCGGCCGAAGCAAGTATCGGCCGGGATTTTCACGCCTCACCCACTCCTTCGACTAAGCGGTTTTCCAGAACCGACAACAACCCCGGCCCGACATACGGAATAACCCCGAACAGTCCTCCCGGCAGCAAGGCATTTGCATCGAAACCGGGAACAGCTCCATATATGTCCGTCCCGCATGCTTTCGACATCTGCCTGCAAAATCGGCCCCGACACCCGGTCGAAAGGTCCGGACATCAGACTCCGTTCCCCCTTCGAAACGGATGCGAAAGAGGGATAACCGATTATTTTCGTACCTTTGTCGTCTGATTCAAGAAATATATGTACCGTTTTTCAACCTACAAACGACAATACAAAGCCAATCTGAAACTGGCCCTGCCCGTCGTGATGACCCAGTTGGGGCAGATCCTCGTACAGGTCGCCGACAACGTCATGGTCGGCCGTTACGGAGGCGACGACCCCACGCCGCTGGCCGCCACTTCGTTCGGCGGCTCGGTCTTCTTCATCCTCTTCATCGCCGGCGTCGGCATCGCATTGGGCCTCACGCCGCTGATCGGCGAACTCTACGCCCAGGGCGACCGACACAAATCGTCGCAATACCTGCAAAACGGCGTGATGTTCTACACATTGCTGGGATTTCTGGTCTGCGGGCTCCAACTGGCCGTCATCCCTTTGATGTACCACATGGGACAGCCCGTCGAAGTGGTCGATATGGCCATACCGTATTACAAGTTGCTGGCTTACAGCATGCCGTTCATCATGCTCTTCTTCACCTTCAAGCAATTCCTCGAAGGCGTCGGCAACACCCGGGTCGAAATGGTCGTGGTGATTCTCTGCAACCTGATGAACGTTGGCTTGAACTGGATTTTCATCTACGGCCACCTCGGATTCGAAGAACTGGGTGCCACGGGTGCGGGGCTCGGCACCCTCGGATCGCGCATCGCCATGCCGATCATGATTATCGGCTATTTCTACAAAAAACAGAAATACCGCGCCTATCTTCAGGGATTCTCGCCCCGCAACTATTCGGTCAAAACGATCCGCACATTGCTGCGTATGGGCCTTCCGATCTCCCTGCAGATGTTTCTCGAAGCCTCGGCCTTCGTCGGCACCAGTATCATGATGGGCTGGCTGAGCAAGACGGCCATCAGCGCCAACCAGATCGCCATGACCCTGGGCAACTGCGCCTTCATGATCGTGACATCGATCGGTGCCGCCACGACCATCCGCATCTCCCACTGCTACGGCGCCCGCAGCTTGAAGGAGCTGACTCTGGCGGCAAAGGCCTCCTACCACCTGGTCATCGCCTGGAACCTCTTCGCCGCCATCACGTTCATCTCGCTCTGCAACGTCATTCCGACTTTCTTCACCACCAACGCCGAAGTGATCGCCATCGCTTCGCAGCTGATGGTCTTCGCCGCGCTGTACCAGCTTTCGGACGGCATTCAGAATGTCTCGGTAGGCATCCTGCGCGGCATTCAGGACGTGAAGATCATCATGCCGATCGCCTTCCTCTCGTACATCGTATTCAACCTGCCGGTGGGTTACCTGCTGGGCTTTACATTGGGAATGGGGGCACAGGGGCTGATCCTGGGCTTCACCGTCGGTCTTACGACGGCCGCCGTACTGCTGATCGTCCGCTACCGCCGCGACATCCGGCGCTGGAAGGCCGGCATCCGATAATCCGGGATCTCCGCTTCCCGGCAGCGACGCACGTCCGCCCGACGGGAATATGCCGGAGTCTCAGCCGAATAAATTTGGCATTGCTCCCGGATTTCACTATCTTTACCGAAATTTATGATTCCAATGGATAACACCAAACCATATACGAAAGCGCCCAAGCCCGAAATCGGTCGCGGCTGCACGTTCTACTACGCCCCCGAAGGGGTCGCAGCCAAGCCTTGCGAGGGTTGCTACAAACTGCACGAAACAGCCTGGCTGGAGCAATACCCGCAACACACGCCGACCGATATTTTCGAAGTGCGCTTCAAGAACACCCGGCGCTCCTACTACCAAAACGTCAATAATCTGCCGCTGGAACGGGGCGACATCGTCGCTGTGGAAGCTTCGCCGGGACACGACATCGGCATCGTCTCCCTGACGGGCGACATGGTAGCCCGCCAAATGCGCCGCGTGGGTTTCAACCCCTACAACGGCGAATTCAAGAAGATTTACCGCAAGGCCAAACCCTACGACATCGAACGCTGGCAGGAGGCCATCGCTCTGGAGCACGAAACGATGATCACCGCACGCCAGATCGCCGCCGAAATGGGACTCAATATGAAAATCGGCGACGTGGAGTACCAAGGCGACAAGATCAAGGCGATCTTCTACTACATCGCCGACGAGCGCGTGGATTTCCGCGAGCTAATCAAGGTCTTCGCCGAACGGTTTCACATCCGCATCGAAATGAAACAGATCGGCGCCCGCCAGGAAGCGGGACGCATCGGCGGCATCGGAGCCTGCGGCCGCGAACTGTGTTGCGCATCGTGGATCTCGAATTTCTCGAGTGTGACGACCAACTCGGCCCGTATGCAGGAGATCTCCCTCAACCCCCAAAAACTGGCCGGACAGTGCTCGAAACTCAAGTGCTGCCTCGCCTACGAATACGACACCTACGTGGACGCCCGCAAGGAGTTCCCCCGTCTGCGGGAACCGCTCCAGGCTCTCGACGGCGAATATTACCTGGTCAAAACCGACATCCTGGCCGGTACCATGTCCTTCAGCAGCAGCAGCAAGGATACGATGACCAACGTGGTGACGCTTCCCGTCGCCCGCGTCAAGGAGATCATAGCGCTGAACCGCGCCGGCAAGAAGGTCGATCAGCTGTCGGCGGAGCAACCACAACGGGAGAAGTTCGAAGAACCGACCTATCGCTCGGAGGAGGACAGCATCACACGCTTCGACGGCAACGGCTCCAAACGCAAGGGCCGCAACCGACGCCGCAGCGACCGGGCAGAGGAACGCGAGAACCGGAACAACGGTGCCCGCAGCGGAAGCGCCGCAGAAGCGGCCGCCGTTTCGGAATCCCGCAAGGACGAAAAACAGGAACCCGCTGCCAACCGGAGTGAACGCCGCGAAAAACGCGACCGCCGTGAACGGAATAATCGAAACGGACAAGGCGAAAGCCGCGAATCGCGCGGAGAAAGGAATAACGGTCAGGGCGAACCGCGCAACCCACGCAACAGCGACCGGAACGGGTCGCGCAACGGACAGAGCACCCAGAAAAACGAACAGCGCACCGAACGCGGGAACACCTCCGGCGAACAGAACGGTGAACGCGGCAACGGTCAGGGCTCTCGCAGCGAACAGCGCGGGGAACGTCGTTCGGAGCGTTCTCGTTCCGAAAACCGTCCGGGACAAAACGGCTCCGAAACCGATCCGACTCCGACACACTCCCAATCTCCGGGCGAAGAGGGACAGAACGGTGCCCGCCGCCGTCCTCGGGGACGCGGAGGACGCAACCGTCGGGAAGGCAACCGTCGGGAAGGCGGAAACGGAGAGACAGCACAACCCGAACCGCCGAAAAAAGAGCAATAACGACTCGTAATGTACCTGCGGAGTATCATAGCGATCGCCGGAATGCTCGTTACGAGCTGCCTTTCGCCGCATCAGACGGTCGTAACCGATACCGGGGGCGGCACGTGGAGCGAAAGTGCCGAAATCGAAATTCCGAACGCGGATACCGTGACCCCGCGCGACCTATACATCGTCGTGCGTTACAACGACTCCTTTCGGGACGACACGCTGCGGCTGACGATACGGACCATTTCGCCCGACTCCCTGGTTTTCGAGGAATCCTACACGCTGGGCCTTCCTCCCCGCAGGCACCCGGCAGCCCTCGCGGAGGAAGCGTCGGTTCCCTATCGTCGGCACGTAATTTTTCCCGACAGCGGCATTTACAGGATGGCTTTCACCCCGGCGATGCCGGTCCGGGGCGTGGAAGCCATCGGCATCAACCAGCAAAAAAGCGAATAAAAACAGATGGGCAAAGACAAACTCAGACGCTTTGCGGAGAACCTCACGTTCGAATGTTTCGTACAACCCGCCTTCGAGGAGGCCTTCCGCCGCGACCATCCGCTCAAAGGACATTGGCACAGCGACTTTTTCCATAACGACCGTCCGATCGTACTCGAACTGGGCTGCGGCAAGGGCGAATACACCGTCGCACTCGCGGAGCGCGACCCCAACCGCAACTTCATCGGTATCGACATCAAGGGTGCCCGCATGTGGCGCGGAGCCAAAACCGCCACGGAACGGCAAATGCGCAACGTCGGTTTTCTGCGTACCCGCATCGAAATGATCGCCTCCTTCTTCGCCGAAGGAGAGGTCGATGAGATCTGGATCACCTTCCCCGATCCGCAGCTCAAATCGCGCCGGGCCAAGAAACGGCTCACCTCACCCCTCTTCCTGGGCCAGTACGCACAGATGCAGGTTCCCGGCGGACGAATCAACCTCAAGACCGACTCGCAACACCTCTACGCCTACACGCAAGCCGTGATCGAACGGTTCGGTCTGCCCTGCGACGTGGCCAACAACGACATCTACGGCTCGGGGTTCGCGGACGAAATACTCTCGGTCAAGACCGCCTACGAACAGATGTTCCTCGAACGGAAGCTGCCGATCACCTACACCCGCTTCTCGCTGGGTGAACGACGCGATTTCCCGCCGTTCGACTGGGAAGGCGACGACACGGACGAGAAGGACAACGAAGAAGCACGGAAAAACCGAAACGCAATGCCATAAATTACAGCGCAGGGTGTCGATCACAACACCCCGCGCTTTTTCTCTCCGGTCCTGCGGACTTCCCGTACATCCGAATCAATCGGGCACATTCGCAATCCGTCCGCTATCCGGCAATACCAGCCATTTCAACATACGGGCCAGCTCCGTGTTGTCCAGTACGCCGTTAATCCGTTCGGAGCCTGTCCCGTACAGATAGA
>ERZ779885.3240-NODE-3240-length-13975-cov-9.997414_pt1 | contig 13975 bp, 10 predicted proteins | sample MGYA00511554_ERZ779885 | MGnify/ENA primary metagenome ERZ779885 (study PRJEB29588, sample SAMEA2160998) | human gut metagenome | biome: human gut; feature: human-associated habitat; material: faeces | place: Denmark | collected 2008/2010 ... | reverse complement strand
CCACCGAGTAGCTCGAGCTCCTCCCTCAATCCCTTGAGGTTCTCATCAACGCGTTCCGGGTTACTTCTGAGTGTCTTTTCCACTTCACCGGAATCGGTTTCTTGGTAATCCTTGATTGCGTCGGTTATGTAGCTTCCCCAATACCGTGTGCCCTGCAGCGCATATCGCAGTTTGAAATCGTTCCTTCCCGCATGGAAATTGAACCACGGATCCTTCGGCTTGTCCGGCTTTTTCTCCGCGTTGCCGTCCTTGGGTTTACCGGAGCGGTTCAGCCCCACGAACACGAAGCCAGTGTTCAATTCGGACAGATTCGGGGAGTCGAATACGCTCAGATCGTTTATATTGCGGCTGGGCTTGGAATCCGCGTAATCCGTGTTCCAGACGGCCCAGCTGGACGCATCTCCGTATTTTTCCTTCAGTATGTCGTAGTTCTCTTGGCTGATCATCATCCGCTCCTTTTACGCTTACGTGGACGACAGTCGGTCATTAAACGCCATCCGTGGTTATCCGTCATTCTATGTTGCGTGAATACGAGATGTACATGTTGGGCCGGATTATTGGAGAGTCTTGCAAAACGTCACTAACCTTGAACCGATATTGGAGCTCTATATGTTTTGCAGATTTGGTAGAGCGACACGCCGATTTGGTCTTCTGCCATTCCTGTTGTATTCTAGTCAAGTTGCGCTTAACGGATAGACACCGGAAAGCGTTGCATAATTGGAGAATTCGCCTAGTGGTCTATGGCGCACGCTTGGAAAGCGTGTTGGTGTAACAGCCTCACGAGTTCGAATCTCGTATTCTCCGCCCGGATTGGAACCCTGGAAACCGTTGGAATCATTCGGTTTCTGGGGTTCCTTCTTTTCCACTCCGTTTTCCGGTTCCTTCCAGATTCCCTCCGAATACTTCTTTCGTTGGCCTCGGTTTTTTGAATCGTCCCGTATCGCAAGTCTCGCGTGTACGGGCCGGCATCCAGGAAAGTCCCTGATTGTCATGCTGCGGCTTATTGGTGCCAGTCTGTGGTCTCAATAATGGGATTGTTTGCCCTCATATGTCGATATTTGATTGCGATTCGGTGGGGGAGTTGCGTACATCGTCGTTTTACGCGCACTTTTGCGCTGCGCTACGTTACGCTCGAAATCGTGACGTTGAGAGAAAGAAGCACGACGATGGTTGACAAGACGGCTGCCGGCAGCCAGCAGACTGACCAACGCGATGCTGATACTCGTGACTCTCTGGCGGCGCTTGCCCGACGCCGTTCGAATTCATCGCCAATTGCATTGCAGAGTGATGTGCAGGCCGCTCCGCAGGAAAAGCAGGAAAAACAAGAAAAGCAGAGCGAAGCTGGGTCTGCCTTGCAAACGGGCGAGGATGCGAATGATGACGCGAATCGTGCGGAAGAATCGCAAACCGTGAAAGAAAAAGACGCTGCGGATGGTCCTGATAATACGCAGCAGCCGCAGATGGCATCCATAAGCGCCATCACAACGCAGGTTTTGCCACCAAGCTTTATTCCGACCGCAACCGGTCGTATTCGTCCCGTAACGGGCGCTTTTCCCGCAATTCAGTCCGCTTCGCAGACGGAACAGGCGCAGCGCAGGCGATCCATCCGCTCGTTGGCCGCGGGGTCGTTGCGTAGAACCAACATCGGCAATGCTGAAAAGGCCGGCGATGTGGGGAGCGCGGGTAGTGCCGGACGGACGGCGGGGAATGGCGATACGCCGTCGCCGCGAATCGCCAGCAGTGCTCCCCATTATGCGAATTGACCAGTGGACTGATCAGAACGGCCAACGTAACAAATCAGTGGGAATACTGGACATACACGCGGTTCATGCACGGTACGCGCGCTTCGCGCTGCATTGTACGTCGCTGTACTACGTCATTCCAATTGAATCGCAACAATGCGTATAGCAGATGAAAAGCACATACGAAAAACGCGCATGAAAAAACGGTCCCGATATATTCGAGACCGTTTTTTCATGAGTCGATGAAGCAAACGCTGTCCGGCAGCGAGCCGGCTCAGTCTTCGCTGGTTTCGCGTTTATACTGCACGAACGTCTTCATGGCGTAGGCAAGGCCGGCAAGCAGCAGAATGGCTGCGCAGGCAAGGGAAATGCCGATGCCGGTTTGTGCAAGCTGTCCATATTCCGACTTGGTCAGCGCGCCGGTGGACGCGGCGGTTTGATCGCCGGACGCTGTGACGGATCCAGTTGCAGCACCATTCGCGCCAGTGTCGGCAGCCGTGCGCACAGTGCCAGTGGTGCCGTTGATTCCAGTAACGGTCGTACCGGCATTCGTTCCAGCCGTGGTGCCATGCGTGCCGGTAGCAACGGATGAGCCGCCCTGCTGACCCGTCTTGGAGTTCGCGTCCTTCAACGCCGCGATGAACGACTGATGCCACTGATGGCTGCTTGCCGCGAACGCATCATGCTTGGTTTTAAGCTCGTCGTGAGTCTCTTTCATGTCGGCATGCATCTGGTTCAGATGGGTCTGCGTATCCTGCATATCCTGATGCAGAGTGTCGTGGCGCTCCTGACCGCGCTTGACCGCGCCGTCAATCGCATTCTTTATATCCTCGCGGTCCTCCTGGTAGTTCTTCCAGGCCTGCTCGCCGTACTGGCGAAGCGCGTCGGCGTCCTCGTGCGCGTTCTGATGCAGCTGCTCGGCGTGCTGCTTGGCGGTATCGATGTCCGACTTGATCTGCTGGTTGGTTTTGCGCACATGCTGTACGGCATCGCACGTTTTGTCGGTGCACACGGCCATATCCTGGTCGATCTGCCCGCTGATGGCGGTGCTGCCGGCCAATCCGTCCGTAGACGGTGCGACTTCACTGGCCGAAGCCACGGATGGCAGTGCGATCATGCCGATGGTCAGTATTCCCGCCGCCGCGGCCGCTGCAATACGATTCCTCATGGTGGTTCCTCTCCTGCGCACGTTTGCATTCGATCTGTGATTGTGCGCTCGCGTTCGTTCCGTATGCCATAGTAGGAGGGGAATGTGCCTAAATAAACCGGTGGAAAAATGACATTTGTCTAGTTTCTGCGATGCTGCAGCACTCTTCATAGTTTAAGCGGGAAACTAGAATCCAAACCAGAAGCCGGAACAGCCTGCTCAAAACATGACCAAGCAGGCCAAGCAACGGCTCAGACCGCCCGTACTTATCCCGCCCGTATTGGTTTATCTAGCGGCGGCCCCCAACAAAGATCACTCAACAATAGTGATGAATGGGCTAGCCGGCAGATTAAAGTCGTTGTACAGCATGCTCGCGCACTTCGGATTGCCACTGAACAGGTAACGTACCTGGCTCATGGCGTTGAGATCGTTCAGTATTGAACCATCGGCTGCGGTGAGCAACACCTGATTGCCCCTGATAGTGGCATTGGCCGCCTGCCATTGACCGGAATAATTGGCGACCTCAAACCCCTGCAATGCCGTAGTGGTGGGAGCGGCGATATTGCTGATACCGCTTAACGGGGTCGCTTTCGGAGCGCTCTTATAGTTTGGTGCGATTGCGCTCGCGGTTTTCGAATAGTTAGGTTGCATGGCTTTCAGCCTGCTTGCGGTGCCGTTCCGGAAAGACAAGGCGATTGCGCCGTTCGCAGTGTGCCGGGCATGTTCGATAAGCGGTCCGTTGGGTACGGTGGTGCCGTCTTCCATGGCGAGATATTGCGCGGCCATGCGCGCCCCGAGAATATCTTTGCCGAGCGGATGGATTAGCGCGGATGTGCCCTTGTCTGTGTCAAGGGAAACCGTCATCGCCACGTTTGACGAATCGTGCAGGTTGGTGTTGCCGAGCGTAGTCCGTTGCGCTTCTCGCACGTTTTGCGTGTACTGGTAGTTTGGCCAGCGCGCGAGCTGTACGTACAGGAACGGCAGGTCCTTGCGTCCGAACACGTTACGGTACTGGTTGATGAGCGTGGTCATTTGCGATTCGTATTGCAAAGCAGTTCCGTAATTATTGGCGTCATCGCAACCTTGATACCACAGCACGCCCGCCACATGGAATCCCTTCAACGGCGCGATATGGTTCGCATAAATATCGCCGCCTTGTACATGCCGGCGAATAGGCGTGCCACCCCACGCGGTCTGGATGATGCCAATCGGCACATTGGGGTGCTTGGCGCGCAACTGCATGGCGAATTGCTGAGCCAGATAGCTGAGGTGCAGTGAATTCGTGGAATCTGCAGTCAGCCATGCATCGGCGCTCTGATTAACAGCGGACAGTGGAAAATCAGTGTCTTCAACATCATGATTTGCGATGACAAATTTCACGTTGTCATCTACGAGCGGTTTCGGCAAATCGCCTGTCGTGATTAGTCCATTGCCAAAATTGTAAGTAGCGTTTTCGTAATACTGCACATAGTTGAGTTCCATATTCGACTGGCCAGCGGCTACGAAGACGTCTCCCACATACACTTTGGCCAGTTTCAGCACGGTTTTGCCGGCGTACTGCACTTGCAGCGAATACGGATTGAGACTTGCCTTTTGCGCGCTCAGCGTGCAGATGAAACTGCCGTTTTTCGCTGCCTTTGCCTTGACGCTCTCGGAGGTTTTGCCTTGCGTAAGTGTCGCTGACAGTTTCGAAACGTCGATGGGGTTGCTTTCCGTGGAGCTGACGTTGCCTTTGACTACGATTGGCTGATCGCGCTGGAACACCATATTGTCCATGTAGTATGAGGGCAGCTGCACATCAACAGTGGCCGCAGTATGGGCGGTGGCGGTGGATTGCGATCCGGTTTTACCGGTTGCCGTTCCGTTGCCCCATTTGGGGCCGCACCCGACGATGATGGCAACGACTATTCCTACGGTTACGATAACGGCAAGTGCCGTTCTTGCCAATCGTTTCGTATTCAATTCTGATTTGCTTCGTTCTTTGTCAACGCCCGCTCGAAGGTTCTGGCCTGTTTGTCATATGCGGCTCGTTCGGTGTTGGCTTTGCTGGTGGTTCCGGACGGGTCGGCTTTGCAGTCAAGCGCCTTCGGCGATTTGACTTCTTCCTGATACAAGGTGCTGAGCTTTTCCAGATCATATGAGGAATCCATGCTGGAAAATGCGTCGACAATCTTTCCCTTGAGCTGGAAATCCTTGGAATATGAAGCGTTCATGGCGGCAACCGCGTCTCTGCAGTCGTTAATGGCATTCAGTTCGCGCATTTTCTGCGATGTTCTCACGCCCATGACGCCGAAGACCACAATGCATACCGCAACGACGATAACGGCTACGATGATGGAACGGCGAATCAAGTTCTTGACATGGTTATGTACCCAAGTGTCGCCATCTTGCACGCCTTGCGATATGGCGATTTGGAATGGATCTTCGGGAGCCGTTCGGTAGGAAGTCCCCGGTGCTTTTGTTCTAAGCTTTTCGTCACGATTGGTGGCATTGACGGAATTGTTGGATTTGCTGGTCCCGACGGTCGCGGTACTGCTGAAAGTCCGGGGCTTGCGGACGTTACTTGCTTGACTGTCAGCTTTATTTGGCTGCCTTTCGTGCCGTGCCATGCTTTCCTCCAGGAGTCCGCGATACCGTTCTGATGTTGTCTATTGGAGGTGGTCCGACAAGGTCCTCTGTTCCCAAATGACAATACATAAGGTATGTTACCCGTTCCACTTCCGAATGCCAGCACTTCATGTTGTGGCATATTCGGTAAATGTGAAGTTTGGTCTGGAATCCAGCTGCTTTATTTTAAGTGGGGACATCTCAGAATACACTTAAGTTTTGCGTGTGCAATTGCGTCAACGCGTGAAATGCGTTTTGTGAGAGAGGCTGACGATGATATCGCCGAAAAGCTTGATGAAGATTGCGACCACCGCTTCCGTGGTTGCAATGACGGTTTCCGTTGCCGTGGTGCCGGCTTACGCCATGCAGGATATTGCGATTGAGGATGCGCCAAGTTCTTTTGCCGCAACTGTGGATGATGCGCAGAATTCGTCAAACAGCATGCCGGACAATCCGAACGCGACGCTGCCGGAAACGGTAAGCGAAAACATTTCGGACGATTCCACTGTGGTTTCGGAGAACCTTGCGGTTACGCCGGAAGGTGATGTACAGAACATTGAGACCGGCGAAACCGTGACGGACGCTCAGCTGGTCGGCACGCAATCGCAGCAACCTGATCCACTGGCCAAAACGGATGGCGAATCATTCATTCCGGTGAGTGCCTCGGATGTGAAAGATGCTGTGGAACAACCTGTGAAACAGTCTGCGGAGCAGTCGTCCTTGAAGGGTGGCTCGACTGTCCGGCTCGCTAAATTCGAGAGCAACGAATACGGAGCACACTGGGGAACCTACAACGGAACAAAGGCGTTTTTCGATTATAGGAACAACCTGTTCGCCCAGCAGGCCAAGGGCGTGATTGATGTTTCCTCATGGCAGGGTGACGTCGATTGGGCCAAGGCGAAAGCCGACGGCGTGGAAGGCACAATCATTCGTTTGGGCTATGGCTGGGGCAATGACGCCGATACCAAAGCGCAACGTAACATCAACGAATGCAAACGTCTTGGTATTCCTTTTGGCATCTACTGGTATTCGTATGCATACGATGCGAACTGCGCACGTGCGGAAGGCAATGATGTGGCTGCCAAACTCCGCCAGATGGGCGTGAGCCCGAACGATCTGAAATACCCTGTGTATTATGACCTGGAGAAGTGGACGTGGACTGGTCATACCCCGCCGACCAATCCGAATGTTTATAGCGGTATGGCCGACGCCTGGTATGGCGCACTGCAGTCCGCCGGATACAAGAATCTCGGTGTGTATTCGTATACGAGCTACCTGCAAGGCCCGTTGAACAATTCGAGCATCTACGCAAAGACCCGTTGGGTGGCGCAATACGGCGCCCGAATGGAGTTCCCCTCATTCGGTACCAACGACCGTGGCTGGCAATACACCAGTTCCGGCCATATCAACGGCATCAGCGGTTCCGTGGATATGAATGCTTTTGGTAATAAAGCGACCAACGTCGCATCGGGAAAATGGGTGTACAAGGACGGTCGCCAGTATTGGCAGGAGAAGGATGGCTCATATGCTCAAGGAAAAGAGATATATGACCCATCGACAGATGCTTGGTATTGGATAGATGCAAATGGCGTTATGGCTCAGAACAAAGATGTGTATTTGCGTTCGAATGGCGGTAAGTGGGTTCGCTATGATTCGAACGGCCGGATGGTTAAAGGTGAGGATTTCAGGTATGGAGCTTGGTACAATTTTGATTTTACGACCGGTGCGATGAGTAAAGGAATGACATATTTGTCCGATGAGGACAAATATGTCTATTACGATGAGACTACTGGCAAGATGATTTATGGCGAAGTTTATCTTGGCTATGATGATGAGCGCGCTGGATGGTACATGTTTGACGCAGTTACTGGCGCTAGACGCGTAGGCGATGTTTTTATACGTTCGAATGGCGGTAAATGGGTCCGCTATGATCGAAAAACCGGCAAAATGGTAAAAGGTTTGCAGAAACAGAATGGTTCATGGTACTACTTCGATCCAGTTACGGGAGCTATGGCTCACGGAAACACGTGGGTTCCACAATGGCAAGCATGGCATTATTTCGATAACGTCACAGGCCGAGGTTGATTCGTGACTTACATTTCAGATTCGGTTATGTTACCTGATTGATTCGGCTGGAAAATGGTGAATTTTCCAGCCGCTTTCATAATGGCGACGGTGTTGCCTGTCATGGCTGATTTTCGTGCTTTGGATTCACTGATTGATTCGGAAACGTAAATTTGGATTTTCTTGCCATCAAGAGGGGACAAATCTACGGTGGGACATTGCGCGCTAATCGTAATAGGAGATAGTCTGGAAAGCGGCGTCAAATTGCATGATTTATCGGAAAGCGCGATATTCTGCAAGGTACTGAGATGCGCTAGAGCTGAAATATCGGAAATCTTAGTGCCTTGCAAATTAATTTGGGTTAGAGAGGTCATGGATTCAATCTGTGGTAGTTCTTTTAGAGATTTGAACTCGCTCAAATCCAGTGAGATCAATCCGGTAAAATGCTGCAGTCCTTCGACTGAAGTGATTTTTTGCAGATTATTCGTACTGCAATTTTGATATTTGGTTGTGTATTCAGTAAACGACAGGTTCTTAATTTTAGAGGCTTTTACTGAGGGAAAACCCTTATTGGATGCGTTGAGTACGGAGACTAAGCATGCGGCGAATTTTTTGTCAGGAATGACTTTGGAAAAATCGTTAGAAATAGATGATGCAGGGGACTTTTGGGGAAATGGTGTCCGCGCAACATTGTTATTCTGTCCAGAACATGCTGTTAAAGAACAGGCTTGCAATATGACCAACATTGCTAATGCACATGCGCGGACACCGTATTTCATATGGACTCCTTATAAACTGTTTCTATACAGGTTTAAATGGTTACTCGTCGTAATATGGGTGAGCATAGTTTGCTCCGTTGTAAGCCGAACGAATGCCAATATCTCCATAAGCTGCGTCGATAATTATTACATTTCTTCCATTCACTTCGACTACGACACCTGCATGGCTGGCGTCATAGTCATGAGCCCAAGCATCTCCGAACTTCCAGAAAGCGATATCTCCAACATGTGGTGTATGACTGACACGCCCACGGGATCTGTACCAATCGTAGTTATGGTGTGGCCAGCCGGTTTTAGCTCCGTCGCAGAGGAAAATGTCTAAACCGGCAGAATGGAATATGTACCAGACAAAAGCCATACATGGTCCGAATGGGCAAATGAGTCCTCCATTTGCAGCGAGCACACCTGGACAATCAGGATGCTGATTTAAGAGCGCGCGTGCTTGAGAAGTCAGTCTATCGATGATTTGTTGTTTGTTGTATTGGGCTCCTGTGTGGGGATCGAAGAAATAATGATGCCCGTCAAGAATGGCTCCACCATGAATCATGCGACTACTGGTTTTGTCGTAATATACCCATTTCTTACCGGCGTCCAGCCATGTTCTGCCCTTGGCCAAGGCTCCTGTGACAGGTTTCATGTAGTACCACCCATCATTAATGTAGTGCTCGCCGTACTGCATCTTGCCTGTTATTTTGTCGTAGTATACCCATTTGTCATGTTGGCGAAGGTAGACGAAATCATGCGCCATTTTGCCAGTATTTTGGTCGAAATAATACCAGCCAGTATGTTCTTTGTCGTAGTTGAGATGGGCTTCGCCGTGCGCCATTTTGCCGGTGACCACGTCGTAGTACACCCATTTACCATTGTTGGAGGATATGTGTTTAACTCCCTTGGCCATGGCACCTGTCTCTTCGTCAAAGTAGTACCAGCCGCCATTGCGGTGATCTTCTCCTTTGACTAAATTACCGTTTTCGTCAAAACGAACCCAGATGCCGTCTTTGCGGTTGTTGGGAGAACTTGAAATGAATACGTCCTTGCTGACGGCCATAGTGCCGTTTTCGTAGTAGTGCTCTTTATTCTGATCCCAACCGTTTTCAGGTTTGTCTGGTTTAGTTGGTTCGTTAGGACTGGTGCTGTCGTTATTCTTGTCCGGTTCGGAAGAATCGGGTCCGTCGTCATTCCTGTTCTGTCGGCTGGAGTGAATTACACTGTTCGGTTGTGTTGATTCGGATGCCGAATCAGAAAATTGCGAGGCATCATCAGCGTCTGAAGTGATTGTATTGGAATCACCTCCTTGGATACTATTTGAATTCTGATTCGGCTCGGCAGTTTGACTATTGGAAGATACTTGCATTGCGTTGGATTCGCTGCCCAGCGCGATTGCCGGGTAGGTAATTCCCTGCAGTACTGTAATGGCTAGAAAACTGATTAGAATTTTTCTCCGTTGAAGCATTATTCCCCTTTCCCTCTCATTATTCGGGGATAATTATAGCTGTTGCTATGACAAAAAAGTTTGTTTTACAAGTCGTTCATTTACAAGAGGAGTTGATGTTTTTGGCGTGTGGCTAGAGGCGTGGTGGTGCCGATGTACAAGGAAACATTTGAAGGTGCATGACGAAGTTGCGGACAGCGTTTGACTATTGCGTTGATAGCATGACATACACTGTTAGACATGACTCATGATATGGAAGCGAACGGGCGTGGAGTTCAGATGAGACGTGAACCGACACTGGCTTTTGTGATTCCTTGTTTTAACGAAGAAGCCGCATTGCACGTAACTGCGGACGTTTTGAAGAAAAAGATGATTCAGCTTGAGGATTCGCAGGCTGTTGCGCGAGATAGCTTCGTTATTTTTGTCGATGATGGGTCCCGCGACAAGACTTGGGATGTGATTGCATCGCTGCATGAGAAGGATCCCTCCTTATTTCGTGGCGTGAAGCTGGCTCACAATAGAGGTCATCAGAATGCTCTTTTTGCTGGCTTAATGCAGGCATTGAGCATGAATGTCGACGCTGTTGTTTCCATGGATGCTGATTTGCAAGACGATCCCAATGCTGTTGATGGCATGGTTCAGGAATATCGTCAGGGAGCTGAAATCGTATACGGTGTGCGTGATAATCGCGATACTGATACTGCATTCAAGCGCGGAACGGCCCATGCCTTCTACTCTTTGATGAAGTGGCTTGGTACGGAAACCGTGCCGGATCATGCTGATTATCGTTTGATGAGTCGTACTGCATTGACGGCTTTATCTCAATATAAGGAGTCCAATCTGTTCCTTCGAGGATTGGTTCCTTCACTTGGTTTTAAAACGGCGAAGGTGTATTACAAGCGCGGAACTCGAGTTGCTGGGGAATCGAAATATCCTTTGAAGAAAATGGTTTCTTTCGCTGTAGAGGGCGTGACATCATTTTCGACAAAGCCTTTGAGCATGATTACCGGCATCGGGCTGTTCTCTGTGTTTATCGGAATCATCATGTTGATTTATACCCTTGTTTCTGTTTTCTCTGGGCATGCGGTTGCCGGCTGGGGCTCCATTATGTTCTCTTTGTGGATTTTGGGTGGTTTTATTCTGCTAGCTCTTGGAATTACAGGCGAATATATCGCGAAAATCTACATGGAGGTCAAAGCTCGACCGCGCTATATCATTGAAACGACGATCTGAGCGATAGGAATTTCTTTCTGAAGAAGATGGGATTAGAACCAAGTGAATAAAAGTGCTGTAGCTCAAAAACAGCCGTTCATTAAGCAAGTGCTTCCGAGATGGCTGGTCACAGTCGCTTTGGGAATGCAAATCGCCATTGTGACGATACTGCTTATGCTGTCAGTCTTTTTCACCGTCACTTTTAAGAGAAACAGTCCGCAGCTTGGCAGTATTACTGAGCAAGTTGATTACCATTTTGGGATGCCATCGGTTGCGTTCGGATTGGGAACAATCATACTGCTTGGCATGATGATCTTGCTTGCGATTGGCTTTTCGAAGCTCCCGCAGCAATGGGTTCTTGCCATTCTTTTGATATATGTGGCTGCAATGCAGATCATTTGGTTGATGTCATTGAATCTGGTGACTTACACATACCCGGATTCACGGAGCTTGATGGACGCAGCCGATATTCTGCTTAATGGTAACATTAACCAGTTCGGTGCGGATTTTTGTCCGAAGGGCAGCATCCGTCTAGAATGCGGCGCGCGAGGTATTCCGAGCGCATATACCTATTTCTCCTACTATCCATTCCAAAGCGGCCCAATGTTGTGGTACCTTCTGGTTTTTGCGGTTTTTGGATTGGATAACATTCTTGCTTTTCAAATCGTGAGTGCTGTGGCGGTTACTGCTTTGGTGGCAGTGCTATGGCGATTCGGCAGTTTGATCGGTTTGAATGAGAAAGGACATGGGGCCTTCACCGTCATAGTCGCGACTAGTGTCCCTTTGCTGATGTTCGCTACGTTCGTCTATCCTAATGCGGTTGGCTTCTTCTTCACGGTATGCGGCACTTGGATGATTGCAGAAGGCTTCCGGCTGCAGAAAGTTTGGGCTAGCAGCCTTGCAATTGTTGGCGGATTCCTCATTTGCGGAATTGGAATTGTTTTCAAATCGACGTACCAGATTCTTGTGCTTGCGGCCCTTGTGGCAGTCATCTTTGCAGTTTGGCATAACCGTCGTGTTTGGCAGTTGGTGGTTTCTTTTCTTTCCGCAGTGGCTGCGTTCTTTGTTTCAAAACTTCCCGTATATGTGGTTCAGACTTGGACCGGGCAGAAGTTCGGTAAAGGGATGCCGATGTCTTCTTGGATTGCTATTGGCTTGGGACAACCGGATAATATGCCTGCTGGATGGTGGAGCCGATTTGCTATAGACGCTTTTGAACGTACGGGGAACGATTATGCCCTGCAATCTCAGATATCCAATGATTTTGTTCGGAATCGTCTGGCGTTTTTTGCGGGCAATCCTAGTGATGGGTTAAATTTTTTTACCAATAAACTTGCGTCAGAGTGGGCGGAGCCCTCTTTTATGACGTCGTTGTATTCGGAGTTAGGTGAATCCGCGAACCATTTCTCAGGATTAGGCTCATTCCTTTTGCTGGGGAAAGGCGCGGATGTGCTGCTTCGATTTGAAAATGTTGCTCAGACTGTTGTCTATTTTCTGGCAATTATTGGGGTAATCGGTCTCGTGCATTCCTTAATGAAGGAACGGTCTCTTGGCGCTGATTCATCTCAAGTCTTTACGAGAGTTCTGCTGTGCGCCTCTTTCATTGGCGGATTCCTCTGCTATCTTTTCTGGGAAGCAAAAAGTATCTACACGCTACCTTTCTTCTTATTGTTGTTCCCAGTAGCAGCTTATGGCATTCAGAATATTGCTGATTTAATAAGCAGTATAAAAAAGAAAATCGCCTGAATCGAGATTGATATGGATAGAAAATATTTTTCGATGAATTCCATAGCGAGGAATAAATGGGTTTATGCGAAAAAGATCGCTCTATCCGTTCTTTTCGGTTCGCTTGCTTTTTTCGTGTTGAATGCATGCTTCTACATACCCTACGCGCATGCTGAAGAACATGCGGATGCTTTGAATACCTCGTCTGTTGAGACTGCTCCATCTCATCCTGACAACGGCTGGGATTCGAACAAGGAACATTACTACGAGAATGGACAGCAAGTACGTTCCCAGGAAATATATGATGCGAAAGAAAAAAACTGGTATTGGATAGATGAAGATGGATCTGTCGCTCGGAATAAAGACGTCTATCTTCGTTCCAACGGTGGGAAATGGTGTCTTTCGTCAAATAAATCTGCGTGTCGTCACCAGTTAATCTGAACACCATCGGCGTTCAAAATGGACACCGTCACCGGCGGCCGGGTTGGTTCCGCTCTTTTCGTTTATTTCATCAGGGAGTGGCTGTTGCGGTATGACTCGCCACGGAACCTGACGATCCTTCCGTGGTGCACGATGCGGTCGATGACCGCGGCGGCCATGTCGCCGTCTCCGAACACCTCGCCCCACCGTCCGAACTCCAGGTTCGTGGTGAACACCACGCTCCGCTTCTCGTAGGAATCCGCGACGACCTGGAACAGGAGCCTGGCCCCGTCGATGTCGATCGGCAGGTAGCCCAGCTCGTCGATGACCAGCAGCCTGGCGCGGCCTATCGCGCGCAGTTCCGCGTCGAGCCGGTTCTCGTCCCTCGCCCGCCGCAAACGCATCACCAGCGACGACGCGGTGAAGAACCTCACCGGCATGCCCCTCTCGCACGCCAGCATGCCCGTGGCGATCGCCATGTGCGTCTTGCCGCATCCCACGTCGCCGTAGAGCACGAGGTCCTCGGCCCGGTCCACGAAACCGAGGTCCATGAGCTGCTCGCGCCCCCAGTCGGCGGGGAACGACGCCATGCCCCAGTCGTATCCGTCGAAGCCCTTGACGCACGGGAATCCCGCGTTCCTGATCAGCCTGGCGCGCCTGGATTCCGTCCGGCTGGCGTTCTCGGCCCTGAACAGGTCGGCCAGCACGCCGAGCTGGCCGGGCGTGGCGCCCGCGACCACGGAACGCAGCACGCTCCTGGTCAACGGCAGCCCGCATGCGAGCTCCATGACCTCGTCCGGGGTGGACTTGCTCACGGTCCGCCCGCCCCTGCGTCCGCCCGCCGCGG
>ERZ779885.3217-NODE-3217-length-14043-cov-17.406491_pt1 | contig 14043 bp, 29 predicted proteins | sample MGYA00511554_ERZ779885 | MGnify/ENA primary metagenome ERZ779885 (study PRJEB29588, sample SAMEA2160998) | human gut metagenome | biome: human gut; feature: human-associated habitat; material: faeces | place: Denmark | collected 2008/2010 ... | reverse complement strand
AGCAACAAGAGATTGCTTTGTAAACGTGTCTGCATATGCACACGGAAGTGGTCAAAATACAAAAATATATATTGATAATGTACACGTTTTTAATCCTTACACTAATAATGGTGATAATGCTGGTTTAATGATTGTAGATAAAACTGTACCATTAAAAACAGGACAAACAATTAAAATTGAGAATGGCACATACACCACTAGTTCTTATGCTATTTTTGCAGCATTTTAACTCTGGTTATGCGAAGTAAAATGGAACAAAAAATTATTCTGAAATATTATAATTGAATTATACAAAAGAAAGGAAGATGATCCAATGGAGATGTTAAAAGAAACGTACACGATTGCTTTGCCTATCGTTCTGACAGCATTTATGGGATACATAGTGTGGCTTTTGAAAAATCAGAAGTCAGACAGAGATGCGAATAGCAGAGGAACGATGCTTTTGCTTCGAGTACAACTGATCGAGTACCATGATAAATACATGGCGCTCAAAGAAATTCCATCCTATGCCTACCAGAATTTTATGGAAATGTACAATGCCTATCATGCGTTGGGCGGCAATGGAATGGTCACAAAGATGAAACACGAAATTGAAGAGCTTCATTTGAAGCAGAAAGAGAGGATTTAAACATGACAGATTTGGGATTTTTAACAGAATTTATGGTGCCGGTAATCGTAGGCATTTGCCTTTGTGTAGGCTATGTCGAGAAGAAGTGGATTAAGGATGTTGACAACAAGTATATCCCTACCATTTGTGCGGTATTAGGTGTGCTTTTAGCCATTTGGATCAACGGATGGACAATCACAGCATCTATCTTATTAAGTGGCTTATTCAGCGGTTTAGCAAGCACAGGACTGCACCAGTTATTTAAGCAGTATATTGAAAAGAAGGAGGAATAAAAGAATGGTTATTAACGTACATGCAGGACACAACCCGGACGGAAAAGTAGCATGTGGAGCTATCGGAATCATCCGGGAATCAACAGAAGCAAGAAATGTTAAAAATGAGGTTATCAGACAGTTAAAAGGTCTTGGGCATACCGTGTATGACTGTACGGTTGACAATGGCACAAGTGCAAATAACGTGCTTTGTAACATCGTAGGAAAATGCAATTCTCATGCGGCTGATCTTGATGTATCTATCCACTTTAATGCAGGTGCGAAGGATATGTCTGGAAACGGACGGACAACAGGTGTAGAAGCATATATTTATAGTGATAATAGCAAAGCAAAACCATTTGCAGAGAAAATTGTGAAAGCAATTGCAGCACTTGGATTTAAAAATCGTGGTGTGAAGATTAACAAAAAGCTTTACGTGCTCAATCACACAAAAGCACCTGCGATGCTGATTGAATGTTGCTTCGTGGATGATAAAGACGATGTAGCACTGTATGACTTTAAGAGCATGGCAAGTGCAATTGTTTACGGAATTACCGGACAGCAGTACATTGAACCATCCAATAACACATCTGATGACGATGCTGCAACTTCTGGATCAGAGACAAGCGTAGGTGATAAAGATTCTATTTATCGTGTACAGGTCGGAGCGTATCGCAACAAAGCAAATGCTATTTCCTTGCAGGAAAAATTGAAAGCAGCAGGATTTGACGCTGCGATTGTAAAAGCGTAAAATAAATGGCGGTTAGAATTTCTAATCGCCATTTTTAATAGACTTGTACTAATTAATGTTAACCGCTAGGAAATAGTTGCTTAGTACAAGTCCTAGATATAAAATATAAAGCCAGTAATTTCAAAGGCTTCATTCAAATAAATTTCTTTTATTATTCTATGCCAAAACTCTTGTTTTCCTTTTGGATCTAGTTGTTCGTAAAGGACTTTCCAGTCTTCCGGGATCTGCTTCTTAAATTCCTCAATCCTTACAACTTTGTTGTTTGACAACTCCTCAGTTATGGAGTTTATTTTTTCTGATAAGACACTGTATTTCTTTTCGTATTCTGGGATATCAATTCTTCCTTTTTCAAAAAGGTAATTCAGTCTTTCACGCTCCCCTATCGCATCATTAAGTTTTTTATTCAAATTTTGCTTTGGTTTACCTGCTTCTTTTTTTACATCAAATTCAAGATTTTTTAATGCTGCATCAAGATTTTCAAGAAGATATTTTTCTGTTTTTGCTTCTGATACTAATTTTGTTTTGTGCAATTTCTCATTTCCACCGAACCAGCATCTTTGATATTGCCGGTGCTTTTTGGTCTTCCTGTCTATGCTGTAAAAACTTGCCATTTTCCTGCCACATATAGGACAGCGGAATAACCCACTGAATAGATATATATGACCGGATGGAGCGTATTTTATCTGATTGACACTTCTTATTTCTTCCATTTGTTCTTTAGTGAAATAAGGATCACAGAAATGGTCATTATCCCTTACTTTACCAATATACAGATCTGATTTAATCATTGTGTCTAATTTGTGTCTGGTAAAATCTGGAATGAAGTTTTTTCGAACCCACAGAACAGTACCACGTTTGCTTTTTGTTGCTAATAAATAATCAAATATAGCCCTTGTCTGCTCCTCGTTATCGTGTACGACTTTCTTTACGCCATCTATTTTCTCTATTTTGAATCCTATAGGCACTCTACCAGTGTAAGCTTTCCCTTCACGGATTTTATAAGCTGCGGTGTCTTTGTATCGCTCAGATATAACCGCCCATTCTAATTCTGCCATGTTTGCCATCTGGTACATGAAGTTCTTTCCATATGGCGTGGAAGTATCGATCTGCTGGCTTACTGATATCAAGTTACATCCTGCGCTTTCCATGTCGTGATAAAGGTTACAGAAATCTCTCATATTTCTTGCTATACGATCGTATCTCATAATAACAACTGCATTGATTCTTCCAGCTCTGACATCATCCATCATACGCTGAAAGTCCTTTCTTTTTGCCGTGCTATGCCCTGTGATCGCATAATCGCCAGAATAAACGATTATATTTGCATCAGGGTAAGTTTTATTAATGTACTTTCTACAATCGTCTATTTGTTGTTCCATTGATTCTGAATTATCATCTTTTTTTGATTTCCTTGGATAAATTGCTATGTTCATTTTTAACTCCCTTAAAAAACCCCTCATATTAATAGAGGGGCATAATTTTTATACATAATATGGATTTGGCTTCAATATAATTAATATAAGGTCAATTACAACTCCGACACCAAATAAACCAAAAGTTAATAAATATAAAATTCCAAATAAAATTTTCCCTTCATAGAATTTATGAACTCCAAACCATCCTAAAAACAAGCACAAAAAGAATGAAACCCACTTGTTTTTTGCTTTTGGTGCTTTTGAATAAACAGGAGCCGCAGAACTAGAAGAAGAATTAGCACTATTATTGATAATTATACTTTCAGGGGTTGAATTCTTAATATCCTCAACTTGTTTTCCACACTTAGGGCATACTACACAATCAATATCAATCTTCTCTCCACAATGCTTACAGAATTTTGTGTTTTGTTCCATACGTTTATACCTTTCCTTTCTTTTGATATCATCATTATAAAGCAAAATGATTATATAACAATACATTTTTGTCATTATTTTATGACATTTTTTTGCAAAATGAAAGTTTAGGATAAAAAACAAATGGATGCGTTATTGACTTTTCGAACATACGTTCGTATACTTTATGTATCAAATAGAAAGGTGGTATTGGATATGGGAGAGCTTAAAGAGAAAATAATAGAATTAATAGAGAAGTGCATGGACGAGGATGATCTCCGAACCATATATGCATTTATAAAGAGATTTTTAAGATAAAAGAAAAAGACAAGGGTTTGCGCATTGCCCTTGTCTTTCTTTTTACTTCTTCACAAACATTTCTGCCATCTTCTGGATTGTGTTCCATTCGTCTTCATCCAGTTGTGATATAGCGGTTATGAATTTGTACCGCTGGTCGTCTTCCCCGGCTTTCAGAACATCTGCAAGAAATTCAGCTATCTTTTCATTCTCTGTCTTTTGAATGAACATTTCGCCTTTTCCGGTCTCGAGCCATTCCTTATTAACATCAAACAATCGACAAATAAGTTTGATCGACTGGGTTGATAGATTTCTTTGACCAGTTTCTACTAAAGATATGAAATTTTTAGTTAAACCAATTTCTTTAGCAAACTTTTCTTGTGACATTCCAAGCGATTTTCTCAACTGTTTTATTTGCTCATCCACTTATTATCACCTCCCACTAGTATAATAATACAAAAATCACACAATGTCAAACAAAAATATTAAAAAATGTTTGACAATACAAACTACGTATGATATTATAATCACACAAGGTAATACAAACACGAAAGGAAGTGAGCAGATGAACGAAGAAAAGGAAAAGGCCCTTGCAAGATTAGCTGAAACAGTATCACAGCTGGACAAAGTGAGCTTCAACTACATTCTCGGTGTTGCGGATGGTATGGCAATCTCAAAGAAACAGTCGGAACTTGACAAGCAGATTGCCATGTGTGGGAGCGTTAAATAATGAGAAAGGAGATTGTATGAACAAAGCAGACATGGAAATTACACCAGAGAGGAAAGCCAAGATTATGGACATTCTGTTAGAGATTTACGAAAGACAGGAAGGAATTAAGCTTGTGGTTAAGGACAAGGCATCATGAATAAACAGTGTGTATATGGTGTAGCAACAGGTCAGACGGTATCAGACACACATATCTGATATTCCGACCGAAATTAGATTCATTTTTGAAAGAGAGTAGAAAGAAAAATGTGCGGATTTAAAAGCGGATTGATATTGAAAAATCGTTGTGTAATAGCAGAGGGATCAAACGACAGCCACAGTGATTTACTGGAAAGCCTTGGAATTGAGGACAACATAGAAAATGCAATGCGTGTTTTCGTGAGAGTGGAACTTTTACCACCTAACGAAGAGTGGTGGACAGATCCAGACACTTGGAAAGAAAACGTGGATCAGGACATTCTGCCAGAATGGTTCGAGAACGACAAGGATAGATATTTTGATGAGTTTAGAAAAGCTGTCAAGGACTGGTGGAAAGAACACGTCAGAATTGATGAAGAAATCGAGGAACTGAGCAGTGGATATTACAGGTTGAAACGATGCAAAGTCAAAAATATGCTAAAAGACGTGAAAGCGATGATGGACAACTCCACGGTGCAGAATATGTGGGGCAACTCCACGGTGCAGGATATGAGTGGCAACTCCACGGTGCAGGATATGTGGGGCAACTCCACGGTGCAGGATATGATGGACAACTCCACGGTGCAGAATATGAGGGGCAACTCCACGGTGCAGAATATGTGGGGCAACTCCACGGTGCAGAATATGTGGGGCAACTCCACGGTGCAGAATATGAGGGACAACTCCACGGTGCATGATATGATGGGCAACTCCACGGTGCATGATATGATGGGCAACTCCACGGTGCAGGATATGAGGGACAACTCCACGGTGCAGAATATGTGGGGCAACTCCACGGTGCAGGATATGAGTGGCAACTCCACGGTGCATGATATGATGGGCAACTCCACGGTGCAGAATATGTGGGGCAACTCCGCGGTGCAGAATATGAGGGGCAACTCCACGGTGCAGGATATGAGGGACAACTCCATCTCCAGAGACAGCGGAAATAAAAAAATAAAAATTTCCAGCGAATGTGATTACGAGATCGTAAAAGAGGAAAACAAAAAATCATGAAAAATGTGGCAAAAGTTTTTATAGCGGTAGGGCTTGGAATCCTGTTTCTTGGTGGGATGCTCGATGCGGATGGAATGTATTATGTTTTTCTGCTGATTGCAATAGCTCTCGGTGCGGTGATTGCACTTATTGGAGTTGTGATCTTTGACGTGGAGAACCGCCGGGAAGAAAAGCGGAAAGCAGACTTTAACATGATCCGCCGGAAGGACAAGCTTGACGCTGATGTTGAGTTCCTTTGGGAATTTGAGGACAAAAAAATAGCACCCTAAATGTTTTGGCGAACTCAGGTGCTATTTAAACGTAGGAATACAAAAGTACTTCTATGTTTATTGTAACACATAGTTAAATTTTTGGAAAGCGTGATTTTATGATTTACAGAAAATGCAGAATCTGTGGATGCAGTTTAGATCCCGGGGAAGGAAACGTGTGTGAAGAATGCCGGGACGAAAAGTACATGAATCAACAGCGTGAGAAAGCGGTCAGATGCATGGTTTTATCTACAGATTTTAGACAGATGGAAATGGAGGAATTTTTAAATGCCAGCAACTAGATTATGCAGAACGGATGCCGGAAAGTTAATTGACGGACTTAAGGATTTATCTGAATTACTTGAAAACCTTGGTCTTGGAGATGGAAGTGTAGGACTTACGGCAGACGGAAATATTCATGGAATATTTACCTTAGACACAAATCTTCTGGAAATCATTATTGAAGACGACCAGAAAACGGAAATGGTCAGGTACATTGTTTAAGTCTGTGGAGGTAGGAAATGTACAGTGATTACATACCGGACAGTCTCGATATGCTCGAAGAGTACGAGAGGGACAGAGAACGCCGCCACAGATTATATGAGAAACAAGCCAGACGTGAAGAGATGGCAGATATTGAATCAGAGGAAGAGAGGATAAAAGAAAGATGGAAGAAATCAGAGTAAATGTAGAACAGAAAAATGGTGTTATTGGTTTTAATTTTGAGGAGATTAAGGAAAAACTTAATTCCGAACTGGAAATTTATAAAAATATGATTTTCACGGAGGATTCCAAAACAGAAGCAAAAAAGACAATTGCAAGTCTCAGAAAACTGAAAAAATCAGTCAACGATAAAAAGCTGGAAGTGAAGAAATCTTTTATGATTCCCTACACAAATTTTGAAGCGCAGGTAAAGGAACTGGACAATCTGATTGATGAACCAATCAATTTTATTAATAACCAGGTGGAAGAATTTGAGCGTAGGCGTGTGGAAGAAAAGAAATCGCTGATTTCTGAAATCTATACGGAGATCATGGCAGATCATGGGGAAGCGAGCGGATATCTTCCGTTACAGCGAATTTATGATAGCAAGTGGGAGAATGCCACCACTACAAAGAAAGCAATCACAGAAACCATTACAGAGAGAGTGGATCATGTAGAAAAAGACCTCGGTATTATCCGCAGCATGGAATCAGAGTTTGAGGATAAAGGAATTGAGAAATATAAGGCAACCTTAGAATTATCAGATGCTATTGAGGTCATGAATCAGTATCAGAAGCAGAAAGAAGAGATTTTGCGTAGGCAGGAAGAGGAAGCCAAAAGAAAAGCAGAAGAGGAAGCACGTAATGAGTCCGAGAAAAATTCAGAACCGGATATTGCAGTGAACGAAACACCAATTACAGATAATGTACCGGAAGAAAAATTTGTAGAACCGAAGCCAGCAAACAACGTAGTTACTTATGAGGTTGTTGCTGATCCGTTCCAGATCGTGCAGTTGGAAGCACAGATGCGCAGCTTAGAAATTAAGTATAGGAGATTACGATAATGGCAGAGACAGCAAAACAGATGAACATATACCAGGCAATATCAAAGTGCATGGAAGAAATCGGTGCGGTTGGAAAAAATGATGTGAATAAGACGCAGGGGTTTAAATACCGCGGAATTGATGCGGTGATGAATGCAATCAATCCTGCATTGGTCAACAATCATATATTTATCGTTCCAGAGGTCTTAGAACAGACCAGAGAAGAAAGAAAATCCATAAAAGGTGCAACGCTGATCTATTCGGTCTGCAAGATTAAATATACCTTTTATGCGGAAGATGGAAGCAGTATCACGGCGGTAACAATCGGTGAGGGCATGGATTCTGGAGATAAGGCTACGAATAAAGCAATGGCGATCGCTTTTAAATATGCTTGTTTTCAAGTGTTCTGTATTCCTACCGAAGAGATGCAGGATCCAGATTCAGAAAGCCATACGGTAGAACCTAAAAATGATTTTGTTCCAGCAACCGTAGAACAGCTTAGGACAATGACAGATTTTGTAAGTGCGTATTCTGATATGTGTGAGAATGCTACATCCAATGATATCTGGAAAACGCTGAAAGAAAAATATCATTTTGAAAAGACTTCAGATTTATCAAGTGAAATGGCTGCTAAGATCATTGAACAGGTTAAGTGCTGGTATAAGAAAAAGAAAGAAGAGTAGCTTATGGATACTACAGGAAAACTCACCGGAGCGAGCCGTACATTCAATGGACAAGGCATCATCCTTACATTTGAGGTTGACGCATCAGCAGCAAAGCAGATCGAGCATTTAAAACCGGATGATTTATTGCAGATTAAGGCAGTTAAGTATCGTCAGAAAAGAAGTCTTGATGCCAATGCTTATGCATGGGTGCTCATGACAAAGATTGCCAATAGCAAAGACATCTATTCCAGCAAGGATGAAGTCTATGAGGAAATGTTGCAGAAATACGGAGCGTTCTATGAAGATGAAGACGGATATATCACGATTACAGTAAAAAAATCAGTTGACATGTCAAAGGTTAATGGTCATTGGAAATATATTAAAGACAATGGGAAATTTGCTTCGTATCTGATGATCAAAGGATCTAGCGAATACGATACTGTCGAAATGAGCCACTTTATAGACCGGATTGTTGAAGAAGCAAAGGAACTTGGCATTGAGACAGCTACACCGGATGAATTGGAACGTATGAAGCAGGAGTGGGGAACATGAGTAAAAAGCTTTGGAGCGTGTTCACGGATGATATGGATCACTGTTATTTTACCGGAACATATCCGGTGGAAAGACATCATATCTTTGGAAGTTCAAACCGTAAAAACAGTGAAAAGTATGGTTTTGTTATTCCACTCAGACCGGATCTGCATCCTAACGGAGCGCAGAGAGGCGCCAATGCAAAAGAAATTGATTTGAAATTAAAAACTATGGCGCAGGAATATTTTGAATCTCATTACGGTACAAGAGAAGAGTTCAGAAGTATTTTTGGAAAGTCGTGGTTATAGGGTTGGAACACCTTGCCGGACGGCAGAAAGAAACCTATTCATGCAGAAAATAATATATCACGAATTATTGGAAGCTGGTTATTATCTCCGGGGTTAGTCCCGGAGAGGAAAGGGGATAAATGAAAACAATAAATGACATTCCCTGCGGACATTTGAAACCATTACCGAGACTTTATAATCCATTTGAAGATAGAAAGCTGCGAAAGCAGATAGAGACAGCAAATACAAAGGATGACTGCATTATCAATGTTGGAAATGGATATTACAGACCAGTTCCGGGAGATCCAGTAGATGAAAAAGAACTGGATGAATATCTTTCAAAAGAGCTGCACCGTGCAAGAGCGATACTGAAAAAACGTTTAAATATGAAAATGACATTTGAAAGGTGGCGAAAAGTTGGAGTACCTACTGATAATACCGGGACGACTGGATAACTTGAATGATTTTATCCGTGCGGATAAGGCAAGCAGATATAAAGGCGGAGAGATGAAAAAGCAGAATGAAGCTATTGTTTCTGTGTGCATCAGAAAGTGCCTGAGAGACGTAAATATCAATAAAAAAGTATTTATGGAATATCTGTGGGTGGAAAAGAATAAAAGGCGTGATCTGGACAATATATCGTCATTCGGCAGAAAAGTGATCCAGGATGCATTAGTTAACTGCCATGTATTAAAAAATGATGGCTGGGAGCAGATCTGTGGATTCTCTGATGAATTTCGTATAGATGCTGAAAATCCACGGATTGAAGTTCGGATTCGGGAGGTGGAAACTTGAACTATTTAGCTGAGATAAAAGCATTTTACGACAGGCTCGAACTAAACCCGCAGCCCAACACTGCAATCGCCTTATGGCATGCGCTAATGTCCATAGCGAATAAGGCAGGGTGGCCAGATACGTTTACGGTAGCCTCGTCAGTCCTTGGACTTCGGTCTGGATTAAATGCATCAGCGTTAAAGAGAGCGAGAAACAAGCTTGCTACAGATGGGTTCATCGAATGGAAATCGCGCGGTGGTAATCTTGCGGCACAATATAAAATAAATAGTCTTGTGGTTCAAAATTACAGTAAAAATGAACCACAAGATGAACCACAAAGTGAACTGCAAATTGCACCACAGTTTGAACCACAAAGTGAACCTATTAATAAACAAAGACATAAACATAAACAAAATACACCCCCTATATCCCCCGTGGAACGGTATGCAGAGTTTGCCGCGGTCTATCCGAAACGGTGCACTGGCTGTCTTGTTGAAACTGAATACTGCAATGCGGTACTGGATGGTGTACCGGAAGATGATCTGGTATTGGCCGCACAGAATTATGCAGATATATGCAGACGGGAGAAAACAGCAGAGCGGTATATTAAAAAGCCGGAGAACTTTTTACGAGAAAACTTGTTTATGCAGTACCTGAAAGGAGAGAACGATGGATCAGTTGGAAGAGATACTGGAACGCATGAAAAATCACTCAACGAACTTATGCAGGAATGCGGAGACACCGGAGACTTCCAAGGATTCTGATGTGTGTCCAATTTGCGAAGGTCGGGAGTGGATCTTGAAAATAAAAGACGGAGTTGAAATAGCAGTACCGTGTAAGTGCCGTGAGAAAGCGGTCATGTCAAGGCGGTTGCGATTCGCAGATATACCGGAGGCATTCCGTGGGATGGATCTGAGATCGTTTCGAATGGATGTGTACAGGAAGCAGGAAAGTAAAAAGATGGTGTCAGATGCATGCAAAATCATAAAAACCTATCTGGATGATTTCGAGAGCCAGAAGGAAAGAGGCATGGGATTGTATATCTGGTCAAGGACAAAGGGAAGCGGTAAGACGAGGATTGCTGCCGGGATTGCAAATGAACTGATGAAAAGATACACAGTCAAATTTGCAGTATCACTTACCATCCTGCAGGAAATCAAGAATACATGGCGCAGGGATGCAGCAGGCAATGAAAGCCAGCTTTTAGATGCACTTTCCACAACGGATATTTTAATCATTGATGATTTTGGTGTGGAAGCACCGGCGGCATGGATTAACGATAAAATGTATCAGATCATCAACGAGCGGTACATAAACCAGAAGGTAACGATTTTCACAAGTAATGATCCGCTGGACAAACTATCCTACGATGACCGGATCACGAACCGGATCAAGGAGCGGACATATCAGATCGCATTTCCAGAAGAATCAGTCCGGGATCATATCGCAGAGCGGATGCAGGAGGAAATCATTGAAAAAGTGATAGCGAGTGGAAATATAAAATAAAAAATTAAAAGGAAGGTGGACAAATGCATAGCGTACAGCAGAGAAAAAGGGTGATTCCATTGAGTGTTTATAAGCAGGAATTAGCAAAATGCCAGTTAGGAGATAATATCGCGAATCACATGGGATATATTTTTACAGCCATTTTGTATGACAAGTTTGATATGACGTTTAAGCAGGTCACGAATTTTTATAGCAAAACCGTTGAGCGTCGGAAATCTTGGCAGGACGATGATGACGAAGCGGTAACGAGCGAGAGCATGATGGCATATTGCCGTAAAAAGAAAATTGATGTGGTCAAGTGGGTAAAATCAATCCCAATGTCACAAAAATTGTATATGGCAGATATAAAAAATGGACGGGCAGTGCTTGGCGCAGATCGGAATATCGAGAGCGCGCTTGCCTCCACAATGTATCTGACTATTCCGACATTAAAAGATTCTTACCGTTTCTCAAATGCCAAAATCGAAGAATTTATGAATTGGGTTGCCTATTACATTGATTCCTATTGGCGCAAGCAGCCAAAGAGTAAGGAACACTATCTGACGGATGAGATTATTCGGAATCAGTTTATTGAGGATGAAAATTGGGATATTGTAACAGGAAAAGCGGTGAAATAAGGATTATTAACATGGGAGAAATGACAAAGACAAGCATAAAATACTGCCGGAAATGTAAATACGCATACAAGCACAACCAGACAGAAATCATGTGTGGATATTATTTACAGACCAGATTAAGGCGTGGGTGCCCGGTTGGGATGTGCGATAAGTTTGAGAAGAAAGGCAGAAAGAGAAAGGTGAAGTTGAAATGACTGATGAAACCAAGCAGGAGATAGAAGCGGCATTGATGTTGTTAAAAAATACATTGGTAAGAAATGGCGTAAGCATAGCACTTGCAGGAAGTGGAGATACCGGAAAAGACGATGGATGCATTATGTTTTTTGATACCGCAGAGTATTACCACACCGGGAAATTTAAAGGGATATCTGTTAAAACAATGGATTTAGTGAGATAGGAGAAAAATAATATTATGATTGAAAAGAGAATTTATCCAGCATATGCCTTTACTGAAAATGAGAGAGAAAAGTCAACCATGAATAGCACGATTTATAATGAATTAAAGGAAAAATACAGAATTTCAAGTTATAAAGTTGATAATCTTGATGATTATGACATTGTCTTAGATTGTACACCGGGTAAGTATCGTTCTGTTTATAAGGTTATTAAAAATAATACACAATTATCAGACTTAGAACTGGCATTAATTTGTGATGATGGAAGCCTTTGCTTTGGGTACAGCAGACATGGAAACGAGTTTTACATAAATGAAGATTAGATTTTGCGAGGTAGAAATATGATGGAGTGTATGAAGAGCATGGCTAAGAAGTCACAGGACGAGCCGGTAGAAATGGAAAATGAGCGTATGAAAGTTTCTCACTTAGATATTATCGTAACAATGATAGACAAAAAGCCATATTACGAAATCAAGTACAAGGAAATCGGATCGAATCATTATAGCGTTGGCTACAGCTCATACAAGCTGGAAAATGTTTTATCTTGGAGAGACGAGTGTTTTGAGGTCGTGGAGAAGCCACAGACCAATGCAGACCGGATCAGAAGCATGACGGATGAGGAGTTGGCAGAAATGCTGGCTCACAGTAGACAGCATTGCGTAGTGTATTTATCAGACAAAATAAATTGCAGACATAGTAATTGTGATACAGGTTGCAAAAATAATATCAAGAAATGGTTGCAGAAAGAAATGGAGGAAAAGGATGGAAGATAGATATTTATTCCGCGGAAAGTGCATTGATGACGGAGAATGGATGTCTGGTAGTTATTATGAACTTGCAGGAAGACCGCTTATTTTTAAACCGGTTTTCGCAAGTAAAAAAGCTGTTTACGAGATAGACCCATCAACTATTTGCCAGTGCACAGGACTTAATGATAAAAGCGGCAGACGGATTTTTGAGAATGATATTCTTTCAGGGCATATCGACGTTGAGTTTCCAGAAGATGAGACGAGAAAGCGTGTCGTGTGGCATGAAAACGGATGGTGTACGAATGAGCCGGGCTGTGATGACTACGAGGCACTGGATGATTTTGATTCAGAGAATTTTGAAGTGATCGGCAACATGATTGATAACCCGGAACTGTTGGAGGTGTGACTATGACAATTGATGAAGCTATATCACACGCAAGAGAAGTGGCTGAATGCCAAAAGATGTCAGCAAGACTAATCGAAGATAATGCGTATATTCCAGAATCGGTTGATAAAGAAGCCATTACATATGGCAATACTATATGTGCAAAAGAACATGAGCAACTTGCTGAATGGTTGGAAGAGCTGAAGCAGTACCGCACAATCGGCACGCCGGAAGAATTAAAAGCAGCTATGAAATATGTTTACCTTGCTAAAAAGAATGGAACAGTCGGACAGGTTATTGAAAATTGCGTGAAATATGAAGAAATCGGCACGCCGGAAGAATGCAAGGCGGCGACGGAGAAGCAGACAGCGAAGAAACCGGATTACGAGGGAGACGGATACTCGGACGGACATCTTGTATACGATACATGGATTTGCCCTTGTTGTGGCAAGCATTACGAAGTTGACTATGACGATTATGATTTTTGTCCGGCATGTGGACAGTGCATAGATTGGAGTGATGAAGAATGAGTGAAAGCCTTAAGCCATGCCCGTTCTGCGGTGGAAAAGCAATGTTCTTAACCATTACAAATAAGTCATCACATTCGGCTGTTGGGGTAATGTTCAAAATCAAATGTATGAAATGCGGAACAGAACTTCCAAAAAGCTATGAATGTGAGATGTA
>ERZ779885.3195-NODE-3195-length-14101-cov-5.237363_pt1 | contig 14101 bp, 12 predicted proteins | sample MGYA00511554_ERZ779885 | MGnify/ENA primary metagenome ERZ779885 (study PRJEB29588, sample SAMEA2160998) | human gut metagenome | biome: human gut; feature: human-associated habitat; material: faeces | place: Denmark | collected 2008/2010 ... | reverse complement strand
CTCCGGAAACCTCCGTGGCTCCGCGCGACGCCAGACCGGCCACCACGAGCGCCGCTCCTCCGCGCAGATCGGCCGCTTCCACCGGCGCGCCGGACAAGCGGGGCACTCCTTCAATCACGGCTACGCGACCCTCCACCTTGATGTTCGCCCCAAGGCGAAGCAGCTCGCCGACATGCTTATAGCGGCTCTCAAAAATATTTTCCACAAAGATACTTGTGCCGGAGCCAAGACAGGCGGCAGCCATCAGCGGGGCCTGCGCATCCGTGGGAAATCCCGGATAAGGCATGGTCCGCACGCTCTTGATCCGTCCCAAGCGGGCGGGGGCACAGATACGGAGACTCGTTTCCTCCGTCTCAATGCTGCAGCCAAGCTCCTCAAAGAAGGGGATCACCGGCTCCAGATGCGCGGGCACCACATGATTGAGACGAATGCAGCCTCCCGTTGCAGCGGCGGCGCTCATGAAGGTTGCGGCGGCAATGCGATCCGGAATAACGCGGTGCTCACAGCCGTGAAGCGCGGAAACTCCTTCAATCACCAGCGTACTGCCGCCTGCACCGCTGACCCTTGCTCCGCAGCGGTTGAGAAACTCCGCCAGATCACAGATTTCCGGTTCTCTGGCCGCGTTCGTCACCACAGTAGTCCCCTCGGCCAAAACAGCAGCGAGCATAATATTCTCCGTCGCGCCGACGCTCGGAAAGGACAAGCCGATTGCCGCTCCATGCAGCGGCCCTTCCGCCGAGCAGGAGAGGCAGCCGTAATCCTCGACAATCTTCGCCCCCATCTTCCGCAGAGCCGCAAGATGCAGATCAATCGGCCTTGGGCCAAGCTCACACCCGCCCGGAAAGGACAAAACCGCCCTTCCGGCGCGCGAAAGGATCGCACCCAGAAAGACGATGGAGGAGCGCATTTCACGCATAAGCCCGTCCGGGATATCGCACTGCGTCACACAGCGCGGATCGATCGCCAGGCTTCCTCCCTGCCGGGTAACGGTACAGCCAAGATGGCGCAGGATCCGCGCGGAAACGTCCACGTCGGACAGGTGCGGACAATTATGTAGCACGCACTCGCTCCGGCAGAGCAGCGTCGCCGCCATGAGCGGAAGCGTGCTGTTTTTTGCCCCGTGCACATTCAGCTCTCCGCTCAAACGGTTTGGCCCATGAATCAATAGTTTCACCATAGTAATTCCCCGCTTCCTCTGGTTTGAAGTATGCCATACTATGCGGGGAAGAAGAAAGCGGTGAAACGCAGGCTTATCCCTTTGTCCGTCCGAGGACCTCGCGAATCAGCTGATAAATCCGGTCGTTGGCGTCGGTGATCGCCATCTTTTTGGCATTCGCCGAAAGCGTGGGAATAGTATCGGGATCGTGGAACAGATCCTCCACCAGCTTCCGCAGCGTATCTCCGGAGAGATCCTTCTCTTCCAGAATCGCCGCGGCATTGCGGTTGACAAGCGCCATCGCATTGTGAAACTGATGATTTTCCGCTACGTTCGGAGAAGGAATCAGGATGGACGCTCTGCCCTGCACCTGCAGCTCCGAGAGAGTAATGGCCCCGGCACGGCAGATAACAAGATCGGCGGCGGCCAGGCAATCCGGCATGTTATCAATGTACTCGCGAATATCCATCTCCGGATGCTCTGCCAGATCGATTCCCTTTTCACGCAGCAGATCCGGGAACCAGCGGCCCCATTGACCGTATGCATGGATATGCTGGAAACGCCCGTTCTTCGCGCTCCAGGCAAGCAGGTCCGCCACTGCTTCGTTGACACGGCGAGCACCGAGGCTTCCGCCAAAGCTGAGAATCAGCGGTCTTTCATCAAGGCCGAGCTTTTTCCTCGACGCATCCCGCTCCGCGCGGAGCACCGCGGGGCGAACCGGATTTCCCGTCAGAACGCAGCGGGCCGCTGCGGGAAGAAATTTCTTTGCGTCCTGAACCGCAAGCATGGTATAGGCGGCTTTCTTGCTCAGCGCTTTATTGGTCACACCGGGAAAAGCGTTCTGCTCGTGGATCAGCGAGGGAATCCCCAGCTTCATGGCCTCGCGGATGACCGGACCGCTCACATAGCCGCCGGTCCCAATGCAGATATCAGGGTGAAACTCCTGAATGATTCGCTTGGCTTCCGCTGTGGAGGTAAAGAGATGGATGGTTGTTTTGACATTCTTTTTCAGATTGGTCCAGCTGGGCTTTCGCTGAAAGCCGGATATGGTAACACTCTTAAAATCAAAGCCTGCCTTCGGGACAAGCTTTTCCTCCATCCCGCCCTTTGCTCCCACGTACAGGATCGCCGCGTCGGGCTCCCGCTCGCGGACGGTGCCGGCAATGGCCAGTGCGGGATTAATGTGTCCGGCGGTTCCTCCGCCGGCAAAGAGGATTCTCATAATGAAACACCCTTTTCTTCTGTCTGATTTCCCCGGGCTTCGCAGTCAAAGACACGCTTTCACAGCATCCGGGGCGAACGCTCCCGCAGCGGGAACGCTATAGCTTCTCGATTGCCGAGTTGCGGCTGATGGACAGTACAACTCCCATCTCCGCTAGCAGCATAATCAGCGACGTGCCGCCGTAGCTGAAAAACGGCAGGCTGATGCCTGTGTTTGGAATGGTGTTCGTCACCACCATGATATTCAGAATCACCTGCAGGCCAATCTGGAAGGTAAGGCCCACGCCAAGCAGCATACCGAATTTGTCCTTCGCCTTGAGCGAGACGACAATCCCGCGCCAGACAAGCATCGCAAACAGAATGATAATGATCAGCGCGCCGATAAAGCCCAGCTCCTCGCAGACAATCGCAAAGATAAAATCGTTCTGCGGCTCCGGCAGATACAGATACTTCTGCCGCGACTGGCCAAGGCCCAGCCCGAGCAGGCCTCCCGAACCGATCGTCATCAGCGACTGCCGCGTCTGCCAGGTGTCGACGCCTTCCGGCGGATCGAACGGCCAGAGCCAGCCGTAAACACGATCCATGGCGTAGGAGAACAGATCGGTAAAAACCAGCAGATAAAGCGCCGCGGCAGCCAAGCCAAGGATTGCGAGACCAAACCAGCGCAGCCGGACGCCGCCGATGAACATCATCATCGCACCGAGAGCCAGAATGATCAGCGTGGCCGACATATGCTTTTCCAGCACAACCAGAAGAGCAATCGATCCCAAGATCAGAACATAGGGCAGAACACCGTACCGAAAGGTATCCATTTTATCGAAATTCAGCGAGATCAAATGGGCAAAAATCAGAATCAGGGCAAATTTGGCAACTTCAGAGGGCTGAAAGTTGATAGGTCCGATATAGAACCAGCGGTAAGCGCCCTTGATGTTGGGTACGAAGCTGGAACCCTTGAGCACGAGCATTCCCACCAGAAGCAGGTAGGTCACGATCAAAATCGGGATCGCAAACTTGTGAAAATGATGGTAGTCGAAATAGGAGACCGCAATCATGATCACCACGCCGATCACAGCAAAGAACGCCTGATTCCGGATGAAATAATAGCTGTCCCCATTCATGTTATAATACGCATAGGGATAGCTGGCGGAAAACATCATCACAAGGCCGATCGTCAGCAGCACAAGAATCAGAAAGAAAAAGGGTAAATCCAAACCGGAACGAACCGAAAAAACGCGGAACTTTTTCCGCACCCGCTTGAGAACGGAGCCCTTTTTCTTCTTCTCATTGCTTTCCTGCGAACCGGCGGGGACGCCGCCTATCATCGCTCCGGACTGCGCGTGTGTCGTCACTGCAGCCGCCTCCTTTCCGTTTTTCTTCTCAATAGTATGCCTGCGGCGTCAGATTCCATACACAAAGCTGCAGACGGACAGCGCGCCAAATACAATGGTCACGACGCTGAACACGACGCAGATCTTGACCTCGCTCCAACCGCACATTTCAAAATGATGATGAATGGGAGTCATCTTGAAAATGCGCTTGCCGTGGGTGGCCTTGAAATACGACACCTGCAGAACGACGGAAAGAATCTCACACAGATAGATGATTCCGACAAAAAGAATCAGGATCGGCAGATTGACGCCGAAGCCGAGAGCGCACACAATACCGCCCAGGAACAGCGAGCCTGTATCTCCCATAAACACCTTCGCGGGATTGAAGTTCCAAACCAGGAATCCCAGGCAGCCGCCTGCCACCGCCGCAGCCGCAATGCTCATGCCGTACAGCGACATAATTCCGGACAAAACCATGAAAGTAATCGCCACAAAAAAGGTCACGGAGGCGTTGAGACCATCGATCCCATCCGTAAAATTGACGGCATTGACCATCGCGACGATACCGAGAGCGGACAGTACCCAGAACGCGGGACCGAAATCCACGCTTCCGATAAAGGGAATCAGAGTGGAGGTGCCCACGCCGGACAGCCAGAGTGAGAACAGATACGCTCCTGCCACGAGGAACTGAAGAATCAGCTTTTGTTTAACGTTCAGACCGAGATTTCTCTTCTTGACTACCTTGATATAGTCGTCAATGAAGCCCACCAGGCCGAACCCCAGCGCCATGAGAAGGCCGCCGACGGCTTTCGTGAGCGACTGATTCCGCAGATACGGATCCAGTCCGCCCTGGCTGTAATACAGAGGCAGACAGACTGCTGCCGCCAGGAAGATGCCAATGATAAAAAGGAAGCCGCCCATGGTAGGCGTTCCGTTTTTCTTGCGGTGCCATTTCGGGCCTTCCTCACGGATTGTCTGGCCAAAATTGATCCGGTGCAGCAGAGGCACCATCCATTTCCCCAGGAGCGCCGTCACGGCGAAGGAGATCACCGCAGACAGAAGCACCAGTAAGCTGTTTGTCTGATTCATACTTTCACACCCTCTGATTCAAATTGCCGCGCAGTCCCGCACGGAAACCAACCGGCTTCCGTGCGGGACCCTTTCACAGGAGAACGGGCACCGGAGTAAAAAGGGAACACGACGCAGGCGCTGTTTTTCGCAGAACCGCATCCGCTTCTCTCCCTTTTCTTCTCTAATGCACTGCCTCCAAATCCACAAAACTGACGGTAATGACCGTACCGGCAGGAACCTCCGTCCCCGCTGCAATATCCTGCGTATCGGACACCGCGCTTCCTGTTGTCACCGCGGCGCCGGACACGCTCAGATTCAGGCCGGCCTGCGAAATCTTCGCGTTCACCTGGGTAAGCGTCAAACCTGTCAGATCCGGAACCGTTACTGTCTTGGCCGCACTCTCCTGATCCAGGTAAAGCACAACGGTTCCTCCCTTGGGAATACTCTTGCCCTGCTCCGGAATCTGGGAAACGACCTTGTCGCCTTCGCCGTACACCTTGTAGGTCAAACCGGCATTGCTCACCTTGGTCTGCGCTTCCTCAACGCTCAGACCGGTAACGCCCGGCGTGGAGATATCGAGCTTTGCAAGCTCCTCCTCGGTGTACTTCGGCTCAATGCCGAGGTACGGCAGGATTTCAGCCATCGTCTCCGCAAACGGAGGTCCTGCAATTGCGCTGCCGAACACCTCGCCGTTCTGCGGAACCGGCTCGTCGAAAAAGACCAGCATGATAATTTCCGGATCGTCGGCGGGAGCATAGCCGCAGTAGGAAGCAATATACTTCTTCTCCCCTTCGCGTCCCTCTGCGTTCCATTCGTCAATCTTCTCAGAGGTACCGGTCTTGCCCGCCACACGGTAACCGGCTACATAACCGTTCTTCGCCGTACCGGTGGTCGCCGTCTCCTGCAGCATGGCGCTCACGCGCTGGCTCGTCTCCTCCGAGATCACCTGGCGCTTCACCGTCGTATCATTCGTCATCACAATGTTGCCCTCGCTGTCAATCACCTTGCTGACAACATGAGGCTGCACCAGATAGCCGCCGTTTGCAACAGCCGCCGCAGCCGTAATCATCTGAATGGGCGTGACTCGGAAGGTCTGGCCGAAGGACGAGGTTGCAAGCTGGGTCGGGCCAAGGCCCTCCGCATCATAGTAGATGCTGTTGCTCTCGCCGATGAGGTCAATACCGGTCTTCGTCGTAAGGCCAAACGCCTCGAAATAGCGGTAGAAGGTATCCGCACCGAGAAGCTCGCCCAGCTGCATGAAAACAGGATTGCAAGAGTTGCTCAGTCCCTGTGCAAACGTCTCCGTGCCATGGCCTGCCGTCTTCCAGCAGCCAATGCTGTAATCGGCCACCTGATAATAACCGGAGCAGGAGAAGGTCGTGTTCTCGTTGACCACACCCTCTTCGATTCCCATGGCCGCCGTTACCATTTTGAAAACGGAACCGGGATTATAGGTATCACTGATGCACTTGTTTCTCCACTGCTTTTCCTGAGCGGTACGGATGGCTTCGGAGCGCTCCTCCTGATGCTCCTCATCGTCCGGGATCGCTGCAATAGCCGCCAAATCCGCCTCGTCGGTGATGGTATAGGGATCGTTCGGATCGTAATCTCCCTTTACCGTCATGGCCAGAATCTCGCCGGTGTTGACGTTCATCACAATTCCGCAGGCACGGTTTCTGGCCTGGCAGCTTTCCGCCGCCTCCTCCACGCTCTTCTCCAGGAAATGCTGCACCACCTCGTCGATCGTCAGCACAAGACTGTAGCCGTCCTGCGCTTCGACAAGCTGTTCATACTGGAACGGCATGTCGACGCCTCTGGCATTTTTCGCCGTCACCAGTTTGCCCGGAGTTCCTGACAGATAGTCGTTATAGGATGCCTCCACTCCGGTGACACCCTGGTTTTCACTGTTGGTAAAGCCAAGCACACTGGAGGCAAAGGCTCCGTAAGGGTAATATCGCTTATAATCAGGCTCGAGCTGAATCGCGTTGCCAAGCGACAGCTCCTCCTTCAGCTCCAGGATCTGATCCTTCAAATCCGTTTCCACCTTGGTTTTTACCACAGCGTAATACGTCTGCTTCTCCATGAGCGCACGTACATCAGCCGTCTCAAGATCCAAGATCCCGGCAAGCCTTTCGGCAATTTCGTCCTGGATGTTTTCCTTGCCCTGATCCTGCACGAGCTCTTTACGGATATAGTTCGGATCCAGAACGACCTTCCAGACGTCTGCGCTGGTGGCCAGCACCTTCATGTTGCAGTCGTAAATCGTTCCGCGCTTGGCAGACAGAGACGTGTCCTGTGTCTGCTGATTGACCGCGCGCGTCTGCAGCTCCTCCCCCTGGATAATCTGGAGGCGGAAAAGACTGACGACAATGGTGCCGAAGCCTCCCACAATCAGAAACAATAATACAATAATCGTACGCCGCCACATCCGGACAGTCGTTCCCTTTGCCATGGTGCTGTTTTCCCCGCCTTTCCGGTCTTCTTTGGATGAGAAAAATGGAAGTCAAGAATTTCTCTTAACTTCCATTCTTCTTCCTTCCAAACAATTCTATCTCAACATTACAAAAAACGGTGTTTTATACTTATTGAGAAGAGACGACAATTATGCCTTTTCCGGCTCAGCCCAGCAGCTGCCGGAACCAGTTCCAAATCTGATCCAGAATACTCTGTTCACCGACGCTTTGCAGAACGGTTCCCTCATCCCCCTGCGCCGTACTGATATACTCTACCTGGCTCTTCTCCGCCTTGCGCATACCGAGATTCTGCTCGGCGTACGCCTCCACCGAATCGATGGAGAGCATTGCATCGGATTTCATCTGCAGCTGTGTATACAGACTCTCGCTCTCGGCAAGCTCCTGCTCCGTACTGTTGATGCTGTCCGTCAGCTCGGTGAGCTGCACCTGACCATACACCAGACTGCCCACGGTGGCAAGAATCACCGCAAACATAGCGAAAGTGGAGAGAAGACGCACCGGATGCAGACGCGGCCTGGCGTTTTTCTCGATCTGTTCCTTCGGGAGCTGAATAATATTATTCTTTTTGGCTTCTTCCGCCTGCTCCTTTCGCCTGGGCTCAAACCGGGAAAAATCGTACGCGGTGTTATTCTGCGTTGCCATTGTGCCGTTCCCTCCCTGTGGGTATTCCAGATTCGCTCTCCGGAGAGAACGAATCTGTCAATGAAATAAAATCTCTGTTTGCAGCGCTCTTCGGCGCTATTTACGGATCGAGTGCATTGTCCCGAAGTTTGGTACAGACGCGCAGACGCGCGCTTCTGCTTCTCGGGTTTTCCCTGAGCTCTTCCTCTCCCGGGGCCAGTCCTTTTTTGTAGACCAGCTCTGCCCGCGGCTTTTTGCCGCACACGCAGACGGGAAAATCCGGAGGGCAGGTACACCCCTCGCACCACCCGGCCATGCGCTGCTTTACGATACGGTCTTCCAGCGAATGAAAGGTAATCACCGCGAGGCGCCCGCCCGGTCTTAGAAGCGAAAAGGCGGCGTCGAGTCCCTCGGACAAACGATCCAGCTCGCCGTTAACGGCGATGCGCAGCGCCTGAAAGGTCTGCCGGGCCGGATGACCGGGTTCACGGCGGACAGCAGCCGGAACACTTGCCTTGACAATCTCCGCAAGCTCCAGCGTCGTCTCCACCGGTTTTTGTTCCCTGGCCCGAACGATCCCCTGAGCAATGGATCTTGCGTTCTTTTCCTCACCGAAGCGCCGGAGAATATCCGCAAGCTCCTGCCAGGACAAATGGTTTACCAAGTCGGCACATGTGGGACCCTCCTGACTCATACGCATGTCAAGCGGGGCGTCCGTATGGTAAGAAAATCCCCTCTCGGGGGTATCAAGCTGATAAGAAGAAACGCCGATGTCCAGCAGAACGCCGTCCACGCGCTCGAGGCCGGCCTCATGCGCAACACGGGCCATTTCAGAGAAGTTGGCACGCCGTACGACAGAACAGGGATTCCCGGCAAAACGGTGCGTCACCACAGACACTGCATCGGGATCCTGATCGATGGAAAGCAGCGTTCCCGTTGTAAGGCGATCCAGGATCGCCTGGGAATGCCCTCCTCCCCCGGCCGTGCCGTCTATGTAGACACCGTCCGGTTTAATCTGAAGCGAATCAATGGTTTCGTGAAACAAAACCGGAATATGGTTGAATTCCATGGAGCCTCCCCTTGCCGTCACAGCTCAAGCTCGTCCATTGCTTCGGCAATGGCTTCCTCCGTCAGATCGGAGTTAAACGCCTTCCAGTTGGCAGCATCCCAGATCTCCGCGCGGCGGGATGCGCCGATAAAGGCGACGTCCTTCGTCAGATGGGCATAATCACGCAGATGCTGCGGCAGCAGAATTCTCCCCTGCTTGTCCGGTTCCACCTCGGCGGCCCCCGAAAAGAAGAAACGCTGCAGGCCACGCGCTTTACTGATCGGCATGGACATTATTTTCTCCTGAAGCTTGTCCCACTCCGCGGGAGACAATACGAAGAGGCAGCCGTCAAGGCCCTTTGTGACATAAAAACGCTCCCCCAAATCCTCCCGGAACTTGGAGGGGACAATCACGCGGCCCTTGGGGTCGATATTATGTTGGTATTCTCCTATCAACATAATAAAAATGGTGGGATCCCACACTGAAAACCCTTTTGTGGAACTTTCCCCCACTTTCCTCCACTCGTAATGATTTGATTATACTCGATTTGTTACAGAATTGCAACCAGAAGATTTCAATTATGTCAACCTTTTTTCGAGTGCTTTTTTACTTTGGAGGAAACAATTCGATATAATGTGAAATTCCCCCTCTCTATATACAAAATATTGTATATAGAGAGGGGGGGTAACGGCATATGAGAGCGAAAAAATTTTTAAATTACCATAAATTAACAACTCAATTCTGGCCGGAACGAAGGGTCGACTTGATTTCCTGACGCGTTTTGCGCAGCTCAGCGAGGTTGGCGGCCAGTCCTTCGTCCGTACGGCGCATCAGATCGTCAATATATTCATTGGACGCCTTGCGCATCTCGCGGAAGCGCGTCTGAGCCTGCGCGAGCATCTCATTGGCTTTCTGCTGCGCCTGCCGGACAATTTCATCCTGATTGACCATCGCGCGGGCACGCTCCTCGGCCACACGCACAATCGTCTCCGCCTCACGCTTGGCGTCATCAATAATCTGTTTGCGGTCAGCGACAATCGCCTTGGCCTGACGGATCTCCTGCGGCATTGCCTCACGGATCTCGCCGAGGATCTCACGGACCTCCTCTACGTCGAGCATAGCCCGACCGCGTCCAAGCGGGAAATTCCATGCTTTCTCCACAATTTCGCTGAGCTCCTCCAGGAGCTCCTCCACGCTCACATTATCACTCATGTCAATTTCCTCCCTTGCACAGTCGCTGCTGAATATCGCCCAGGATACAGGCCGGAACGAACGACGAAATATCGCCGCCAAAGCTTGCAATATCCTTAATCATACTGGAGCTGAGATACATATTCTGCGCCTGGGTGGTGAGAAACATCGTTTCCAGCTCACTGTTCAGCTTCTGGTTGATCAGGGCCATCTGGAACTCATACTCGAAATCGGAAACAGCACGCAAGCCCTTCACAATGGCGCAGGCTCCGCGCTTTCTCGCCAAATCGGCTAAAAAGCCGTCAAAACCGACAACCTCAACGCTGTCCATCTCCGCCGTCGCCTTCTTCAGCAGCGCAACGCGCTCGTCCAGTGTGAAAGCCGTTTTCTTGGCGGGATTCACCATCACCGCAACGATCACCTTATCAAAAATTTTGGAGGCTCGCCGGATGATGTCCATATGTCCAAGCGTGACCGGATCAAAGCTTCCGGGACAAATCGCTGTTTTCATGCAAGATTCCGCCCTTCCTCCGCCATCCGGCGGTATAGTGTCACCATAATCTTCCCATATTTGCGGGAACGGTACTGGGAAAACCCGCCCACCGTCTCCGGCAGCTCTTCCCCGACGGGATGCTCGCAGAGAATGGTGCCTCCGGGATTCATATGCTCCGCCACCAGCGGCAAAGCCCTCGGAAGCAGGCCCGCACGGTAAGGCGGATCGAGAAATGCCAGATCAAACCTCTCTCGGCAGGAAGAAAGATAGGACAAAGAATCGCTGTTGACCAGACGGGCTCTTTCCATCAGGCCAGTGGCGGTAAGATTCTTTTCAGCCACCGCCAGGGAGCTTTTGGCCGCGTCAACCAACACGGCATGCGCCGCGCCGCGGCTGAGCGCCTCCACGGCCAGCTGACCGGAACCGGCAAACAGATCGAGCACCTGCCTGCCCTCTATTTCAAACTGAATCGCGCTGAACATGGCCTCCTTGACCTTGTCCGTCGTCGGGCGGACACTCTCCCCCTCCAGGGTGATCAGCCGCCTTCCTCTGGCGCTTCCTGTAATTACTCGCATAGGCTGTCCCTCCGCACGCCGCCGGCACAGAATATCGGGGAATGCCCCGCCGCGGCGCGCTGTTGCTGTTCTATTATCCCATCAATCAGGTTTCTTTGTCAAGATCGGTTTTCTCTTCCGCCTCTTCCGGGTGATAATAGAGATAGACGGCGCGCGCCGCCGGCTTCGTCATATGCGGCGCGGCCTCCAGCTCCTCCAAATCGGCGTTCTGGATGGCCGAAACCGTCCGAAAATGACGCAGCAGCGCTTTCGCGCGCGTGGGTCCCACACCGGGAATCTCGAGCAGCGAGGAACCAATCACCGCCTTCTTTCTGCGCTGACGGTGATACCCAATGGCAAAGCGGTGTACCTCCTCCTGAATCGCACCGATCAGAGTGAACGCCGCGCGGTGCGAATGAATGGAAATTTCTCCGCCGTCAAGCGCGATAGCCCTGGTGCGGTGCTTATCGTCCTTCACCATACCGAAGAGCGGGATATCGCCGAGCCCCATCGATTCGAGCACAGGCTTTACCGCCGCCACATGTCCCTTGCCGCCGTCCAGGAGAATCAGATCCGGCAGACGGCCAAAGCCTTCCCCGCTCTCCTTCTGACGGAAATACTCCTGAAAGCGCCGGGAGATCACCTCCTGCATGGAGGCGTAATCGTCCTGATTAGCCAGGGCTTCGATCTTGAAGCGCTTGTAGTCGCTTTTCCGGGGCTTTCCGTCCTGAAAGACCACCATACCGGCTACCATATCCGTGCCGGAAATGTTGGAAATATCGTAGGACTCCATCCGCCGGGGCGGGTCCATGCCCAGCATTTTCCCCAGCAGCACCAATGTCCCGGAGAGCTTTTCCTCCCTGGACGTGGCCCGCTGGGCCTCCTGAAAGGCGTTGTTCATGGCCATTTCCACCAGCCGCACGTTGTCACCCCGCTGAGGAATGCGGAGATGGGGTCTCCGGCCGAAATTCTGCTCCAGAAGCTGAGCAAACAGTTCTCCGTCCTCCATTTCCCAAGGCAGCAGCACGATCTTCGGGGCCATGCCACGGGAGAGGTAATATTGCTTGATGAGGCTGGACAGGGCGGCTTCCTTGTCGTCCGGAATCGGGAACACTTCGTAGTCCTTATCCAGCAGGTTGCCCCCGGAGAAATGCAGCACCGTGAAGCAAGCCTTGGCTTCGGTCTGACCGTAGCCGATGGCATCCATATCCGCCAGGGACAGGGCCGTCACCAGCTGCCGCTGGCCCAGGGCCTCCACGGCGTTCAGCTTGTCCCGGAGGGTGGCCGCCAGTTCAAATTCCAGGTTGTCCGCAGCGGTAAGCATCTGATTCTTAATCTCCACCGCCACGTCCTTATAATTCCCCGCCAGAAGCTGCTTGGCCTCCTCCATGGTGGCCCGATAGCTTTTCTGGGGCAGACCGGTCTGGCACCATCCGGCGCACCGGTCCATGTGGTAATTCAGACAGGGCCGCTCCTTGCCGATGTCCCGGGGGAACTGCTTGTGGCACCCCGGCAGCTTCAACGTAGTCCGGATTGCCTCCATGATGCTGTTGCTGACCCCCCGGCTGCCGTAAGGGCCGAAGTAGCTGGCTCCGTCGTTGGCGATCTTATTCACAAGCGTCATGGTGGGATAGGGGTCCTTCATGTTCAGGCGGATATAGGGATAGCCCTTGTCATCCTTCAAAAGGATGTTGTACTTGGGCATATACCGCTTGATGAGGGAACATTCCAGCACCAGCGCTTCAAATTCCGACCCGGCCACCAGCACGTCAAAATGGTCTATCTTGCTGACCATGGCCTTGGTCTTGGGGGTATGGGCGGCGGTATCCTGGAAATACTGGCTCACCCGGTTTTTCAGTTTTTTCGCCTTGCCCACATAAATAACCTTGTCGGTCTTGTCCCGCATGATATACACACCGGGAGCGTAAGGCAGGCTCAGGGCTTTTTCCTTCAACGCCTCAAATGTCATGGCGCATCCTCCAAAAAGGACCGCCCCAATGCCGGAGGCATCGAGGCGGTCACAGGTCGGTCAATCAAAAAACATCCCGCGGCAGGAGCTGTTCCAGAGCTGCCACGGCAGCTCGGAACCGGAGGCAATCAGCGTAACCTTTGCGCCGTTGGAGATGCCCAGGCTCATGATGCCCAGCAGGCTCTTGGCGTTCATTTTCCGGTTGTCGGATTCCAGCCAGATGCTGCTTTCGAACTCGTTTGCCTTCTGAACAAAATAAGTAGCCTGCTTATTGTGCAAGCCGGATGCACAGCCGACAAGAACTTCCTTTGTAACCATAGAATTAACACTCCTTATGTCGTGGGAGGTCTCCCCCACAAGACTTACCTATATGATAGCAAATTTGCGAAAAAAGTCAACTATTTTTCTTGGGCGGACAGCATTCAGCGCATTTCCGCAATGGTCACGCCGTCCTCGCCCTCGCCGTAGACGCCCAGGCGGAAGGATTTGACATACTTATTCTTCCGCAAAGCCTGCTGCACGGCCGCCCGAAGCACGCCGGTACCTTTGCCATGGATAATGCGGACCGTTTCCAGATTGCTCCGCATGGCCTGGTCCAGAAACTGCTCCAGAACACCGATGGCCTCGATGGAATCCATGCCCCGCAGATCAACCTCTGCCGCAGCGGGAGCCACCCGCATTTCCCGACCGGAATGGGCGGGCCGGGGCTTTTTGTCCTTGTCTTTATAGGGGTTGTCGTTTTCCAGCAGGTAGACCTCGTCTTTTTTGGCAGTCATTTTCAGAATGCCCGCCTGCAAAGTCAAACTACCGTCCTTATTGATGGCGATGACGCTGGCACGGGTCCCCAATTTCAGAAGCTCCACCGTGTCCCCCACCAGAATATCCCGGGCAGGCTTGGGGCGTTCCTTCTTTGGCTCCTGGGTCCGCAGGCGGCTCTCCGCTTCGTTCAGGTTCCGCCGCAGCTCCGGCTGCCGC
>ERZ779885.3185-NODE-3185-length-14127-cov-13.923536_pt1 | contig 14127 bp, 16 predicted proteins | sample MGYA00511554_ERZ779885 | MGnify/ENA primary metagenome ERZ779885 (study PRJEB29588, sample SAMEA2160998) | human gut metagenome | biome: human gut; feature: human-associated habitat; material: faeces | place: Denmark | collected 2008/2010 ... | reverse complement strand
ACTTGGTTTTGTTATAGAACGTTCTGAATTCCCAAATATCCGTATCATCCAATTTCTTGAATAAATCTGGATCAAGTACAAAGGTGGATTTACGAATATTGCTAATGATCTTCTCACGTACCTTGTTGGGCAATCCGTCTAAAAACTCTTGGGCTTCGTTGGATAATTTGACCTTGAATCTTGATTTTGCTTCCATATAAAGTTTTTTAGTGTTGCAAAGATAATATTTTGTTTCCATATAGCGAAACAAAATATTGATATTTTATGCAGCCTGTTGTGCCGTTTTGATGTGTTTTTTTGTTTGTGGAATAGGTTCTTTCTTTGTGCCTCGCTCCGACTTCTCCCCGTCCCCCTTGTACGAGCTTTCGCCGTACCGCAGGGGAGGGTGTTCGTCGATTGCTCGGCAGTCGAAAGAACAGCAAGAAGAAACCGGGCTTTACCCTGTTTTTCCTCTTGCCCTACGGGGTTACGGCTGAATATCAGCCGTTTAAGTTTTTTAATCGCAATTAGTTTGAAATTGTGGTTAAAATCATACCTTTGGAAATCAGAGATTTAATAATATAAACAGCAATTAAAACCGCAATTGTATGGATAAGGAAACCACCACTTCTGTCACCATTGACCGAAAAACGTTTGCCCGGCTTGATAGGCTGGCAAAGTCCAATAATGTATCAAAGAAAGAGTTCCTTTCCTGTGCGCTGGAGTACTTCGAGAAGTACGGCATCAACCCGGTTGAGCATGAGAGTCCGGCAAAGGAAATGCAGAAACTTATCAAACGCTGTGATCAGGTGATAGCGTTCATCCGGAAGCAGGAGCAGGATTCCTTGCGTCCGGCTTGTGAAGCCATGGGCAGTACAAGTATGAGGGTGACCATGAGCATGGACTCGATACTTACGGAAAAAAAGTTCAGCCAATACCAAAAAGACAATGACCTATTCATGCGTGACCTTGCAAGCCTTGCCGGGATAAGGGAGCAGGCTTTGGACCGGGCGGAAAAGGCAGTCGGTCAGTCGAGGGATATGCTTCTGAAGAACCAACAAGCCATTTATGCAAGGCTGGACGCTGTGACGCAAAGGCAGGAGAAGATCTTCTCCTATATCGCAAGCTATATCGATGCGAAAGGAAAAGCCGGGCTTTTCGATGATATAAAAGCCTTGTACAAGAACGAGAAGAACAAAAGGGAAAAGATATGAACGTGAAGATACAGGGAAGCGGTAACGGTACATATGCCAATACAGGCAGTTGTGTTGCGGTGACGAACTATCTCCAGCATGAGGATTTGGAGAGGATGAAGAAAGGGGAGGAGGTGCAGCCGTTCTTCAACCAGTTCCGGGACTACGTGAGCGCAAGGGAGGTCACATTCAAGATAGACAACAACAAGGCTAAGTTAAGCCGGACTGACGCAAAGTTCTATGTTATCACTGTCAGCCCTTCAGAGAAGGAGCTGCGCTGCATGGGCAGAACTCCGCAGGAGTGTGCGGAAGCCTTACGGCGGTACATACGGCAGGATGTGATGAGAAACTATGCGGAGGGCTTCGGAAAAGGCTTGAAAAGCGATGATGTGGAATATTATGCAAAGATCCATTTCAACCGGGACGGTGAAAGTGACAGCGATATGCACGCACATATCATCGTCAGCCGGAAAGACCGGAGCAACACCAGGAAGTTAAGCCCTAAAACGAACCACACCGGGAAGAAGAACTGCGGCAACGTGAAGGGAGGTTTTGACCGGACGGATTTTTTCCGGAAGTGTGAAAGCTCTTTTGATCGGCGCATGGGGTTTGACCGGGAGCCGGAGGAAAGCTTCGACTATCTTAATGCCGTCAAGAACGGAAGTCCGGCGGAAATAGCCCGGCAGGTGGAACGTGCGGAACGCATCAGAAAGGAGAAATGGGACAAACTCAAAGCAGAGCTTCAATCCCGGCAGGAGCCGGAGAAGTCGAAAAATCAACAGGTGGAGAAAACGCCGGACATCGAGCAGCCTATTCCCAAAAAGAAGCAGCAGGAGGAAGATCTGGAACTCCTGAAGAAGCCAAAAAGGAGCAGAGGTTTCGGAATGGGCATGTGATTTTTCTATTTTCCGGCACAAAGGTAACTCCGCACGCCGCATTTGTAAAGGGACGTTTCACTCTCCGGGTAAAAAATCTCCTGTGCTCGCTTCGCTCGTGCGGTATTTTTTACCCTTCGCCCTTGACAAATACACTGTGCTTCGCTGGAAGGTGTTTAGGAAAAAAGAAAAAAATGTTGTTCTTTGGTGAGTGTCCGTTTTGTCATTTTGTTACCGGGATTTGTCCGCATGGTGGAGGAACTGCCCCGATCAGTTAGGCACATAATATCGTTTTGTAATAGTCGGTGGTCTGTTTTATGGTATACGCTCCGATATCGCTTTCTTTTTGCTTTTTATATGTGCAAAGGTCAAAAGCCCCCAGCGAAAACCCCGCCGGAGGCTTGTTATAATCTGTTTCTTATCTGTTATTTATCACCTGTATCTAGGAATAAAGAACAGAAGCCTTGTTTATGGAACTGATAGAACATTTCAATATGTTCGGGTGTGTCATTACAATACTTCGGTAATTTTTTAGTGAAGTATTGACATAACTGTTATATGATGATTAAATTATCTCAATATTTTACGCGGATTGGTCCGGCAACAGAGTTGAATAAAAGGTCGCCGTTAGCAAGATACTGAATGATGGCGTAGGCACCATTGGCTCGGTTGTTCTTGCCCAATATGCTGCGGTGACGTGTGGCACCACTCTTCCAGTCAAGTCCTGTAACTTCCCAGCCCGAAGCATCGTTCCAGCCACATACAAATACCATCTCTGACTTGATACTTACGGCAGGAATCATACTTACAGAACTTACATCGCTGCGCGTCCACTTACTCTCCCACTTTTTCTCCTTTGTATTCCAACGTACACACTCGGCACCTTGAGGGCCTTTGACAATAGGACCAATAGCGATTACACCAATAATCTTGTCGTTTATTTCCTGATTGGTAACATTAATATTGTTTACAACAAAGGCGTCATAGCCGCCTACTACAACAGACTGCTCAGACTGTATCCACTCTGTTGATGTTCCAAGACCACATGTAACCTCGTGCACTCCGGCTATACGCTTGTCGTATCCTGCCACTTGCTGTGCGTCTGAGGGGATTTCGTCACGCCAGAAAGCTACCAGTTTCATACGCTTAGAGCCATCGGTAATAACTACCAGCTTGTCCTTGTCTTGGCCAAAGCCCATAAGTGTAGGCGTTGAACCAGTGCCATGTCCGAGTTTGATACATGGTGCTTGCGGACCACCGTCGTAATAGGCTTGCCATGCACCATCAGCCTGGGAGGTGGAGATTTTGCCGTCCTTGCAGATGAGTTTCTGCATAAGGCCTTTTCCGCCTGGTGTGCGGCTGTTACTTGCTACGTAAACACCGCCATTCTCGTCGATGCAGATAGAGTTGGTGAGAATCTGGTCTGATGGAAGAGGGTATGAATCTTCGATTGTAGTAAGAGCACGATTCAGCACAAGAAGTCCGTTCTGAGCAGCCACAACAAGGTGTCCGTCATAGGTCATAGTAGCGCCTACGAGTGTAAAAGAGCCGAAGGTAAAATTCGTAAGTCTTATCTGATGATCCAACATGATACCATCCTTGGGATTATTAGGATTGGCAAGGCGATAGCGTGCCATTACCTGACCTGCATTGGTGTAAGCATAGTTATCCTTGTCGCACAAGACATAATTACCGTTGGCCATAGACATTTGTGGCGCCGGACCCAATATATCGGTAACCGTCTTGGAAAGTTCGTCGTAAGTAGCATGATCGGCAATTATACGTGTCAGTTGCTCCTGGGTCTTCATTGTAATCCCTGGCAAGCCAGCCTCGGCAACCCTTTCAAGTTTGCCGTCGCTTATGTCAAGATACGACACGCGGTCGCTACTCATACCCCACATATAATTGGGCGAAGTCGAAGCAAGAGTCATCAAATTAACAGGACCGCTCCATGTCATCTGACACTTGGAAAGATCGATATTGAAAGTTCCATCCTTGACAGCAGACGAGAAAGCATCAGTCTGAGCCGAATTGAAGTGCGTAATACTATACTCTTCCTGTGCAAGCCAAGGGTTAGGTTTGGGTTTTGCAACTTGTGCCAAAGGCACTTCGGTAGTGCTGTCGCCATCGCCATCGCCACCAGCATCAGGAGAAATAGAATCTTCGGAACACGAAGCTAAAGACATAGCCCCTATGACACACACCATTAAATAAAGATAGGTTTTTTGCATAGTGAATTGTTTTTGAGAATTTATATTTGAATAGTTTGAATTTCCTCATGCAAAGATACAGGAGCATCAACCATCAAAAACCTCAAAGACATCACTTGTGTGTCACTCTTATAGAAAGGATACGTCACAGTAAGAAAGGTTACACTTTGCCTTATTATGTAACCTTCGTACAAAAGTTACACCTTACATTCAGTAGCAAACGCACACATAACCAGTATATTACCGTTGACGGCGCCACTCGGCGGGAGTCAAGCCCGTCCTTTCCTTGAACAGACGCTGAAAATACACACGCGACGAGAAACCGCACTCCATAGAAACAACCTCGTTACTATATTCGGGGTGTGCAGCCATGAGTGCCTTTGCCTCCTCCACGCGAATACCCGAAAGCCATGTACGGAAATTCTTACCATATATGGAAGTCAGATACGAAGCAACGTCGGTACGATTAACCATTATGCGACGAGCAAACGAGGATAATGTCAAGTTGCTATCTCTAAAACCGCCCTCGCTTCGCCATTTGCTTACCGCCATATCTATTTCGGCAATACGCTCAGGCCCAATCTCCCTAAAGACTTTAGCAGCGGCTATCTCGTCGTTAGTCTCGGTAACAATCTCAGTTACTCCCTCGGACATACTAAATCCAAGCGCCGTAAAACTAACAATAAACAGCGAAAGCGAAATCAATCCCAAAGGTCCAAAGACAAAGAGCAGCGGCCGCGACAATATATAAAGAGGCGAAATTACAGCAAAAGCACACACCACAAAAAAACCAAAGCGCATAGTGCGCAGGTAGGCATCTGCAGGATTACCATGTTCACTGTCGAGCCGACGTTGAACATTACCAAGTTCCCTCAGCGGTGCCCATGTATAATACAATAGAGTAAAGAAATGAATAGCATCAGCAACATATAGCATAGGACCAATATGCAGACTGCCATTTGAAATAACACCTGCGACTATGCACAATACCATAAGAGCATATCCAACAACGCCATAGCGCATAAAACTCCAACGTCTATGCCCAGCGCGCAGAATATTAAGCTGCGACCATGACAACAAAATAGCCGAAGGCGAATAAAACAGCAGATTAAACAGAACACCCACATCGTTCCCCTGTTGTCGCCAACCCAACCGCATCTGACACATGTAGTGTACAACAAACAATAGTAATGCCACAACAATCATCCAACGCGACTGCTCAAACTGTCTGTTACGGCAAGTTACATAGTAGCGCGACACAAACACAAAAAATGCAAGCATGGCCATCACAATCATGCAAGTATATTGAAGAGCAATAAGGTCTAAGCAAGTATCCAAGATTGTATGTATATTAAATAATTTAACGTGAGTTCGACGAAATATAAGTGCCTGAAAAATGGTGATTAGCGAAAAATTGTTGTAATCTTAGAGTGTTAAATATCAAAAGTTTACAGACAATAATTGCTATGATTACCGAGGACAAAGTTACTGAGATTTTCTGTATTACGGATGACTTCTGCAAAGTTTTTGATGTTGTTTCTCGGTCAATACCACACTTAGCCATGAATGAAGCTGCATTACAAATCGCACCTATAACCTTTTCTTGTTCAATAGCACTTTTAATAATTGGCATAACCTTTTCTGCAACAGGTGTATTCCAACCAAAACCGCCAATTAATACCAATGCTACATAATCATCAGGCATTGTGTCAAACGAATAATCGGGTAATGTGCGGAATCCACCAATCGAACTTATTGGTTCTAAGGTGGGTGCGACAACCTTATTGACATATTTTGGATTTTTTTTCATGGCAAAATCATCAGCTGTAATAGCCTGTGAAAAGTACACAGCTTCATGTGCTGCATAATCCGGCAAAAGGATAAATAAATAAAATTTCTTTATTCATGATTTTTTTATTTATAAATGTTCTTTTATAACTCTATATTTACTTTTATCTTCCCTATGGTTTTTTGTTCATCACGTATCCGGCATAGTTCCCGGTATGCCTTTTCTTTGTACTCCAGCAAAGCGGAGTTTTCGGAGCGCAGCCGGGCAATCTCCCTTTCTTGTTCTTCGCTTTTGGCTTCTGCCTTTGCTTTTTCTTCGGCAGCATGGGCGATCAGTTCCGGCGCTGGGAGTTGCTTGGCGGTCTGTTCCCGGACAGCTTGGAGAAGCAGGTGCACCGCTTCCGTCCCCTCGTTGTGTCGTTCCATGATCTTTGCGGATTGTTCCAGCCGCCCGGCAACCTTTTCTAATGGGGAGAGGTCAAAAGCTTCACCCCGGAGGTCGAACCCGGTTCTTTGGAAATAATCAACGGACAACTCGACAAATTCTTTGCGAGTTATACCCGTACCGTTTAAATACTCGTCTAATTTTTTGGCGTACTCTTGGCTTATCGCTATGGTGGTAAGCGGTGTTTTCCTCTTTTGCTTGCTTTCCTGTCCTTTCTCCATTGCTGTAAAATGCTATATTCTGTTGCAAAGGTAGTTATAAGTATTATTATAGCAATTTATCACAGATATTATTGCAATTTATTGCGATTATAGCAAAATAAATCACCTTGCTATTAGCTGGAAGTCATGGTAAACACCCCCCCCTCTTCCGCAGGCTTCCGGACATGGTTCGGTGAATATCACTGTTACGAATATTGCCCCGGCGAACTTCTCTATCTCTGTAACTATTGCCCGTAAATCTCTGCCATAGCCGTTTATTTCGGCTGGTACGATAACTTTATCACCTGTTTTCATACTTGTATGTTTTTTATTCTATACCAAAATCTTCCATTAAGCAAACCCGGATGATAGCCCCTATCTGTTTGGCTGGCTTGTCTATATATTGCTCAAACTTCTTTTGTATCTTTTGCGCCACCTGTACGGCTATTTCCGGGTGTAACTGTACGGCGTTCACTACACGCTTAACATATCCTTTGTCACTTTTAGAGAACCTCGAAATAGTGGTTGTTATGTAGATGATCGCCTGTTTTGCGCTTTCGTATTCCAATAGCTTTTGTTGTTCGGTTTGCCTTGTGTAAACGTAGAATTTGTATTCGGTAACTTCCTTGCCTTTGTAGCTCTTTGGCTCGAACTCGAAGTATAAATCGCATTGTCCGGCATTGTACAACTCCCGGAGTTCCTTTTGCGGATCGTCAAGTACACGCCTTTTGAAATCGCATCCCCGTTTGTATTTCTTTTCCAACATGAACATTTCCCGAAGCTTTTCGACTGTGTAGAAAAAGAACCCGGCGTTTCGGTATTGGCAGCACAGTTCGTAAAACCTTTGCGAGAATGTGCTTTTGAGTGCGATTGCTACCGTCATGGAGTAACTCGTGAAGTTTTGGGCGAGTTCCACGTAATAGGGTAGTACCTCTTTGGAAACTTGCACCTCAAAATACGATTTATTTTTGATATGCTTGACGTAATTGACAAAACCGATACTTAGCCACATTTTTTCGTTGTTAATCTCTATATCGCGATTTCTAAGCCGTTTTAGCGCATCGTAGATGTTTTGCATCTTGGTATTGTCACCGCATTTCTTTAGTTCTTCCTCGTGTATGGTGATAATCAGATCATCGAATAAGTCCCGTCTGCCGTTCTCGTTCTCGATGTATTGCGCCCGGATATTTCGTATAATGGAGTATAGGGCACGTTTTTCGATAAGGTCGAACTTGTAGCGTGCGGTAGTCAGCGCATTGTCTTGCGACAGGACTATATCCCTCTGTTTCTTGTCTTTCTTCTCCATGACTTTAATGCTTTTCGCAAAGGAAATATTTATCTACGACAAAAACAAATATATGGCGTAGAATATTTGTCGTAGATAACCGTTTTTTTCGGAAATTTGTCGTAGATGCTCGGAAATTTGTCGTAGATGCTCGGAAATTTGTCGTAGATGACCTTTGTAAGATATTACAGCACAATGTGTTATGCTATGCCGTAAAAGTAACTAAAAAGAAACTAAAAATTACCGTAAAGCAATGGAGTGTTTCTTTTTTGGTTTATAGAGGTCGCTTCGCTCCACTTTTCAGCGTGTTTTTTGATACGACGAATTTCCGGAGAATGGGAGAGAGTGGAAACAAGTAAAGCCAAGTGCAACGGATTAGGAAGATTTTTTGGCGTGTTAAATTTTGTATAAATATGACTTTTAATGTATAAAACGAGAAGTTTCCGGGAGCGAAAACGCATCCCGGATTTAATGTAACTTTTTGTTGTATAGTTAGTTACCATAACGCAACTTTACCCATGCTTCCGATTTCAAGTTTAGCACTTATCCCCATAGCCTTAAAAACTCTTGCAATGGTGGAAAAGGTTAAATTCTTACCGTTTTCAATTCGGGAGATTTGAGCCCGTTGCACTCCTATCAGATTACCTAATTCCTCTTGGGTTAAGTTCTTTGATTGGCGAGCTTGTTTAATGGCTTCACCTATCAAAAAAGAGTTAAGTTCTTCTTCGTAGGCATCACGTTTGGGAGTACCTTTTTCTCCGATGTATTTATCCTCGATTTCTTCGAGTGTATAAAATTTCTTTGCTTCCATACGCTTTATCTTTTTGAATTAAAATAATCTTTTCTAATCTCTTCGGCTTTGGCTATTTCTTTGGGAGGTGTCTTTTGGGTTTTCTTGATAAACCCATGTGTTGCGATTACCAGAGTGTTTATCTTATCGTCCTTATCCCAAAAAGCAAGAAGCCTGTACTTGGTTTTGTTATAGAACGTTCTGAATTCCCAAATATCCGTATCATCCAATTTTTTGAATAAATCTGGATCAAGTACAAAGGTTGATTTACGGATATTTCCAATGATCTTCTCACGCACTTTATTGGGCAATCCGTCTAAAAACTCTTGGGCTTCGTTGGATAATGTGACATTGAATCTTGATTTTGCTTCCATATAAAGTTTTTTAGTGTTGCAAAGGTAATCTTTTGTTTCTATATAGTGAAACATTTTCATGTTTTTATATAGAGGGTTGTGCCGTTTTGTGTGTGCTTACGTGGTTGGTATAGGTTCTTGCTCCTTGCCGCTCCGCCCGACATTACACCGCCATCGGTCTGCCGACCTTTGGGCGGTTGTTCGTCGGCTGCGCAGCAGTCGTAAGAACAGCAAGAGGAAACCGGGCTTTACCCTGTTTTTCCTCTTGCCCTACGGGGTTTAGGCTGATAATCAGCAGTTTGGAATTTTTAACCGAAATTTGTTTGCAATTATGTATAGAATCATACCTTTGTAAATCAGAGATTTGAATATATAATTTGCAATTAAAACCGCCATTGTATGGATAAAGAGACAACCACTTCCGTAACCATAGACCGGAAGACCTTCGCCCGGCTTGACAGGCTGGCGAAAGCCAACGGCGTATCAAAGAAAGAATACCTTTCCTGTGCGCTGGAGTACTTTGAGAAATACGGTATCAACCCGGTGCGGCACGAAAGCCCGGCTCAGGAAATGCAGAAACTGATAAAGCGTTGCGACCAGGTGATAGCGTTCATCCGGAAGCAGGAGCAGGACTTTCTGCGTCCGGCTTGTGAAGCCATGAACCAGATGAAAGTACAGGTGCTTATCCGCATGGAGCAGATACTTTCGGAAGAAAAGTTCAGGCGTTACCTGAATGAATCCAACGGCATGATTCAGGAAATGGCGCAACTCGCCAGCGACCGGGGGAAGGCTATCGACCGGGCGGAAAGAAAGGCGCAGGATTCGGAAATGAAGATTACCCGGAATCAGGAGGTACTTTACAACCGCATCGACAGGATTGAAAAGAAGATGCAGGAATCCATGACATACATAGCCAGCTACATGGACGCAAAAGGCAAGACCGGGCTTCTGGACGACATATCGAGGGTTTATGAAGCCGAAAAAAGAAAGAGGGGCACGCAATGAACATCAAGATACAGGGCGGTGGCGGTGGGACATACGCCAATACCGGGAGCTGCAGGGCGGTCACAAGCTATCTCCAGCATGAGGATCTGGAGAGGATGAAGAACGGGGAGGAAGTGCAGCCGTTCTTCAACAATTCACGGGACTATATAAGCGCAAAGGAAGCGACCTACAAGATAGACAACAACAAAGCCCGGCTAAGCCGGACGGACGCCAAATTCTATGTGATTACAGTAAGCCCGTCAGACCGGGAACTTGAAAAGATGGGCAGGACACCGCAGGAACAGTCGGAAGCCATGCGCAGGTATATCCGTGAAGACGTGATGCAGCACTATGCCGAAGGGTTCGGCAAGGGGTTGAACAGGGAGGACATGGAGTATTACGCGAAAATCCATTTCGAGCGCAAGGGGAACGAGCGGAACGACATGCACGTGCATATTATCGTGAGCCGTAAAGACCGGAGCAACACCAAGAAACTAAGCCCCAAGACCAACCACACCGGGAAGAAGAACTGCGGAAACGTGAAGGGCGGTTTTGACCGGACGGATTTTTTCCGGAAGTGCGAATCCTCTTTTGACAGGCGAACCGGGTACGAGCGTGACCCGGCACAGAGCTTTGACTACCTGAATGCCATGAAGAACGGCAGCCCTTCGGACATCGCCCAGCAGGTGGAGCGTGCGGAACACATACGGAGGGAGAAAGCCAACCGGATGATGGAGGATCTGAAACAGAAGCCACAGGAAAAGCTGCAGGACACGGAACAGGTCAGGATTCAGGAGCACCGTCAGGAGCCTGAACAGGAACGGACGGTCGGCAGGTTGCCGGACATCGATACGCAGCCATCCAGAAAGAAACGGCTGGAAGAAGATTTTGAGCCGCCACGGAGAAGAAGAAGCCGTGATTTCGGCATGGGCATGTGACCGTTAAAAGAAAGAATCATCATCTTGTATTGAACATGAACAAAATCAAAAGATTATGGAATTAAAGAACAATCCCATAGTAAAGGCTGCTGCAATTATAGCGGTCGTATTGCTTGCCGGAGTGGTGGCATCCTTGATAGGACATATCATGAAAGAACTGTTGAGCATAATCGGTTCCATTATCGGGTTGCTTCTTCAATGGGCGGTTTACGGTGTTGTCGGTTATTTCATATACAGGCATTTCAAGAAGCCGAAACCCAAGCCGGAGCCGGAACCGACCATTCCTGCAGAAGCCATCCGGCTGGAAACGACCGGAACGCCTGTGGTTATCGGGAATCCCTTCCGGGGTATCTTCGTAGTGGGCGCAGCCGGATCCGGAAAATCGGAGAGTATAGCCGTACCTTTGCTTTCAGAGTTCATCCGGTGCGGCTTCTGCGGTCTTGTGTATGATTTCAAGTTTCCCACCCTCGCCAATGACATACAGGCTTTTCTGAAAGCGGGCGGAAGCGATGCGGCACATTATCATGTGGATTTGAGCCATCCGGAAAGCTCCATGAGGGTGAATCCCATAAAGCCCGGATATTTGCCGAATACAAGCTATGCGAGGGAGTTCGCACAGGCTATCATTGCGAACCTTATCAAAGAGAGCGTGAAGAAGCCGGACTTCTGGAACAGGTCGGCAACGGACTTGCTTACCGCCTGTATCTGGTATTTGAAGGAGGAACACCCGGAACTGTGCGACCTTCCGCATGTGTGCGCTTTGGTGTCGAGCAAAGACGAGGATCTGCTTCGGCTGCTGCAGGGGAATCCGCAGACCGCCCAAATGACCATGAGCGTTTACAGCGCAATGGAACGGGGTGCGGACGGACAGGTCAGCGGAGTGGTCGGCACGCTCCAATCCGCCATCGCACAGATAAACACACCGGAGCTGATGTATATTTTCGGTGGCGATGACTTCTCTTTAGACCTGAACAACCCGGCAAGCCCGGCAGTCGTGACGGTGGGCACTTATCCCACGTTGGCGCAGACCTTCGCACCTCTCTGCAGCCTTCTGATAACGGTCGCCACCAAGCTGATGAACCAGCCCGGCAAAATCCCTTCCTTTGTCCTGCTGGACGAAGCCCCGACCGTCTATATACCCGGAATCGATGTCCTGCCGAACACCGGACGGAGCAACCATATAGCAACGGTTCTCATGTGCCAGGACCTTGCGCAGCTTTCGGACGGTTACGGAAAGGAAAAGGCTGATGTGCTTTTCGCTTCCTGCAGCACCCATTTTTACGGTCGTGTCGCATCGAGCTTTACAGCCGAAAGGCTTTCCCGGCAGTTCGGAAAAGAAGACAAGATATATACCACGGAATCGGAATCCCGGACGGGCTTTAACTATACTTCCGGGCGGAGCCAGACCATACAGGAACGTGATGCAGCCAAGCCTGCCAGTTTCCTTTCCTTGGATCCGGGCGAGTTCTACGGTATTGCGGTGGAAAGCAACACACGGTTTTTCCGGGCGAGGTTCAGACAGGTGCAGCGACCTTTCCCGGCAAAGCTGGAAGCGGTCAGGCATACGGAATCCGTCAGGGAATACCATGACAGGGTAAGGGAAGAAGTGAGGCGGTTGTTTGTGCGGAAGGAGCCGGACAATGCCAGCCATGAGAAGGCGGCACCGGAGGAACGGCAATTCAAGGGATTTTCGGTTGATTAGCCGGTACTGTTTTACACAGTTCGGTCTGTCGTAGCGTTTTTTCTATTTTCCGGCACAAAGGTAGCTGCGCACTCCGCATTTGTAAAGGGGCGTTTCACTCTCCGGGTAAAAAATCTCCTGTGCTCGCTTCGCTCGTGCGGTATTTTTTACCCTTCGCCCTTGACAAATACTCTGTGCTTCGCTGGCTGGCGTTTGGGAAAAAAGAAAAAAAATGTTGTTCTTGAAATGAGCGTATAACCTCTAATTTCTTAAACATTATTTAATACTTATTGCATATCATTGATTTGAATTTTGCGGATTTGTGTTTATTTTGCATCAAAATCTAAAAAAGAAAAGATATGAAAAAGAGAGATCTTATAATTGGAGCTTTCCTTTCTCGCTTTCCTGTTGGCAAAGATAATATAACGAAAGGAGATATTTTCAAAGCAGCTAAAATGATGGATAAAAGTATTAGTCCGGCAACTGTTGGATGGATTATTTATTTGCTTTTGGAAAAGAAATTAGGGTATATGATTAAAACAGGTAAAGGTAAAAATGGAGAAAATCTGTATAAACGAATAAAATAATTTATTTTAATTATTGCTATTATGAGGATGGTACTTTTCTATTTAATATTGTTATCATTTATGACAGTTTCGTGTAAGGACTATGACAAGGCTTTTTCTGAAAAGTTAAATAGTTTACAAGAAATGGGGTATGATATTTTAGATTATAATTCAGAAATTCACACAGTTGTATACAATGAAAACGGAGTAATAAAATTAGATAATTTAGATTCATGTAAAGAGATTTTCTCTTATAAAAATACATACAAAACGTACCTTTATAAGATAGACTCTGATAGTGTAGGTAAACTTACTGTAAATGAAATAGAAAAGGAAGTAGAGTTGCGTAAGAGTTTTGAGAGTAAAGCTTCTATAAAACTTAATAGGAGTAATGAATATTCTCATGTCATTTTAGAAATAAAGTGTAAGAATTGTCTTAAACCAGAATATGGAGAACAACAGACAGATACTTATCGTTATAACACAAGAAGTCGAAGTTTATTAATTCCTATATTGCCTTGTGTGGATATTGTGTCTAGACTTAAAGGCAAACAAGAAGAAAAAGATAATCCTAATATGTTGTGGTATGAAATATCTCAAGACCCATTTTCTTTATCATATAATTTTGTAAAAGATTATTCTATATGGGAACATGTATGGCAAAAAACAGGTAAGATGTTTGTCTATTTTCAAGTTAGTCAATATTCTGGTAGAGTTTTACGTGTATTTGACAAGTTTTTATACTATAATGAATCATATGATTTATCTTATCAGGTAAATTGCTTTAACAATAGGGGTGAAGCTTTAGACTTTTTTAAGTCTATAAACAACGAGATATCA
>ERZ779885.3178-NODE-3178-length-14156-cov-5.173888_pt1 | contig 14156 bp, 13 predicted proteins | sample MGYA00511554_ERZ779885 | MGnify/ENA primary metagenome ERZ779885 (study PRJEB29588, sample SAMEA2160998) | human gut metagenome | biome: human gut; feature: human-associated habitat; material: faeces | place: Denmark | collected 2008/2010 ... | reverse complement strand
TCGTCTGCTAAAGCAGCTAACACTTCATTTATAGCCAATCTTCCACGCCCTAATCTATTTCAAATAATTTTTAAATAGATTATATCAGTTTAGCATTCGTTTTTCAATGGCTATTTCAAAATATTTTTAAATAGCAAAACAAGAAATACCGTCAATGGTCTTGATGAACAGTGCAAACACTGCCATTGACGGTATTTCTTTATTTTGCTTATGAGCAGACAAGGGCAGTAAGCCAAAAGCTGGCTTACCGCCCTAATTCTTACTATGCGTAGATAATCTCGTTGTAAATGATTTCTCTAACTCTGGACTGAATTTCATTCATTTTCTGCACCCACAACATAGCATTGTCGGCTTTCAGTTGTTCGGTAACATTTTCCTGCTCTGCAATTTGCTTTGTCAGCAGGAGCAAGCGTTCCTGTGCCTGTTTGTCAATGTCGGCAAGGTAAGAGTTCAATGTACCCTCAATAAGCATTGTAGTGTAAAGGAGGTGTTTATGTTCCTTTAGGTACTGCTTGTGGCGTTGTCCCCACAGTCCGATAGGCTGCGTTTCTTCTTCGGAAAGTATCAGACAAGGGATATAATAATCGTCCTGCAATTCATACCATTGACTTTGAACCGGAACCACGCCCCAATCAGGGTGGAACGATTGGGATTGATGTTGGAATCAAAACATTCTATTCTGACAGTAACGGAAATACCGTATCGAATCCAAAATATCTGGAACGCGCGATGCAAAAGCTTGTAAGAGAACAGCGCAGACTTTCCCGAAAACAGAAAGGTTCCCATAACCGCAATAGGCAGCGGATCCGAGTTGCCCGGGTACATGAGAAAGTAACGAATCAAAGGAATGATTTCCTGCAGAAGCAGTCAACGATGCTGGTGCGTGAAAACCAAACCATCTGCATCGAAGACCTGCATGTGAAGGGAATGATCCGGAATCATAAACTGGCAAAATCCATAGCCAGTGTTTCGTGGGCAAAGTTTTTTGAAATGCTGGAGTACAAAGCTGTCTGGTATGGCAATGAACTCCGCAGGGTGCCAACCATGTATCCAAGCAGCCAGACCTGCAGTGCATGCGGATATCAGAATCCGCTGGTGAAAAATCTGCGCATTCGTATCTGGGAGTGTCCAATCTGTCATGCAGTTCATAACCGGGATACGAATGCAGGCATCAATATTCTAAAGAAAGGACTGCAGATGCAGTCTGCATGAAGATAAAAAACTGTACCGCAGGGCATGCGGGAACAGGATAAATATAGCTTGTGGACACTGTGTAAGACATTGCAGTACCGTAAGGTATTTGCCAATGCAGTAGTGGAAGAAACAAGAATCCCCCTGCTTTAGCTGTGGGAAGTGTCAAAAAACTATAGATTTTACGCAGATAACCCCAAAATCAGAAAATGGTGTACAACTGGATGAAAAATAAATCAGGATCTCATCGCACCATCCACGGAAAGAATTTCTCCGGTTACATACGAAGCCATGTCGCTTGCCAGGAAGAGGAATGCGTTTGCAATGTCCTCTGCCTCACCAATTCTTCGAAGAGGAATGCGGTTGATGAGTGGATCAATCATTTCTTTTGGAAGTGCGGCAACCATATCGGTACGGGTGATGCCAGGTGCAACCGCGTTTACACGGATATGGAAAGGACCAAGTTCCCGTGCGAGGGACCAGGTCAGACCGTTGACCGCATATTTACTGGATGGATAGGCAACGCCGCCCGGCTGGCCGCAGATGCTGACCATTGAGCTGGTATTTAAAATACAGCCGCCGCCCTGTTCTTTCATAATAGCAACGGTTGGAAGGATGCCGTTCATCATGGCGTTGACATTTAGATCCATGACACTGGCAAAGCGCTCTGCGGTATACTTGTCAATTGGCGTACTGTCTGAGACACCGGCGTTGTTCACAAGAATATCGATTTTGCCGTATTTTTCTTTGACTTTGTTGATCTCATCTACCATGGCAGCTGCATCGGTCAGCTTTGGCCATGCACCGGAAACTTCCCAGTCCGGGTTTTCTTCTTTTAAAGATGCAACCGCTTTTGCAACGGTCTCTTCCCGGGATCCGAACAGGACGACTTTCGCGCCGTGCTGCAGAAATTTGTGCACAATGGCATAGCCGATTCCTCTGGTTCCGCCGGTAACAATTGCAACTTTATCTTTTAACATCATACCATTCACCCGATCCCGTTTTTTATATCAATGAAAACTGATTATGCAGGCTGTAGTTTTTATTTTTTTAACGATTCGGAGAAAAATGAATTTTGCATGAAAAATCATTTGACTTTGAATGACGATTCGTTTTGGAGAATACAAAAAACGGGATATTTCCTTTCTCTTAAATTTTGTTACAAATCCTTTCCTTTACTATACGGGATATCGTTGGTGGACAGTCAATGCAAATTTTTTCAGAAATAAACAGCATTCTTTTCTCAAAAGCAGAAGATTTCTATGGAAAAAGAGAATTGTTACGTGGCTTTTTGAGGGAAAACAGGATATAATAGGAAACAAAAGTATACACCAGGTGTATGCTTTTATAAAATCAAAACGAAAAAAGCGGAAAAACAGAAAGAAAAAGAGTGAAAAAAGAGAAACAGTCAGAATGCGGGGGAATGACTGGACAAAAGGAAAAACGGGGTGCAACAATGAGAATTCAGGAAGTAATCAAAAAAACAGGATTGTCCAGGAGGACGGTTTATTATTATATCGATCAGAAGATGATCTCGCCTGTTGTTGATGAACATAACGGTTACCATGATTTTTCAGAAGCAGATATTCAAAAACTTTTTATCATCCGCAAGCTGCGCGAGGCAGGACTTTCACTGGCGGATATCCGCGCGATTCTTCACAAGCCGCGCACAACACCATTTTATCTGCATAAACAGCTGAATGCACTCCAGTCGCAGATGCTTACCATTCAGCAGACGATCAGCGAAATGGATCGTCTGAGCGGACAGCTTCCTGTGTGCCAGTCGCTTGACCAGCTTGCGGGGATGCTTGCAGATACCGATTTTTGCCCGGAAGATCCTACCCGGAATCAAATGGAATCCCGGGATGCCCGGCTGCTGGCACAGTATTTGTGGATGGCATATCTGGATACGCCGGTTACGGAATATCAGCAGTTTTTGTGGCAGAAAATCACACAGCATACGATTGAGCACGCAGGTACGGATTTGAAAATGATGTCCCGTTATTTACAGTACATTTCTCCGGAGCAGATTGATGCGACGAATATCAACCAGTATCTGCGCAATCAGAAAATTATCTCTCTGACGGAGGAAGATTATCCGGGTTTTATGGAAGAGCTGAAAGTTTCTTTGCTTGCGTTTGCGGTAGATCCAGTACAGCAGGAAAAATGGCGTCTTCTTTATCAGCCGGTGATCCATCCGACGGCGTTGTTCTGTGTATCCGTGAGCGGATGGATGCGGGAATTTCATCCGGCATACCGCCGCTATTATGAAAACACGCACACCTGCTGCCGGATGCTGAAAGATTTTATGGACAGTGATGAGGGAGCAGCGCTGAATGCGACACTGCGGGAGGCGTTCCAGGGAAATTGTGATGTGCGTACAGGATATTACGGAGAACTGGAAGTGGCGGCAACATTCCATAAAAGTATTTATGCATTGCTGCCGCCAGAGAAGATCCGAAAATTTCTGGAAGAAAATTCAGATGAAAAATGATCTGGTTTTAGGATTCTGTTTTTATCATTCGAAGCGAGGATGCCCGGGGAACAAGTGTCACCGGCAGCACAATTTTTTCCGGTTCCGCCGCAGGGTTTTCCAGTGTGGAAAGGAGAATCCGGCTGGCTTCCCGTCCGATGCTTTCAAAGTCCTGATGAATAGAGGTAATTTCAAGACTCCGGCTGAGACTCGTGTCATCAAAACCACAGAGGCAGAGATCTTCCGGAATCCTAAGGCCAATGGTACGGCAGGCGAGAAAGATGAGTTCGGCAACCTGATCATTTTCTGCGAGAAGTGCAGTAATTCCATTTTGCCGCAGGGTAAGGAGCTGCTGTTGAAAAGGTGTGATTTCTGTTGAAAGGGCATCTTCTGTAGAAAGTGCATGTGGCCAGGTGATAAGCTGCCGGGAATCGGGCATGATTCCGGCGGCTTTTATTTCGTGCAAAAATCCGCCGAAACGATCACGGACCGACGAGGTTTCGGAAAGGGGAGCTGTTGTGAAAAAGGCGATGTTGCGATGCCCCTGTTCCAGGAGGTGACGGGTGAGCTGCCGTCCGCCATCGTAATTGTCGCAGACAACATTGTTTAAATACGGACAGTCGGTCTGCTTGTCGATGATGACAACCGGGCGGTTTGCAAACAGGAAATCGTTTAACTGTTCCAGGTGGATATTGTCACGCTTGGGATAGTAGACAAGTCCGGCGATATTCTGAGAACGGAGCAGTTCCAGTGTGGCACGTTCCTTCGGAGAGGAAGAGCCGGTGATATGAATGCTTAAAAAGTATCCTTTTTCCGCCAGCGCGGCACTTAAGGAACCAATCGTTTCCGAAATGTTTCCCTGTGTTGTGGCAAAGGGAAGCAGCAGGGAAACCATTTTTGATTTGCTGTCGGTTTCTGATGCGGAGGAGGAAACCGGTGGGATTTTCTGCGAGACAAAGCTTCCAACGCCGCGTTTTCGATACAGAATTCCCTGCTGTTCCAGATCTTCAATCGCCCGCTTTGCTGTGATGCGGCTTACCTCATATTGCTCCGAGAGCATTTTTTCCGTGCAGAACACGGCATCGGAAGAAAACTGTCCGGTGCGGATGCGCTCTAAAAGAGCTTCTTTGATGATTTCATATTTGGGTTTCGTTATTCTTTTATTTCTATCCATGTCTGTAAAATTCCTCAAATAGTATGATTGGTGACAACTGTATTTGTAAAAGTGTGATATCGACTTGCTTTGTATTATAATCTCGGGAAAAAGATAAGTCAAACTAAAAATGATATATCAAATAAAAAGAAAATGATATAAAATCATGGAAAAACGTAGAAATACTTGACAGAAGCATTGCGTTTTTTTATGATATGATATATCAAATCAACACGGCAATACAGGAACAAGACTTAAATAGAAAGAGTTTTAAGTTTGAAAATCATTTTTATAACAGGAGGAAACACATCATGAAAACAACTGTTCATATTATTTCCCATTCCCACTGGGACAGAGAGTGGTATCAGTCTTTTGAAAAACACAGAATGAAACTGATTGAGCTGGTAGACAATATTTTGGAAAAAGCAGAGAACGATCCGGAATTTGGCGGATTTTTCCTGGATGGACAGACGATTGCCCTGGACGATTACCTGGAAGTGCGCCCGGAAAAACGCGAGCAGGTGGAAAAATGCGTCCGTGAAGGAAAAATCCAGACTGGCCCGTGGTACATTCTGCAGGATGAGTTTCTGACCAGCGGTGAGGCATGTGTCCGCAATCTTCAGGTCGGCATGCAGGAAGCAGCGCGTTACGGAGCGATCGGAAATGTCGGTTATTTCCCGGATGCATTCGGAAATGCGGGACAGATGCCGCAGGTGCTGAAGCAGGCGGGCATGGATGCGGTTGTGTTCGGACGCGGCGTAAAACCGATCGGACCGAATAATGAGGTAACCGGAGGACAGTATGAGTCCACGTATTCCGAAATGATGTGGGCATCCCCGGACGGAACGAAACTGCCGGGTATTCTGTTTGCAAACTGGTATAACAACGGAGTGGAGGTTCCGGTGGATGAGGCAGAAGCAAAAGTTTACTGGGACAAAAAACTGGCCGATGCGAGAAAATTTGCGGCAACACATCAGCTTCTGATGATGAACGGATGCGACCATCAGCCATTGCAGAAGGACATTACCGAGGCAATCCGTGTCGCACGGAAACTATACCCGGACATTGAATTTATTCATTCGGATTTCAAAACCTATGTAAAGGCAATGGAAAAAGAAATTTCCGAGAATTTCTCTACGGTAAAGGGCGAGCTGACAAGCCAGGAAACAGACGGAAGATGGACACTGGCAAACACCGCTTCCTCCTGGATGGGACTGAAAGTGGACAACCGTGCCGGCGAAACAGCGCTGGAGCGGAAAGCAGAACCGGCGGCAGCCATGGCAGAGGTGCTTGGCAAAGCATACCCGGAAGACCAGATGATTTACAGCTGGAAAAAGCTGATGCAGAATCATCCGCATGACAGCATCTGCGGCTGCAGCGTCGATGAAGTAAATGAAGAAATGAAAACCCGCTTTGCGAAGAGCAGACAGGTGGCGGATGCGATTTACGATGAGAGTGTAGAATATCTGACCGATCAGGTGAATACCGCGGCACTTCCTGGAAACAGCGAAAAGATTCCGTTCGTTGTATGGAATACTTCTGGCACCGCGAAAAAACAGGTCATTGCAAAAGAACTGCATCTGTTCCGCGATTACAATCTGTTTGTATGGGATGGTTATGAGGCGGCGGAGGCGGTAGAAATGCCAAATCTGGTGCTTCGCGATGCAAACGGAAATGCAGTTCCGGCAAAAATCGAAAATGCAGGAATTTCCTTCGGGTACGATCTGCCGGATGACCGGTTCCGTCAGCCATATATGGCAAAGAAGGTGCTGGTAACGTTTGAGGCAGAAGTTCCGGCGATGGGATATGCAACATATTATCTGGAGCAGGCAGAGCCGGATCAGAACCAGGAAACCTCTGCAGATTTTGCGAATGAGCGCGTTCTGGAAAATGAAAACCTGAAAGTTACGGTCAATGAGGACGGTTCCTACCAGATTCTGAATAAGGAAACTGGAAGAACGTATGAAAATCTGGGATTCTATGAAGATACCGGAGATATGGGAAATGAATATATTTATATTCAGGACTCTGGAAAACAGACAATCACAACGAAAGGCATGAAAGCTGAGATTCACTGTGTGGAGAAAAATGCATTCCGCACGGTAGTTGAGATCTGTCACGAAATGATGGTTCCGTCCGGTATGGGAGAGGAACTGCAGAGACAGCGTGAGATGTGTATTGATCCATATACGCGTGTGGCAAATCGTTCGAAAGAACTGGTTCCGATGGAAGTAAAGACGGTTCTGACACTGGAAAAATCGGGAAAAGGTCTGCATGTCGCAACGACGATCTGTAATCAGGCAAAGGATCACAGAGTCCGCGTTGTAATGCCGACGGGTCTGAATACGTCTACGCATCTGGCAGATTCTGCCTTTGAGGTTGTAAAGAGAAATAACCGTCATAATGATACCTGGACGAATCCCTGCGGATGTGAAAGACAGCAGTGTTTTGCAGCAATGGAAGATGAGACAAATGGTCTTCTTGTGGCAAACCGCGGATTGTATGAATATGAGGTTCTGGCGGATGAGGAGAATGCGATTGCGGTAACGCTGCTTCGCTCCGTTGCGGAGATGGGTGACTGGGGTTATTTCCCGACGCCAAAGGCGCAGCAGATCGGAACGTTTACCCTGGAGTTTGAAGTTGTGCCGTATGCAGCCGGTAAGACGGGCGAGGCATTTACCGAGGGTTACGCATTCCAGCAGGATCTGACAGCAGCACAGGCCGGTCTTTCAAAGGCATGGCTCAGAAAGCCGGGTCAGGTAAAACCGGAACTCGTATCGGGCGAGATGCCGCTGGAAATGAGCTTCCTCCGCTTTGAAGGGGAAGGAATTCATCTGACGGCGTTTAAGAAGGGACTTGCAAAGGACGATCTGTTTGTGCGGTTTGTGAACAATATGCCGCAGGATGAGGTGTTTTCCTTCCGAAAGGAGAGCTGGATGAAAGAGGTTTACCGCAGTAATGTAGTGGAAGAGAAGGGTGAGGTACTTTGCCCGGATGAGAACGGGGTGTATCATGTGACACTCCGGGAGTTTGAGATTGCGACATTTGGGGTTGTGAAATAACGGCTGGCGCGTGAGATAGGAGTGAGAACGGGAGGAAAGTCTGGATCCGCCTGAAGGGCGGATCGGCGCAAGATGGTTGAAAAGAATAGGATGGAAAAAGCAAGAATGTGCTGGACTTTAGAGGGGACAAGTTATATGCTGGAAATATGAGAAAAATTTCCAAAGGAGGGTTTTTAAGATGCAGAAATGGACGAGCAGGATTGAGACCCCGATCAAGGCAGAGCTGATTTGTTATGATGTGAATGGAATTCATATTGTGTTTGGGGTGACGGAAGAGAATCAGCTGAAGCTGTTTCATTTTTCACATGCACCGTTTGACGCGCAGAATCTTTGCCGGAAGCCGGATGGAGTGTGGATGATGGAGGGAATGCGGGAAGCTCAGATTAAGGAGAGCTTCCAGCTGGTGCAGGTGAATTTTTCGGGGTATAACCGGCCGTATGAGAAGCATGGAAATAAGTATATTGTGACGGCTCCGGGCTTTATGCTGAAGTTTGATTCGATTTCGGAGGAGAGAAATGAGAACGGGGATCTGCTTCGGATTGTGCAGTCGGATGATGTGACGGGCGCGAAGGTGGAGTCTGTGATGCAGTTTTTTGATGGGATTCCGGTTGCGAGAATGTACAATACAGTGACGAACGAAGGAAAGGAAGACCAGACACTGGAGTACATTTCGAGTTTTAGTTACTGGGGTATTGAGAAGGAACAGAAAGAGGGAATTCCAGAGCTTGTCAGCTCGGATGACAAGATGTCGATGGTTGTGGTTCACAATGGATGGCAGAAGGAGCTGACGGTGAAGAAGTACCGGTTTGCAGATCTTGGCATGGCGCAGACGCAGCCGCATAATTATCAGAGAACTTCGAAGACGATTGAGATTACGAATACGGGCAACTGGTCGGCGAAGGAATATGTGCCGATGGGATATATTGGAAACAGTGCGGCAGATTCGAGTCTGTTTTTTGAGATTGACCACAGTGGTTCCTGGCATTATGAGATCGGAGATCAGAACTGCCATTTTTATCTGGCGGTGAGCGGTCCGACAGAGATTCAGTCACACTGGTCGAAGAACCTGAAGCCGGGAGATTCCTTTACAACGGTTCCGGTGGCTGTCGGCGTAGGTCATGATGATTTCGAGGAAGCGATTGGTACTTTGACGAAGTACCGCAGAAAGATCCGACGTCCGAACAAAGATAATGAAAATCTGCCGGTTATTTTCAATGATTATATGAATTGTCTGTTTGGAGATCCGACCACAGAAAAAGAGTTCCCGCTGGTGGATGCGGCAGAGAAGGCCGGATGTGAGTATTTTGTCATTGATGCCGGCTGGTATGCGGACGGCAACTGGTGGGACAGTGTCGGTGAGTGGCAGGAGAGTAAAAAGCGCTTTCCGAATGGAGTGCGTGAGGTGACGGATTATATTCGTTCGAAGGGCATGATTCCTGGTGTCTGGCTGGAGCTGGAGGTTATGGGTATCAACTGTAAGAAGGCTTCCATTCTGCCGGATGAGTGCTTCTTCCTGCGCCACGGCAAGCGTGTGTATGACAGAAGCCGTTATCAGCTGGATTTCCGTCATCCGCTTGTGATTGAGCATGTGACCGAAGTCATCGACCGTGTGGTACGGGACTACGGTGTCGGCTATATCAAGATGGACTACAATATTGAGCCTGGTATTGGTACGGAAGTGGATGCAGACAGTTTTGGAGACGGTCTTCTGGAGCATGAGAGAGCGTATCTGGCATGGCTGGATGGCATCTACAAAAAGTATCCGGATCTTGTCATTGAGAACTGCTCGAGCGGCGGTCTTCGGATGGACTATGCGATGCTGGCGCGAAACAGCATTCAGTCGACGAGCGATCAGGAGGATTACCGCAATTATGCGACGATTTCGGCGAATGCAGCCATCGGCGTGACGCCGGAGCAGGCGGCGATCTGGTCATATCCGCTGCGGGACGGCACAAAAGAGGAAGTTATTTTCAATATGGTCAATGCGCTGCTGCTTCGTATTCACCAAAGCGGCCATCTCGCAGAAATTTCGCCGGAGCGGTTTGAACTTGTAAAAGAGGGAATTGACTGCTACAAAGAGATCCGCAGCGGCATCAAGGACGGCGTTCCGTTCTGGCCGATGGGATGGGCAGACAATGAAGAAAAACACCTCGCAGCCGGAATCCGTGTGCCGGGAGATGTAATTTATCTTGGTGTGTGGAGACGCGGCGGAGAGGCCGGTTTTGAGGTTCCGCTTGACCGTGCATTCCCGGGAAAAGAGCTGGAAGTAAGCTGCATTTACCCGAAGGCCTGCGGTGATGTGTTCCATTACGATGACTACAGCAAGACGCTGCAGATTCACTTCCCGGAGACGTATATGGCGCGTCTGTTTCAGATTAAAGTGAAATAAAATTACATAAATCCCCGCCCGCGGAATAAATTGTATCGGAGTGTATCTGATAGGATTTTTCCGGGGAGGGGATTTTTTTGCGTATTCTTTCGGCACTTTCGGATCTGATGGTTCCCGTGCTGATTTTTTATGTGGTCGGACTGGGGCTTTTGATGAAACAGGATGTGTTCGGCGATTTTCTGAACGGGGCGAAGGACGGCATGCGGACGGTGATCGGAATTGTGCCGACCTTAATCGGGCTGATGGCGGCGGTCGGTGTGCTGCGGTCATCGGGATTTCTGGAGGATTTTGGAAAACTGTTCGGAACGGTGCTGGAACCGGCGGGGATTCCATCTGCCCTGGTGCCGCTCGGGGGTGTGCGTCTCTTTTCCAACAGTGCGGCGGTGAGTTTGCTGCTGGATCTCTACAAAGAGGCGGGGTGTGATTCCTTCGCCGGACGGGCAGCTTCGATTATGATGTCGTGTACGGAGACGGTTTTTTATACGATGAGTGTCTACTATCTGACCGTGCGGATCTCAAAGACGCGATGGACGCTTGCGGGGGCGCTGATTGCAACGTTCGCGGGGCTTGTGGCGAGTATCTTATGTAGTGCTATGGTATGAAGATGTAAGAAATTTGCTAGTTGTCTTGCCGCACAGAATATTGTATAATCGGTAGGGTAAATTGCCGTTTTGCGCGCTGAAACCAAGGATGAGAGGGAAAACTGTGGGAAATTATGAGACGCTGAATGAGCTTCTGGTGACGCTGTTCCGCGATGTGATGGACATAGAACAGAAGGTAATCATTACGCCGGAGTTTAAAGACATCACGAATAACGATATGCATGTGATCGAAGCGATCGGGATTGGTGAACCGAAAAATATGTCATCGATTGCCAGAGAACTGTCCGTTACGGTGGGAACGCTCACGATTGCCATGAACAGCCTGGTCAAAAAGGGCTATGTGGAACGAAGCCGGGGACTCGAGGATCGGCGGGTCGTATATATTTCTCTTTCAGAGCGGGGAAGAAAAGCGTATGGGCATCACGCCCGGTTCCACCGGGAGATGATCGAGAGCCTGACAAGCGATCTGTCGGAAGATGAGATGCAGACGTTAGTAAAGGCGCTGATGAAGCTGAATCAGTGGTTTAGGAGTAAAGATGGGCAGCGGTAAAAAGAATGGATGTAGTCTGCACTGGATGGAAACAGGTGTGAAAGACAAAAACGGTTGCGAAAACCGTGAAGCAACTGCTGCGAGGAGAATACAAGGAGGTACATTATGAAGAAATTTATGGTAATGGCAGCTGGTCTTATGATGGCAGCTGTTCTGGGCGCATGTGCGCCGACGGCAAGAAATACAGGAGAGACCAGCGAACATGGAACTGCCCCGGCAGGTGCGGCGCAGCAGGAGACTGTAGACGGCGTGGCTGAGAAAGAAAGCATGGTGGTAACGGATGCAGATCCGACGGTAACCGTTTGCGTATATTCTGTAAAATCTGATAAGAGCGGCTTAAAACAGAATATGGATGGCATTGACGGCGATGAGCTGGATGCACAGGAACTGCTTGATAAGATGGCAGAGATGGGCGTCATTGAAGAGGGAATCACCGTGGATAAATTTGAGCAGAAGGACGGCGCCCTGACGCTGGATCTCTCCTCCTTAAAGGAGTCCTCTGACAAGCTGGTTGTCATGGCGATTGCCAATACATTTATCCAGAACTACGAGGCAAAGACGCTGATCGGCGACGGTCCGATGAGCTTTGAGAAGAATTACAAGAAAGTAAATTAAAGCATGAAAATGCGAAAAGAGCGGGATCTCTGAAGTATGCGGATGCATACAGGGAGACTCCGCTCTTTTTCTCTTATACGTGTAATTTCTCCGTCATCAGCCATGTTTGAAAATACGGTTTGATGACCCGGAAGGAAGCGCCGTCCATGTTCAGGATGAACTGGTGGAAGCTCTTGGCGTTGAATTTGTTTTCAAGCACCTCCTCGGCTTCCTGGCGCATGGTCAGGATTTCCAGATAGCCGGTATAGTATTTCAGGTAATTGCCCGGATTATCAATGATTGCCAGGTATATCTCGCGCGCGGATTCCGGATCCGTAAATCCGTAGGAATTTTCCAGATAACTGGTGGTTGTGGCGAGATCCCAGCCATCATAGTGGATGCAGATGTCGAGAAGCGCGTACAGCCCGTAGCTGCTGGCTTCGCTGCAGCGCATCAGCGGTTTGACCGCTTCCGGCAGTCCGTTGTCGAAGGAGTAGGCGTACAGTTCGCTGTAGAGTCCCCAGCCTTCGTTGTAGCCGCCGCAGGCAAGAAGCCGCCGTACCGGAACCGGCTCCCGGTCATTGAAATAAGCCGACTGGTAGAGATGCCCCGGATAGCCCTCGTGCGCCAGCATGGTGTAGAGGTTCTGCTCAGTGCTTGCTTTTTCGTTGATGTAAATGGTGTTGGAACCGTCGGAATCGATCGGCGGTACGAGGAAAAACGCCGGGGACAGGGAAGATTCCAGCGCTTCCGGGACGTATTTGAGCGTGTAGGAGGTATCTGTAAGCGCCGGGAAATCATCCTGAATCTGCACCTGTAAATTCTGAAGGATCTCATCCGGATCGGAGAGTGTGATGGCAGAGTCGGTCATCTGCCGGACGAGTTCCGGATGTTCCTTTAAGCGGACGCGGATTTCGGTTAAATCTGCCTGCATCTGCTTCTCAATCCGCGTTTTGAGCGCATCGACCGAGGAATCTGTGCCGGTCAGCGCCGCCGCAAGATAGGCATAATACTCCCTGCCGTGTTCGTAGGTGCTAAGTCCTCCTGCCTCCGGATGGGAGCCCTTGAGCGATTCCAGTGCTTTAGAGAGGTTTGTATATGCCGGGATAAAGTGTTCCTTTAAAATGGTCAGATGTTTTGCTTTGTAGGATGCCTTTTCTGCATTGCTTAAGCCCTCAACCGCATTTAAGCGGGAGGCAAATGTTTCCGTCAGCAGGCTGTTTTCCGGGCGGATGAGGTAGCTTTTACAGGATTTTAAAATCCGGTCGATGGTGTCGTCGGACGGTGCGAGACCGGCGTCTGCCTGCGCCTGTTCATACGCTGCGAGCTGCTTGTAATATGTGTCGATCTGCGAAAGCAGTGCCAGGTAATGGTCGATGTCGGCACGGTTGTAAAATGTATATTCGGCTAATAAGGTCGGAAGTTCCGCCTGCGTGCCGATCAGGGCGCTTAACGGCTGATTGTAGAGTTCCAGTCCCTTCGAGCCGGCTTCCGTCTCCAGTGTGTCCTTCATCATCCGGTAGGTGAAGAGCTGGTCGGAGGTCAAGAGAGAGGTATCGAAGGAAGAAAGTTCCTCAAGAACGGCCGCGTTTTCCTCGGAATCTTTTTGAAGCTGTTCCAGGGAATATTCTGGAAATTTCATCTCCGGTTCGGTGATACCGTAATTTTCCGGATTCCGGACAAGAAAATGAAGGGAGAGCGGATCGTCCTGCACGCTTTCCTGAAACTGGTGTGCCAGAAACGCATCAAAACGCGCCTGTTCGCTGGCAGCATCGGACGATGCATTGGAAGGAGAACCAGTCTGCCCGGAAGCGGCGTAGGATTCGGCGGGGGTTCCTGAGCCGGAAGAACCAGCGCATCCGGAGAGCGCCAGGGCAGCAGCTGCAGCGATCGCGAGCGCTGTGCGCGGCAGGGGCGGGAAAGAAAAGCGTTTCTGCATAATATAATACCTCCAAAACAAATATATATGTCTGCAAGTATACCATACTTGACAAAGGGATGCAAAACAGATAGACTTAATCTATATATTTATATATGAAGAAAAGGCAGAGAAAAGAAGGTGGCTTGCCTTTAATCGCAGATGGAAAACCATGGGCGGTTAGAGGCTTTTTTTGTGAAGAACACAATTTAAAGCGCAATTTT
>ERZ779885.3174-NODE-3174-length-14172-cov-5.601403_pt1 | contig 14172 bp, 15 predicted proteins | sample MGYA00511554_ERZ779885 | MGnify/ENA primary metagenome ERZ779885 (study PRJEB29588, sample SAMEA2160998) | human gut metagenome | biome: human gut; feature: human-associated habitat; material: faeces | place: Denmark | collected 2008/2010 ... | reverse complement strand
GGAGCGACGGCCCGGGCCGGGAGCGCGGTGCCGGCGCCTGCGGCCGACACCGTGATGCTGTCGGAGGCCACCGACGGCGATTACATCGTCCGCAGGTTCCTTGTGAAGCGTCAGGGCGACACGGATTATTCGATCCGTTACCAGATCAACCTGGCCAGCCTTTCCGCGGCGCTCGACGGCAATTCGCGCGAACTCGACGGGCTGAACGCCTTTGTGGACAACCTCATGCGCGATACGCTGATGCATGTCAAATCGGTCGAAATCACGGGCTATTCTTCGCCCGACGGGCCCCGGGCGTTCAACGAGACCCTCGCTCGGAACCGTGCCCGGGATTTCAAGAGTTACGTTGACAAGAAGTATGGTTTTTCGAAGAAGTACGACGTCACGCTCAATTCCGTCGCCGAGGATTGGGAGATGTGCCGTGCGCTGGTCGCCCGGTCGCCCGTACCCGACAAACAGGCCGTGCTCGGAATCCTCGACGGGAAACAGTCGTCCGATGCCAAGGAGTTGGCGCTGAAAAAGATACCTGCGGCTTGGGAGTATATGATAAAGCATATCCTGCCGCCGCTTCGCCGCGTCGAACTGACGATCAATTACGGTGCGGGCAGCATTGTCGAGCAGCGCACGATGATCCCCAAGCCCAAAATCGCACCCCAGCCTGCCGGGCAGGGTTGCGAGCCGTGCGGATGCGAGGTTGTCGACGAGTCGATAACGGGTATCATCGTCGAGATGCCCGGGGATACCGATTACCGGAAAGACCTTCGCGAAGCCCGGCGCGAGGCAGGTGAAGCGTTGAAGGAGGCCGGGCACTATTCGAAGAAGGAACTCCGTGAAGCCCGACGCATCGCCCGCGAACAGGAACGTGCCGCGCGCAAGATCGCCAGGGAGGAGGCACAGGCCGCCAAGGCCGCCGCCAAAGCCGGCAAAAAGACCTATCGGGAACTCGAAAGGATGTAGCCCGGTATCCGCCGATAAAAAGGATTCCCTTCTTTAGGGAATCCTTTTTTCGTAGGTGCGCATCGGCGGCGGGTGCAATCTATGCCGATGCCGATGCCGATGCGGCTCCGCTGCCAGCCGCAGTGGTTTCCTCCGCTTTCTGATGATCCGATCTCGGGAGCCCCGGTTGGCCTTTTTCCGAACCGCTGCAAATGATAATAAAAGTTTTTAATAATCGTCCCCGCCCGATAAACCTTTGGTAATCCAAAGCTTTTTCGTACCTTTGTCCAGGAAATTTTTAAATACACGATAATATGGCAAATTTAAGGTACCTGAAAAAGGAGATCGACTATCGTCTGGAAGAGGTGGTTTTCGACTGCGATATGGCAATTTGTTTTCAGCCTTCGAAAGAGACGGAGATTTTCGAGGTGATGCAGGAGGCCGTGGCTGTCCGCAACGACCTTTTCACCAAGGCGAACAATCCCGCCGAGCCGCATAACCCCTCGCTTGTCCGCAAGCACTATGCTGCGCTGCGTGTCGAGATGGTGGGTGAGTTCGAAAAACTCTTCGAGAAGCTTAGCAAGATCAACGAGGCGAAAAAGTAAAGCTGGTTCATTCCGATTAGGGGCGGTTCTGCATGGCGGAACCGCTTTTTTTGCCTTCATCCGGCATTGGCAGCTCTCCTGAAAGCCTTTCCCGACAGCCTTTCCCCAGCTGTTTCCTGGGCAGTGCTCCCGGCACCCTTTCCTGCCTGTTACTCGCTCCATCTCTCGTCCTTCCCGCCACTTCTCTCCGCGATTTTCCCCGTTGTATTTTCCTGTACCGCGTCTGTTCCTCCCTTATCCTTTCCCTGCCCCCCCCCGCGTCCTCGCGCGCTCCCTTTTCGCCCCTGTTCCCGTCTGTCCTCCCTCGCATCCTCGCGTGCGCTTTTCATGCCGGTTTCCATATGGATTGCTTTTTATTATTGTGTTTTGTTTTCTTATTTTTGCTTTTTTATGAAAAATAAGTATATTTGTTGGGTTGTAAAAAGAAAATTAATATTTCGTTTGTTGTTCCTTTGTCTACCCGGAGCATCGCGGCTATTTTTATCCGGAATTTTCCGGAAAGGGTAGGGCGCAACGGCGATGACGCCGGAATATCGACGAAACCCCAGACCAGCATAAACCCATACTTACTATGAACCGGACAATTTTCGACAAAATCGGCTTGCCCAAACCCCTTGCCTGGGCGTATTTGGGAATTCTTATTTTCATGATGGGCGACGGCATCGAGCAGGGATGGCTGAGCCCGTACCTCATCGGCCGGGGTTTGTCCCTGGAGCAATCCGCCGGGCTTTTCACCATGTACGGCGTGACCATCGCTATTTCTGCGTGGTTCTCGGGCGTCCTGGCCGAGGCGTACGGCGTCAAACGGACGATGTTCGCCGGGCTCGTGCTCTACCTGCTGGGTACCTGCGGCTTCGTCGGTCTGTCGCTGCCCGGACTGCATTACCCGCTGATGCTCGCGACCTATGCCCTGCGCGGGTTCGGTTATCCGCTGTTCGCCTATTCTTTTTTGGTCTGGATCGCCTATGCCGCGCCCAAGAACGGCCTCGGAAAGGCCGTCGGCTGGTTCTGGTTCGTATTTACCGGAGGACTCAACGTCCTCGGGGCCTACTATTCCAGTTGGGCCATCGAGCGCATCGGCAATATCAATACGCTGTGGACATCCGTATTCTGGGCTTTGCTGGGGGCGTTTTTCGCCTTGGTGATGAACAAGTCGCAGAAACGGCTTGCCGTTGCGGGCGGTACCCGTGAGAAGATGAGGGAGTTGCTGAAGGGTATCACCATCATGAAGCAGGAACCGAAGGTGCTCTTGGGCGGCATCGTCCGTGTAATCAACACCACGGCGCAATTCGCTTTTCCCGTTTTCCTCCCGATGTATATGGCCGACTACGGGTTCACGACGACCGAGTGGCTCCGGATCTGGGGCACTATTTTCACGGCCAACATCGTCTTCAACCTCATTTTCGGCTTTGTCGGCGACAAAGTGGGGTGGCGCAACACCATTATCTGGTTCGGCGGCGTGGGCTGCGGCATCACCACGCTGCTGTTCTATTATTCGCCGCAGTTTTCGGCGGGCAATTTCTGGGTGGTGATGGCTGCCGGCGTGCTCTGGGGCGCCCTGCTTGCCGGATATGTCCCGCTGTCGGCCCTGATGCCCTCGCTTGTCAAAAAGGATAAGGGGGCAGCCGTTTCCGTGCTGAACCTCGGTGCGGGGCTTCCGGTTTTCGTCGGCCCCGCCATCGTCGGGGTGTTCTACCGGCTGGTCGGCGGCGAGGGCGTCGTGTGGATTTTGGCCGGACTTTACCTTTTCGGGGCTTTCCTGACGAAATTCATCACCCTGCCCGGGAATGCGAAGACCGTGTAACCGGTCTGCGGCGGGTACATTTGGGCGGCGGCTGGCGGAGCCGGTCAGGCGGCCTTGCCGGCATCGCGCCCCAGCCGCAGGCAGGCGTGTGCGCTGTCCCGCCCCGGATCAGTCGTGGTCGCAGCAGCAGTCGCCCGGATGGTGCTCCAGCACGGTGTGCGGGATATGCCCGTGGGATACGATCTGAATAGGGCAGTCGTAATTGCGCAGCTGCTCCTCGGTGATGACGTTCGAATGGTGGCGGTGCACGCGGCGGTTCACGCAGACGATCTCCTTCACCACGCTGGTGATCGTGCCGATGTCGTGCGATACCATGACGATCGCCATCCGGCCGTTCAGTTCGCGCAGCGTCCGGTAAAGCTCGTTTTCGAATTTGTTGTCCACGAAATTCGCAGGCTCGTCCAGTATCAGCAGCTTCGGGTCTGAAATCACCGCCCTGCACAGCAGCGCCCGCTGCATCTGCCCGCCCGAAACCTCGCCGATGGGGCTGCGTGCCGTCTCCCCGATCCCCGATGTTTCGAGCAGCCCGAGGGCTTTCGCCCGGTCTTCCTTCGTGTACCGGGAAACGAAGCCCCGGTGTCCTTGCAGCCCCGACAATACCACCTCCAGCACCGAGATCGGGAATGTCCGGTCGAAATTGCTGATCTGGGGCATATATCCGATCAGCCGCTCCTTGCCGCGGAACAACTCCGGGGCGAGCACGACCTCGCCGGTGTGGGGTACCGTGCCGAGGATCGCTTTCACGAGGGTCGTTTTCCCGCCTCCGTTGGGGCCTATTATTCCCAGGAAATCATCCTGTGCGATCGTGAGGTCGACATTTTTCAGCGCCTCGTACCCGTCGTACGCTACGCCGACGTGGTGTAATGTCACCAGGTTCATCTCTGTGTGATTATGCCGGTTATCTCCTCGATGTTTGCGATCACGTCCTCACGCAGCGGGTCTACCTCCACATACTGGGCGTCGATGTCGCGGGCAATGACCTCCACGGCCGATGCCGGGAACTGGCTTTGGTAGAGGATGCGCCGCACGCCGTCTTCGCGTGCCTGCCGGATGATCTGCGTCAGTTGTTTTGCCGACGGTTCCTTCCCGTCGGCTTCGATGGCAATCTGCCGCAACCCGTAGTCCCGGGCGTAGTAGGTGAGGGCGGGGTGGTAGATGATGAAATATTCCACGTCGCTTGCGGCGATCCGTGCCGCCGTCCGTTCGTCCAGTGCCTTCAGTTCCTGTTGCAGCAGCCTGTAATTCGTTTCGTACTTTACCGAGTCGGGATAGGCTTTCCGGATCGCCTCATAGGCGTTTTCCGCCATCTTCTGCAGTGCCCGGGGCGATGTCCAGACATGCGGGTCGATGCCGTGCGTATGCGTATGGCCGTGGCTCCCGTGCGAGCAGGTACCGGCGATCAGTTCGATGCCGCGGCTGAGGTTGACGACCTTCTCCTGGTCTTCGACCTTTGCCAACAGCGTGTTTTCGAAGTCGATAAGCCCGACATTGAAGACCATGCGGGCTTTGTTCAGGCCGACGAACTGTCGGGGTGTCGGCTCGAAGGTTTCGGGGCTCGCTCCCGGCGGTACGAGTACCTCGATGTCGAAATCGTCGCCGACGATTCCCTGTACGAGGCTCCGGAGCGGCAGGATCGAGACGTACAGCGGCTCGCCGTCCGTCTGGCGGCGAGATGTGCAGCCGCCGCACACGATGGCTATGAGTAGGGCGATGTAGATTTTACGCATCTTGTATCTTATTGGTAATTAATGTATTGATCTGTATTCGGTAGGGTAGTCCCTGTTTCCTCTTGTATGCAACAGTCAGGCCGATTGCCAGAATTATGGTGCAGAGCCGCAACGCGTTGGCCCCTATGTCGCCGACGGCGCCGCTCGTACTTACGCGGAACACTATCCAGGGTAGGTTCATCAGAGTGTGCAGCCAGATTACGCTCCAGAGGTTGTAGTTCCATTCGACATAGAGCCAGCTGAAAAAAATGCTGCCCAGTGCCGTAACCCCGAAGGCCGTCAGTGCCGATACCGGGTCGTGCCCTTGGTAGAGATGCAACGATCCGAATGCCAGTGCCGCCAGTAGTGCCGCGGGCAGAAACCCCCAGCGGGCGTACCTGAAGAGCTGTCCGAAGACGAATCCCCTGTATACCAGCTCTTCGAACATCCCGGCAATGAATATCCATGTAAATGCTTCGTCGGCAGAGAGTTCCCGGTCGAACTCGCCGATGACGGCATACCCGGTGATCATCGGCAGCGTCGCCGTTACGGCGAAGAGCAGCCCTGTGCCGAAACCGTGCGACAGGCCCATCGACGAGGCGATGTCCCGGCGTGCGTGCAGCAGGAACAATGCCCCGGTCGGAATAAGCCCCGCCAACAGGTAATTCAGTATATAATGGAGCGTCCGCGAACTGCCGATGCTGTCTTCGAACGGCCGTACGGCAATATTGAAATACCACAGCGCGAAAAAAAGCATGAAAGCCCCGAGGATAATTGCCGAGCGTTTTATACAGCAGTCATTTCCAGCCATTTGTTTTGATTTAACCGTTACAAAAATAGCAAAAAAACACGGAAATGACATACGATCGCCATGTGCCGTATTGGTATTTTGTTAAGGTGTTGGTATGTAGGCGGATAAAATTTGTGCTTTTGTGTCTCCGGCGTGCTTGCGCGCGCATATCCTGCAAGGGATTTGGAGCACGACCGAAGCGTAGCTTGATTCCTGCGCAGGCGATATTTGAAACGCCGGATCGCTATTACGTTGCGGAACAGTAACCCGTTAGGCGCACGTTTCCAGTCTCATAGAGGCGCTCAGGGTTTGGGGCGTAATTTTATCGCCGTTTCGGGAGGGTTCGCATTTAGGCGATTGTACCGTTGTGGGGTTTTTATTGAATTAATATTAACAATCCAATAAATTCATTTAAAAATGTAAAAAAAAACTTGCAACGTTGCACGAGCGATCCGCCATAAAGGCGCATAATTTACACATGTAAAATACAGAAATACAGCATCTTATATAACAAGACAAAATACCTATAAAGAGAACTGGGAGAGTTGGAGGGGAGTAGGGGCCGAACCTTGCATCTGAGCTACTTAGCGTCTCGCACACGCGCGCGCATAGTGCGCACACGCGTACGGCCTGCAGACAATCTCATATGCGGAGCCCCCTAACTCCCCTCCAAACCTCCCCATCACCCGATGGTGTGCTACGCACAGATATATTATTGAGTACTACTCATATAGAGCAGGGGAGTAAAACCGATGCGGAACCACGGCATAGATGCCGTTTCCACATCTGGCATATATTGGCAAGAGAAGGGGCCTTTTACGCAACCATTGCGCACGCCAAAGACGGTACTTTGGCGGCGAGAACTGAAAATACGGTAGTTACAAATCCTCATAAGTCACTCTAAAACAGTGTAATAACCGCTTATACGCAACCGATGGCCATCAACACCGTATTTTCGGAGTATTTACCAGCTTCGCTGGTGAGTTTGAGACAACAAAAAATCCCGGTCTCAAGAGGCCGGGATTAAAATTCAATGGCGATTCAAATAACGGATAATCGCGCGGATAAGCGACAAAATCGGCAAGTAAAACATAAGCAGAATTACAAGCCAAGGCAGAAGGTTTAGCAACAAATCCATACACAAATATAACTAAGGTTTCTGATTCGTCCAAATCTTCTCCAAATAATCGGAAATTATAGCCGTCTGATAATCCGACAAATCTCTATCAAGTTTTCCACGAATAATACGCTTAATCTTAGCAAAAATTCCAGTAATCCCCTTAGGATCATCTTCATTAAGAACACGCAAAAACATTTCGTAAGAATCACGATCACGGGAAATATCATTAAGACCAGCACGAGAAAGAAGATCACGAGCCTGCGCATCAGTAACCTTAACACGACCTTCACGCAAAGCCTCCTCAGTTTCACGCTGAGCATCCATAAGAGCAGCCGAAGAAGTAGCCGCACCAGTCTGAGCCTGATTAAGAGCAGTCTGGCTTTGAACATTCGCACGGTTAGCATCCTTCATGAAGTCAAGATACAAGCGGTCAGCATCCGACTTAGCGGCAGAAGCCAGTGAATTCTTGGCCTGAGCCCAAATAGACTCGATCCGGGCGTTCCGCTCGGCCAAATCAGTAAGGGCCTGAGCCTCGGCAAACTGAGCTTCAACCTCAGCAACCTTAGCCTTAAACTGCTTGGAAAGCGCATCCGATTCGGCAGCGGCCTTAGTGAAGGCAAAGAGAGAATTCTCCTGCTGGGTCTTAATAGTCTCGGCCTGGGTCTTGGCAGTATTAGCAGAGGTAAGTTGAATATTTGCCTCGGCCTGACGCGCCGAAAGAACCTGCTGGACACCTGAAGCAAAAGCAGGAGAGAGAGGGGACATAACATTACCGCCGGGCTGGGTAAACGGCTGAGAAGAGGGAGAAGAACCGGAATAAGAACCAGCATCAACACCCATAGCCTGAACACCGGATTCATCGGCAAAAGGAGACATACCAGCTTTCATACGTGCGATACGCTGAGCAGAAGGGGAATTGTATTTATTCCAATACTCCTGATTCTGCTTGGCCTCAAGCTCCGAAAGATACTGGGCATATTCCTTCTGAAAAGCACGCTGGCGCTGATTTTCAGCAGTAGCATACTTAACGGCACGCCGATTCATCTTTCCGGCAGAAATGGCGGAAGCGCCCGCGCTACCAAGCGCGGCCGCTCCACCGATAATTGCAGATGTTACAAGGGCTGACATAACAAACTACTTTTTAAGTTCCTCATCAGAAGTAACACCGAGATCATCCTCATGCTTCTTACGCTCACGCTCAGAAACAGTTTCGACAATCTTTTCGATACGCTCGAACTTATCCAACGAAAAATCCGTCGACGGATCAACCTGCATCGTAGAATCCTCGTCGTAACACTCTTCCGAGTTATGCTGAACAGGATCGCAGGGATAAACACCAGTCTCCCAATATTCCTGCAAACCCTTACGAAGAGACTTGACACCATGAATAAGGCAATCCTCAGAACAAGAATGAACCACAACAGGCTCGACCACATCCATACGGCGCGGAAGATCGGAATAAGAAAAACAATGCTTTTTCATGGTCAAATAGTGTTAGGAACGTTAACCTTAGATTTCTCACGATAAACAGAAATTTCCGCCGAATTATCCAGCACGAAATTCTGAGCGTTAGGATCAGTATCAGCAAAGACATAATTGTACATTGCCGGGAGGATATACGGAACAAAATCCGTCGAAACATAAGTATTCTTAAGAAAAGCACTGAACGTCTCGACATCAAGAGTATCAACATCTTGCCCAAGCTCCTCAAGAAAAACAGAAGCATCTGAAGCATCATTCGAATTGTAAATACTGGTACCGTAACGACGCTGGAAAACCCAATAATCAAGGTCATTACACAAACGACCGTGAGGCTTGGAAACACTGGTCATAAGTTCAGCCCATGCAGGCTGATAACCTACGGCAACGTCTTCGTAAAAACTTGCTTTACCAACTGCAACGGTTCGAAGTTCAGCGGTACCCATATGATTCAGAACGTGGGAATAACTACCACTACCAGTGTCAAAAAAGACATTACCCAAAAGGGTAGGAACCGTAAGCGGCTGCATCTGGATATTATCCAGAGCGGGAGCGTAGCGCTGGCCGAGATTCGTCTGCAGTAGGGTAGGATTCAGGTAGTTCGGGTACATAACCGTAGGAACAACCGAGGTGATCTCCATGAAATAACCGCTCTCATTGAAATGGAACGTACGGCGCTTGAAAGAATCACCACCGGACATCTGACCGGAGAACGAACCAAGCGGCGAAGAGGAATCACCAGCGCCCGTAGTCTGATAAAGAACATTACTACCTAAGCGGCAAGTATCCGAACCAAGGAAGAGAGGAACAGTAGCAGATAGCTTCGGATCAACATCGAACTCAGCTTTGATGAAATCAGAACCACGACTACCACCACCGAACGCAAGATCACGGAACCGCTGAAGATGCGAAGCCGTCGAAATGGAACGAACCGAAACCGAATTCGAAGTCACATCGACCATCGTATTCGAAGTATTGAAACCCGAAGTTTTCAACCACGATTCCAAATAATAGTCCGGAAAAGCCCGCTGGAAAATCGAAGCACGGGAACAAAGCCAGGACCAACCACCAAGGCCAAAACGACCTTCAGACTCAACAGCACCCATAGCAACAGACCACTGATTAGAATCAGAGGTAACACGAGTAGTCTTTAACGTCAACAAAAACGTCTCAAGAGTACTCCAATCAACGGTATACTGACCAGCATCCGAAGATGCAACACCAGTATTCAAATAACGATAAAGATTCGTAGGAATCTTATCCCATTGCTGGTTAAGATAATACGAGTAGATAATATCGAGGTAACCAGCCACAGGCGTCATGTCCAAAGCAAGACCGATAGGACAGGAACCCGGACAGATACCAAGATAATCAGCCAAAGAACCGGGCGCCACAAAGTCCTTGACCGAAGAAGAATCACCACCAGAAAGGTCTTTAAATTCAAAACCTTTCTCATCGGGATGCACAGAATCGACGTTGATATAGTTATCAGCATCAACCAACAAAGACGGATAATAGACCTCATGCGGAGCATCGGTAACACCCGAAAAATTCATAGCAAGCTCAACATTATAAAGGCGATCCGGAATAAAAAAATATTCCTTCTTAATAGAAACGCCACCAATCAAGGGCGCCAGGAGAGGCATAGCCTGCAAATAACTTGAAGGCTGGTAGGAAAAATCATCACCCGCAACAACACGGGTAATATTGGTCGGTATAAGAGCACCGTAAGACGTAGTAGTCGGATTCTTACAACTCAAATTCAACCGGGATTTAGGATTTCGCCGACGCGAAAGAAACATCATTGCCATAACAAAGATTGATAAATTAATTCTTTCTGCCTGAAAGTTCTGTTTTTAAACTTCTTGTTCACAAGGTCACGAAGCATAAGAGGGATATAACTATCGTTCCGACATTTTATCTGAGCCTTGTTAAAACACTTGGTACGATAATAACGAGGGATACGATAAGAATGGTTGTTAATCAAAATACAAAACCACGACTTCATGTTCTGCATCATATAGGAAGCAAGTTCCTTCAACTCGGAATCTGAAAGACGGCCAAAACCATGCGAAACATACAAACGGCCATTAAGTTTTTTCAAATCCTCAGAAATAGAACCGTAATGAACCGGATCGTCCTTGGTAATATATTTCATCACATAACGAACGCCTGCCATAGATCGAAGAGGATCGACCCAAGCAAGGCCATATTGCAACCAATGATAACGAACAGTCCACCAAGGCAACGGACAACCAAACATGATAGCATGAAAATGAAGGCGATGAGAAGAGGGTATACCACGTTGCTTAGCACGCTTACCGTCTGCCACCTCAGAAACAAACAAAAACGGAAAACGTATTTTACGGTAACGATAGCGCTTAGTAACTGGGTCTTTATATCGCAAAGACTTATCTTTACGAAGCCGATCTATATATCGGCGAATAGCCTTGTAGGGCTCCTTACAGTACTCCGCATAAACTTCGGGCTTTAAAGTGAAGGTACAGAAATAGGTGTTGGAAAGATCAAAACCTCTACGTTTCATAATGTTATAAGCACGAACAAACCATTCTTGACGACGTTTATTCAAACAATCAGCACACTCACCACAAGGAACACGAAGAAAATAATCTTCCATACCACTGAAAACACGCAAATCGAAATGCTGAGCCTTAGCAATTTTCTTATAGTGGGGATTTACAACACGCAAAGGTTTTTGACACATAGAGTTATGAATTAAAAGTGAGAACCTCCAAGAGGTATATTCCTGATTTTGGGACGCGGCCTACCTTTTCGACCGCCACGACGACGTTCGTCGGGATAAGGCGGGGAAACTCGTGAAAGCGGCACGCCGATCATCATAAGAGCCAAAGAAACGTTTAAAAATTTCTTCCTTGGTAAGTTCGATGTAGATAAGGGTATTATTTGTTCCGAACAATTCTGATTCAACATGGTAAAAGAAACTGAATTGATAGAACTTGAGAGAATCGAGGGTAGAACGGAGTGAATCCGGGGCGGGGAAATCAAATACGAACTGATAGATACCCCGGAACTCCGCGAAAGAAATGCAGTCCCGGAAGAGCAAACAGACGACATCATAGGGCGATGCCATAATGAACGATCGATCTGGTTCGATAGCCATACTGAATAGTTTTTGTTTTTAATGACTTGTTCATACTTTACGGTATCATGGTGGATACCTTCGCGCTGGAGCTTGAAATAACCAGTGCACGACGTAGTGAAAAACGCCGCAAGAGCCGCAACAATAGCAGCAACCAACGTCCAAAACTTTTTAGACGTCAGAATCGACTTAAGTTTTTCCATAAGAAACGAGATTTGAAGTGAAAAATAATTGACGAGAGAGGCTCAAATACGTCAAAGAACCCATAATTCTGAGGTGACATGATTACAGATGTAAATAACCATCTCACCGCAAATATATGAATTAATATTAACATTATGTTAAATAAAGCGGGTTATGAAGACAGGCAATTGTACCGTTGCCAGGAATTTCTCCTTACCTATTAATAAGTAATTGCCAAGTGTTTCGGGAATAGACCACGTACCGTCCGTTTCGAAGCGGAAACCGGGTTGTCCGAATTTTATCTTTCCGAGAATCGAATATTCCGGGCATCTGCCCGCATGGATTATTTCAACGCTTTGTCGATGGCGTAAAACTTTCGAAGGTCTGGTCATCATAGAGCACGACGACGCGTTTGATATTCGCTTTGCCGAACAACGCCGGCGGAAACTGCGTCGCAGATCCGTCATGCCCGTCGGCGTCCTGCGTTTGTTTTTCATCCGCCCGAAGTCCGCCCGGCAGTGTCGGCGTGAAAAGGTCGTTGCCCAATTCGGGGGACGACCTTTGTGCCGCCGTTGTACGGGAGGCCTGCTGGCCCGACGAGGCTGCCGGATATTCATCCCGATACATTTTGTCGGAATCGAGCAGCAGCCAATCCGGATTGATCCGGGGAAACCTCCTGAGGATCTTTTGCAGCAAATCGAAGCCCGGTTTGTTGCGTCCTGCGAGAATGTGGGATATTCCGGCGGGATTGATCTCGAGCTGCTCTGCAAGCTGGCTCGGCTTCAATCCTTCGTTTTTCATCAAATCGAGCAATTTTTCCCTCATCAGCGTAATTTTTTACAAATATAAAGTTTTTTCTTTTGTAAAACAAGTAAGATCTGCATTTGTAAAATGTTAATAATTGTTGATAATGTTTACATCTGTAAAAGAAATAATATCGTTAAATTCATCCGGGCAGATTGTTATCCATTGTTGGTTGATATAAATATATGTATATTGCTGATAATTAGCATAATTATATGCTAAAATTACTCTTGGGGATCTGTTTTGCACAACCACTCTGTACCCATTCCGATATTGTTTAACTTAATTTGTATATAAATAGTGTAACTTACTGGTATTTAGTGTGTATATGTGTGGTTGTTTAACAATTTAACTCATGTACTTTGCATTGCGGATAGGCTTTGTTTGCACTCCCCTACTGTTTTTACAAAAATATAAATCAACAGGGATTACGCTTCTTGTTGATTAACATTTGTAATTACAATTGGAAAGTACCCTCCCCTTTGATATTTACATTTGTAAATACACTACCCTTTTTCGATAAAAAATTCGATTTTCCCCGGTATTCCCGGTAACAGCAAGTGCTTTTTCGGCAAACTCCTGCTCTCCGCAAATATTATGTTAAATAAAAAGAATGCGGATAGTGTTAATAACCCACTATCCGCTTATAATATAAGTAATTATATTTTTGTAAACAGCTCCTTATCCGAAGAGTTTTGCTGCAATTTCCCGGAACTCTTCCGGCGTCAATTTGAGCTTTTCGCGGTGGAAATCCACGTCGTTTTCGCTCTGTATGGGGATCAGATGGACGTGTGCATGCGGTACTTCGAGCCCTAAAACGACTACTGCGACCCTCTTGCAGGCTATTTCCTGCCTGATTTTGGCCGCGACCCTTTTGGCGAAGAGCATCATGCCGGCCAATGTCTTGTCGTCGAGGTCGAAAATGTAGTCCACTTCCATTTTGGGGACCACCAGCGTGTGCCCTTTGGTCAGCGGGTTGATGTCGAGGAATGCGTAATAGTTTTCGTCTTCGGCGACCTTATACGAAGGGATCTCGCCGGCAATGATGCGTGTAAAGATGGATGACATAACTTCGTTTTTTTAGATTTCCGTTTTTTTGCGTTCTTTCTGTCGTTTACCGTTCACCATTCTAAAACGGCTTTTTCCCGGCCAGGAGCCGCCTGAGGTTGACGATGCCGAGCAGTATGTTGGCATAACCGGCGAACAGAGCCACGGCGGCCGTCCAGCCGAATGTGTCCGTCCCCGTACATAACGATACGACCCATGCTCCTGCCAGGAGGCTCCAGGCGCCGAGCAGCCAGTATTGCAGCTTCAGTTTCCGCCTCAATTTTTCGGGGGCGTAAACGCTCGCCCGCCATTTTGTCTCCTCGGGTGTCATGGGCAACTCCTCCTTCCGGCCGTTATTCGTCGAATTTAGGCTTGAGTATCTCCGAATAGATGACGGCCCTGCGCAGGTCGAAATCCTCGGCTATTTCGGCTGAAACATCCTCCTGCGCGTCGTCATACGCAGCGTGGGGATGCTCCGCGGCTGTCAGACGGTCTTTTGGCGCGTTGCCGCGCCCGCTGAGGTGCGCAGTGTGCCCGGAACCGGCCGCCGGGGCCGCGTCTTCGAATCCGGGCGACG
>ERZ779885.3165-NODE-3165-length-14224-cov-4.819959_pt1 | contig 14224 bp, 25 predicted proteins | sample MGYA00511554_ERZ779885 | MGnify/ENA primary metagenome ERZ779885 (study PRJEB29588, sample SAMEA2160998) | human gut metagenome | biome: human gut; feature: human-associated habitat; material: faeces | place: Denmark | collected 2008/2010 ... | reverse complement strand
AAAGTGGGTCAGCTCGTCAAAGCCGATAAAATCAAAGGCTTTGCCCTGATAGTTGTATTTATCCTGCGTGCGGAACATTGACCCGAAATAGATCTTTGCCCCGCTGGGGAACGTCCAACAGTGGGCGCTGCCGTTGTACTTTGCCGCCGGGAATACCGGCTTGTAGTACCGCATGGTCTTGTCGATCAGCTCCGAAAGCTGCGGGTAGGTCTTTCGCACGATCAGCCCGCGGTAGTTCGGCCTGTCCACCTGCCGCAGCGCTTCGATCACCAGTGCATCGCTCTTGCCGCCGCCTGCCGCCCCGCCGTACAGCGCTTCGTCCTCGCTGCGGCGCATAAACGCTGCCTGCCGCGGCTGCGGCCGCCAGAGGATCGTTCTTCCCTCATACGCTGCTGCCATCCAGCACCACCTCACTGCCCGTTTCTTCCGCCCTCGCTTCCATCAGCACCGCCGGGGTGCTCTGGCCGCTGTCGGCCTGCTCCTTCGGTGCCAGCGCTGCCGCGTTCGCCGCTGCTGTCAAAAGCACCGCTGCTACGTTGGCCGCGTCCTTGTCACTCATGGCCTTCTCTTCGTACCGCTGCAGCTGCTTTTCCAGCTCGCTGCGCTCTTCGTCCGAAAGCTGGCGGTCGTATGTCCCGGGCGCCGAGCACACCACAAGCCCGGTCTCCGCCGCATCCTGCAGGTTTTCTTCCTCGCTCTTCAGCAGCTCGCCGATCTCGTACTTCCGCGCCCTGGCGTCCTCGTCCAGCCGCTTCTCCAGCTTTGCCCGGATCTCTGCCGCCCGCTGGTTTTCTGCTACCCGCCGCTGCAAATAGCCCACCTGTGCCTTTGCGCCCAGCGCCGCTCTGGCCGCGATCTCCCGCGCCGCTTCCGCCCGCGCTGCTGCAAAAACGCCGTCCGGCTTTTTGGCTTCTTCCGCCATCCAGCTGCGGATGGTGCTCTCCGGCACGCCGTATTTCCGCGCCACCGCACAGATGGAGTTGGAGCCGATCATGGCCATCACCACTTCGGCACGCACCGCCGCCGGGTATTTTCTGCCCCTGCCCTGTTTCCCGGGCACTGTGTTTTTGCAGTATCTGCGCGCCATTTCCACTCCTCCTCTCGTGGTTCTGATGCTATTTTACAGCCCGTTTGAGTCCAAAAAAACTGCGTACTTTTTCAGCTATTCAAAGTGCCCAGCCATTTCTTCCGCGCAGTTCACATCGGATGCTGAAAGGTTTCCCCTATGCCAAAGCCTTCCTCCCAGAGGGAGGTGGCATTGCGCCAGCAATGACGGAAGGAGTTCGTCTCTCAGATCAGCCCCGCCCGCGCCGCATACATCCCCACCGTGCTCAGCACTTCCAGCTCCTTGCGGTAGTAGGTCGTCCGCCCGATGTAAAGCTGCCCCACCGTCTCCCACTCGCTCAGCCCGTCAATGTACCGCAGCTGCAACAGCTTTGCGCAGTCCGGATCTGCTTTCTCGTAGTAGTCCATCGCCCGCCGGATCACCGTGCCCCACGCCCGCACCCACTCTGCCGCCGTGTTCTTTTCCTCTTCCCGCTCCATGCCGTACCGCCGCAGCGCCTTGCGCACGTCCTTTTTCTGCTGCTTCGTCACCCGCCCGCCGCCTTCCGCTGTCAATATTTCCCTTCGTTCACAAAAAATGCCTGTTTTAGCTGCTATCCGTGCATGTTTTTACGCGCAAAAATTTTATTTTATCTGTCATGTGCGAACTTTCGCACTCCCCCGCCTGCGCAGGATCAGATACGCCTGCGCTTCGGTGGCCTCCCATCCGTCTGGTCGCGGCCTGTCCGCTTCGTACAGCTGTCCGGGGTCATAGATCATCACCTGTACCACCTCAAAACCCGGATAGTGCTGCTCCCACCAGTAGGCATTCTCTGCGCATTCGGTGCAGCCCTTGCGCAGCTGGCGGCGGCTCCACTTCGTGTCGCTGGGTGCCAGTTCTTCCGGCTGGCTCAGATTGCGTGTTTCAATGCAGGCCCGCTCTTTGTGGCCGTATATGTAGCCTATGGTCCCGTTCTTGCCCTGTCCGTCCACGCCCAGCAGCTTCTTCATGTCCATGCGGTCGGCGTTCATGGTGCCCAAAGGCTCGTACTCGCCTGTTCCCGGCACGCGCCGCCGCCACAGATCTTCCAGCATTTCGCGCCATTCCCGCCGGTCAGCAGCTCCCATCCCCACACATTCGGCAAAGCCGTGCATGTGCAGCCGTCCAGCTTCGCCTTTGCGCACCGCCCATAGCATCAGCCGTATTTTGTCCCGGCTCACACCAAAACGCTTTACCGTGGCACCGATCACCCGCCGCTTGTAGTTCTCCACATCCCGCCTGCAGGCTGCAAAGTCCTCCGGCAGATAGAACTCTTCGTATGTTCCGGTCAGGAAAAATCCGTCCCGGCCAAAGTTCGCAATGGCCTTGCGCTGCTTGCGGCGTAAGCTGGCGTGCTTGTTCCGCTCTTTCTGGCCTCGGTCGCTCTCCTTGTGCTTCTTGCCGCGCCTGCGGTGCTCCTGATCTGTCACTGCATAAATGCCAACGGCCATGTACTCGCTGCCGCACCGGTATTTCTTTTCCCGAATGTAGCTCTTCTTCATCTGGCCGTCCTCCTGCATCGGTATGCTGCCGGTGTTTGTTTTCTCTTCTGTGCCCATCACCGTCACAGAAATAACGGGTATACTAGCTCCCCAAAGCGCCCACCCCGGACGCTGTAAAAAAAGGTTCATCCTGCTATAAAATAAATGGTATAAAGACTCCCGCCTGCCGCCGGTACGCTCCGGCAGCACCCGGCAGACTTTATCCTGCTGCGCTGTCGCCAAAGCCCCCGGCATCCTTTTGCCAGGGGCTTCCGCTGTTATTTTTTTCGTCTGCGCTGTCCTTTGTGCGCCATCCAGCCTTCCTTTACGTAGTCGCTCCGGTTCACTCTGTCCCGGGATACCATGTCCTTTGTGTAGGCTTTTTCTGCTTTCACCGCAGCTGCCCATGCCTTGTACTTTTCGCACGTCCCATGGCACGCCGGGTGCCTTCCCGGACAGTCTGGTTTGCAGCACCATGTGATCATGCCGGTGCCTCCGGTTTCCCAGCTGCAGCCCAGTAGCCGTAGCTCAGCTCTTTTTTGCCTGCTTTCCGAGCCGCAGCGTTGTAAAGGCACAGCTCATGCACATCTCGCTGCAGCTCGTCCGGCTTCTCAATTCCCGTGATCGGCGGCCTGCTCTTTTTCGGCACGCTGCTTCTGGCTCCCGGCGCATTGCGCAGCACGCCCCGCCGTATCCTCTTCCGTGTCAGGCTGTAAATGCCCTGCGGCCTACAGTGCCCGGCATAAAAAACATTCGTCACGGTCTGTGTGTTCTTAAACAGTCCCTTTTCTACCAGCTCTGCGGCCGTACCTTCGTGCAACAGGTTTCCGTCCGCGTCAAACATGCTGTAAAACCATACCTCCCGCATCTGGGTGCCGGTCCTGTGGTCCGGTTCTGCTTTCGGCTTTGGCTGCTTTTCTTCCCGTTCCAGCCGCCACTTTTTCGGCTTTGCCTTTTTCTTCTTCTGGTGGGCATAGCCTGTGCATACGCTTTCAGCGCGGTTGTAGTATCCCTGTTCCATCAGCTCCTGCGGTGTGCCTTTTGCACGCAGTGCTCCGGTCTTTGCATCGTACAAACTGTAAATGTATTGCTTTGTCACCGGCGCACCTCCTGCTGCGCATACCGGTGCTTTGCCGTCTGCCATGCTTCCTGCCTCCGCTTCAGTGGATTCACAACGTCTTTCATGATCACCTCGTGTACTTCGCGTACCTGCACGCCACACTTTGCCGCCAGCTTCTTTTCGATCCGCTTGCGGGTCATTCTGTATTTGTCCTTGCTCACACTCTTCCTCCATACAGTTCAAACTCCGCACCGTCTTCGGTGATCAGCACCCCGCCGTCCAGCGCCTCGGCCAGCTGCTGCAGCCTCTGGGCGCTCAGCTTTTCCAGCCCGCCGGGCTTGCACCATCGCCGCACATCAAGCGGCCTTGTGGCCAGCATCAATGCCAGCGTGCTTTCATTTTCGCCACGGTAGATCATGGCTTCCTTCAGCATCATCTTAAACGTCTCCTCTCCCAGCTTTCCGGCGCAGCTGCCTGCTGCAGAACTGCCTCGATCTTCTTTTTGATCTCACCCGGTGCCAGCACTGCCGTGCCTGCAGGCGCAGCGCAGCGGCCCATGGCTCCGGCCATGTTCCGCCGGAAGAAAGCATCTTTCTGTTCCTCATAGTCCCGGTCTGCCTGTTTTGCCCGCTCTTCGTCCGGGATGTCTTCCACAATAATGTCGTCGGTCTGCAAAGCGTCGCAGGCACATCTGCGCAGGTGTTCCATGGCAACATCCAGCCCGTCCGCGCGGCCCTCTTCATTCACCTGTCGGTAATTGGCAAGAGCCTCCTGCTTCAATCGGTTCAGCCGCCCGGCACCATATCCCAACAGCTCCATGCACGCCTTTGCGTATAAGGTCCATACCATGCTGGCGGCCACATCGCCCGCCATGCGCAGCTGCTGCTCCCGTCGGGTACGCGGTGCACGCAGCACCGGCACCCGGAACTCCGGCTCCACGCCCTCCGGCATCCAGTTGTCCCGCATCGCCCTGCTCTGGTCGGTGCTTGGCATTCCTTTGCCGTTCGCCTGCATGGCAATATTCAGGCTTTCCAAGCCCAGCTCTTCGGCACGCAGCTCGATCCGGTTCAGTCGGTCCTTGCCCACGCCAAAGCACTGGTGCAGTGCAATGATGATGCACCAACGTGTCATTTCTGCAGTGCCGTCTCGCGTCAGATCCAACTCCTGCCGCAGGTTCATTTTCTGCTTCACTGCCGGTTCACTCCTTCCCGGTATTGCTCAAACAGTGCGATCCAGTCCTGCGTGCTCAGTCGTTTGTCCCGGCTCGCTTCGCTCAGAAGCCGGTATGCACTGCTTTCCTTGTCGGCCGGGTGCTGCCAGTCCAGCTTTTTCAGCTCTTCGGCCATCCGGGCACGGTATTCTTCTAAGATCATCTTCGTTTCCCTTTCACGGCTCCCCGCGGTCGTTCATCCAGCCGGCAGCCAGCGCTCTGGCATCCGCCAGCTTGTCGCACAGCATGTTCACAGCGGATTCCTTCATCCACTCCGGCAGCCGGTCGGCCTGCAGCAGGGCCGCACCCATGTCCCGCACAAGCTCTTCGCCGTGCTGCTCCATCCGCTGCCAGATCTCCGTTTCATCCGGTGTCATGTTCATCGGTGGCCGCATCTCAGCCCGCCTTTCTCCGGCTTTTCGGCTTCACCGTGTCCGCCGGGGCTTTGTGTGCCTTGTTGCCTTTCCTGCTTTCCTTGTCCGCACAGCAGCCAAGGCCCAGCATGGCCAGCGCTGCCGCCAGCAGCACCAGCGCCGCAGCGGCCCAGCCCAGCATTTCCCAGCCGTTCGCGCTGTGCCCAATGCCGCTGGATACCAGCAGCGCGCCAATGGCCGTCACCATAGCTGCCATGTACCACAGGCTTGCCCGGATGGTTGCTCTCAGTTTCACTTGTGTTTCCTCCTGTTTCGTGTTAAACTTCTGGTGATAGTGGCTCAAAACTATCACCCTGTAAGCTCGTCGGTGTTCGCTGCACCGGCGGGCTTTTTGTTTGTTCGGTCCAGCGCTCCCTGCTCCAGCGCCGCATTCTTGTCAATGCGCCACAGCCGCGGCCCCACCTTTTCGGCAGGCAGTCGCCCGGTACGGCACATTTTCTGTACGGTCTTCAGGTTCACACCCATCAGCGCAGCATACTGCGCCGGACTCAGATATGCCGGCAGCTGCCGCGCATCATAGATCCGCGCTTTTCTCATATTACGTCTGCCTCCTCAATCCGGGCTGAAGGTCTGAAACCGGCATTCTTCGCCCGCTTTCGCTTTTATGTACCCGGCATTCTCTGCATCCGCCAGGCTGTAAAAGTCAAATTTTTCTTCCAGGCACGCCAGCACCTTCCGCTGCATCGGCTCCGGCACGCCCGCCTGCCGCATCGCCATCAGGCAGTATCCCATGCAGGCTGCATTGCTCCACGGTTCACTCAGCCCTGCCAGTTCCTGCATGGCGTATTCTTTTTCCATCATTGCTTTTCTCCTTTCGTGCACTTCTCCTCCTTGACAAAGGCTCCCTCCCCGAGGGAGCTGTCGGCGCAGCCGACTGAAGGAGTCTCATGCGCTCTTGCCACTTCTCCCTTTCCTGTGCTACAATCATCTCAAAATAGGAAAGGAGGTATTTTCATGGCATCACAGTTTCAAATCCGTACCAAAGATATCCCATTGCTCGTTCGTGCGCTGCAATCGCTCGAAACTGTACCGGATACATGGTTCGGATCTGTAGACGACCCTTCTTTGATCTCTGAAATGAAGAATGCTGCCCGCGCCCTTCCGGTCAAACTGCGGCTCAAGACTCTTCAGCTGTCAAGCCTCGATGTTCTGGCTCTGCAGCAGGCTTGCTGCTATCAGTGTTTAGAGTGCAAGCTTTCAAGGCAGGACTACAAACTGCTGGAAAACTATTCAAATCAGTTCGCAGCACTTCTGGCTTCTGGTAATCTTGGTATGTTACAGTAAATATCTTGCCTTGCGCGCCATTCATAAGCGCTGCTCTCTGTGCCCGCCTCAGGCGGGCTTTTTTCTTTGTTTTCGTCCACATTCTCTCTCCTTTCATCTCTCGATCCACAGGTCCAGCCCGGCCGCTGCCATCAGCACACCGGCAAACACCATGGGCGGGTAGCTGATCCACCATCCCACATTGAACACCACCGATCCGACCAGCCCGATCAGCAGTGACCACTTCCGGCGGCTCATGCGCTCTTCTCCGGGGTGGTGGGGTGGTCAATTCCGAAAAGTTCATTCGGAGTAACTCCCAGTGCCTTACAAATCGGTACAACATCGTCTGATGTCAGCCGCTTCCTGCCACGTAGCAATGCGTTAAACTTCTTCGGGTCATACCCTGCCGCCCTTGCCACCGCAGATTGTTTCAAACATTTTTCATCAATAATTTTGTAAATCATGTCCGTTGCACTCATTCCATACGCTCCTTTCATGTACAAGTTTCTTGGGCATTTTTACAGTAGCACAAGTTTCTTGTTTCGTCAAGAGCTTTGTACAAATTTCTTGTACTTTTATCTTGACTTTTCAAGACAGCACCTTTATACTGACCATAGAACGACAATTTTCAGGAGGTGCTTCTAATGTCTTTTGCCAGTCGTCTTCGGCAGGCGCGTGAACAGTCCGGTCTCACTCAGCAGGATTTAGCCGAAAAACTTGGCGTCACAAAAAGTGCCATAGGCAACTACGAAAATGGCGTCAGCAGCCCTAAATGGGATATTCTTCTGAAGATTTTCGATGTCCTGCAGGTCGAGCCAAACTTCTTGTATCAGGATAGTTTTTCGTTTGACAGCGCCGATCCGGTAGTTCTCACTCCCCAGCAGTCCGCGCTGCTCTCGTCCTTCGACCAGCTCAACGAAGAAGGCCAGCAGAAAGCTGTAGACTATGTAGACGATCTGGTGCTCACAGGCCGTTATAAAAAATGTGCTGCGTCTGGCTTGGGCAAGGAAGCATAAAAAATAAGCCGCCTTTCGGCAGCTGTAATGTATGGGATTATTGCTATGGATAAATATGATCAGCGTATATCGCGCGCAAGGAGCTTAAAAAGGCAACTTTATTTTAAACAGGCATTTTTCCTTTTTGTCGCACTTTTTCAATGCATCATAAGTCTTTGGTTTCTTTCTCGTGGAAATTATTATGCATTTATTTTGTTTGCTATCCTTGATTTGGGCTATTTATTAGATAGACACAGTAAAGAGCTTTTCATTGATCAACTGAGAGAGGCTTTGGATGACATGGAAAGCAAAATCCATGTTGGCCGCGCCGTCATATATAAAATGCCCATTTCTTCTGATGTTGGTAGTTCATACATTTGGGAATCCATTCGGGCAAGGGTTCTATATCGCTACCGGTATCATTCTAGACAGTTTGATTACAATTTTTTACCTGCTGATTCTTCCGATCCGTCTTTTTGTGCCTGGTCTGCCGCTTGGTTTTATGCAACCGACGATTTAGAGCATACGCCTTGCACCGATTTTCTGAATTTTGTTATTCTTCTTGCCAAATACGGGTTTCGATATGACTATTTTTCAGATGTGAGTTATACCGAATGGCGTGCTTCTCTTCGATTCCATTACACTGACCCGGAACTCAAATCTATTGTCAACTCATTTTTACAGGAAGAAAGCAATCTTTGAATAACAGGCTATTTGTTCCATAGCGTCCGGTGTATGAACTTTTTTCATTACGAAGGAGGATTTATTTATGCTCGAAATTATTTCTGTAATTGTATCCATCGTTTGTGCAGGTGGAAGTTTTATCTCTTTTTTGCTTGCTCAGAAAGAAAAAAGAGAAGCCAAAGAAAGCGAAGCGCAGGCAAAGATATACGCCGAAAATGCAAATAAGGCCAATTTAGCAGCAGAGAAGTTCTATGCTGAATTTTCAAACAATTTGGAACATCAACGCGATGTTCAGAAGGAGCAGGAATTAAAAGAAAAAATCATCACATTTATTGCGTTAAACGCACCCGTTAAAACCGCTCCGATTGCTCAGCATATCGGCCTAAGTAAAGAAGAAGCTTTTGACATTCTACATAGCATGAGCCAAGTCGATCATTCCATTCACTGTGCTGGCCAATGTGATAAATCCCGTATAGATAGCATTCTCTGGCTTAGGTCTTAAATGCATTGAGCCCCGCCGGGCGCTTTCTTTTTACCGGTGCCCCAAATCATCAACGATTTAACGTAAATTTCATTTTCATTGTGTTGACATTGTGCGCAAATTGCAATACAATGAACATAAGGAAGGTGATACTATGGCAAATACCGCAAACATCAACATCCGTATGGATGCAAACCTCAAAAAGCAGTTCGAGGCATTCTGTGCCGATATGGGCATGACTATGACCACCGCTGTCAACATCTTTGCCCGCAAGGCTGTGCGGGAGAACCGCATTCCCTTCGAGATCAGCGGTGATACGCCCAACGCCGAAACGCAGGAAGCGATCCGCGAAGTCAAGCAGATGAAAGCCAACCCGACCATGGGCAAGACCTACACGGATGTAGATGAGATGATGAAGGAGCTGCTGGCATGATGTACGCCGTTCGCCCTTCGACGCGATTCCAGAAAGACTTAAAGCGCATCCAGAAGCGCGGCTATGATCTGTCACTGCTGACCAACGTGATCAAAAAGCTTGCTGCAGGTGAAGAGCTGCCGCCTAAGAATCGCGACCATCAGCTCGTCGGTGATTACGGCGGCTGCCGGGAATGTCATATCGCGCCGGACTGGCTGCTGGTTTACGAGATCGACGGCACAGAGCTGATCCTGTATCTCACCCGCACCGGCACGCACAGCGATCTGTTTTGATGACCAAATCCACGAGCGCCCAGCCGGGCGCTCTTTTTGCAAACAGAAAACCCCTCAGCTGTATGCAGCCAAGGGGTTCTCCGCTCTGTTCGTTTGCCCAAAAGAAAAGTAGGAGGTTCTCTCATGGAATGCCTTGCAAGTCCTGTTGCGTCTCCGCTTTTCTATTGTAGCGCTCTTTTGGACTGTACGCAACATGGAAAAATAAAAGCACCCGGCAGCTGGTACGATCAGCCGCCGGGCATGGATGAATGCTTCGCAGAATGAAAGGAAATCAATCTTGCGCCTGCCCCATGAGTGTACCACACTTTTGGCAGGTACGCAATCATGGGAGGTTTTTATGTCCCGCAACAAAAAACGCACCGACGGCCGCTACTCCCGGCAGGTTTATCTCGGCCGGGATGAAACCGGAAGGCGCAAGTATAAAACATTTTATGCCGATACCGACCGCGCCGCGCAGAAGCTGGCAGATGATTTCCGTTCTGCGCTGGGCAAAGGTGCCGATCCGGCTCAGATGGACGCTACCCTTGCCACGCTCTACGATAACCTCATTGCAGTTAAAAAAGCCAAGGGCATCAGTCAGAAGAGCCTCGACCGCTATGAGGACAACAAAAATCACTGGGGCGATCTGCTGTCCCGTCCTGCGGCCGATCTGCGTGCTGCCGACTTCCAGTCTGTGCTGAACCGGCTGGCCGAGTGGCACGATGGCAAGCCGCCTATGTCCCACTTCACCCTGTCCAACCTCCGCAGCAGCGCCAAGGCGGTTTATGATCTCGCTATCCCGGAAGTGGTGCAGTATAACCCCATCGTCAAAACCACCTGCCCCGCCGGTGCCGATCCGGAACCCCGTGAGCCCATCTCCGAAGAGCAGCAGCGCTGGATCCGCGAAACGCCCCACCGCGCCCAGCGCGCCGCCATGCTGCTGCTTTACTCCGGCCTGCGCCGCGGCGAAGCCACCGCCCTCACTTGGGCGGACGTTGATCTGGACGCTGCCACGATCACGGTCAACAACGGCTATAACTTCCATGATAAGAAAACCAAAAAAACCAAGACCGAGGCCGGCCGCCGGGTTGTCAATATTCCCCGCATCCTTGTGGACTACCTCAAGACTCAGCAGGACGATTGTCTTTATGTGCTGCACACCGTAAAAGGCCGCCGCATGACCGAGCAGGCATGGAAAACCCTTTGGAACAGCTACATGTCCGACCTGAACGCAAAGTACGGCTACAATGGTGAAGAAAGCAAAAAGCGCCCGGGCGGCCTGCCCATGCGCATCGAGCCCTTCACCCCGCATCAGCTGCGGCACACTTTCTGCACTCTGATGTACTTTGCCGGTGTGGATGTTCTCACCGCCCGCGATCAGATGGGGCATAAGGACATCACAGTCACCCTTGGCATCTACACCGCGCTGGACAAGAAATTCAAAAAGAAAAAGATCAATCGCCTTGACACCTATCTCAAAAAACAAACCGGCTGATTCGCGTGCATGTCATATGCAAGTCAATTTCTCAATTTTTAATCGCATCATCGTATTTATATCCCACGCTCGTAATGAGCAGGTCGCCTGTTCGAATCAGGTCAGTAGCTCCAAAAATCCTACGGATTTGCGTTAAAAATCGCAATGTCCGTAGGATTTTTTGTTTATATTTTGGTGTTTTCAAAAAAACACAGCGCAAAACCCAACGCTGCCTGCAAAATGGCGCAAAGAAAAAGCACGCCAATACGAACGTATCAGCGTGCTTTTTAGTGCGGGTAGTGGGGGTCGAACCCACACGCCTTGCGGCACAGGAACCTAAATCCTGCGCGTCTGCCAATTCCACCATACCCGCAAATGTGTATTTGTGCAACTTTAAAGAAACTGCTCTAATATAGTATCAGTTCCATGCACAAAAGTCAATCACTGCACTGATATTTTCACCCGCTCCCGCGCATACTATCGCCGGACAGTCGTATCATTCTGCGACGCCGGAAGGGGGTCCCCATGCGCAGAGCAAAACTCCGCCGCTTTTTCCGCATTGCGGCAGCTTATCTTCTGGTTGCCATTCTGGCCGCGCTGGGATGGCTCTGGCACAGTCTGCCCTCTGAGATCCTGTTGGAGCCCGGGCAGTCCCTTTCCCTGCCCCGCTTTTCCTTCATCGAGCCTCTGCGCAGCACCGGCTCCCGCAATGCAGCCAGCACGCAGGCTGTAGGCAGCTATCAGGTCACTTTGTCGCTGGGCGGCTGGCTGCCCATCAAAACCGTGCGCGCCCTTGTGGAGACCCGGCCTGCTGTCACAGTCTGCGGCACACCTTTCGGAGTCAAAATGTTCTCAGAGGGCGCACTCATCGTGGGCTTTTCCGATCTGAACACGGCCGAAGGCACCATAAACCCCGCCAAGAAAGCCGGGCTTCGGCTGGGTGACCGCGTGGTGCGCATGGACGGCGTTCTGACCGAGACCAACGATGCGGTGCACGATGCACTGGAAGCCGCAGCAGGCGCCCCGGTGCGGCTGATCTATATCCGCGAGGGTGAACAGTTCCAGACTCAGCTCACGCCCGCATGGGACAGCACCGCCGGGCAGTGGCGCGCCGGGATGTGGGTGCGTGATTCCTCCGCAGGCGTAGGCACCATGACCTTTGTGGACAACGATGCCGGGGTGTTTGCCGGTCTGGGGCATCCCATCAGCGACAGTGATACCGGCGAAAGTGTTGCGCTGCGCAGCGGCGAGATCGTCCCCTGCCAGATCGTGGGGTGTACCAGCGGCACCGTGGGCAGCCCCGGTGAGCTGAAGGGCCGCTTTCTGAGCACCCATGCGCTTGGCAGCATCTGCATCAACAGCAAGACTGGGGTCTATGGCAGAACACGGGCTGCATTTTCCGGCCCGGAGCTGGAGATGGCTTTTGCGCAGGAGGTTGTGCCGGGCGATGCCGAGATCTGGACGACCGTGGACGGCGAGGTGCCCAAGGCATACCGCATCCGCATTGAAAAGGTAAACGACGCAGACCCCCACCGCAACATGATCCTGCGCGTGACCGACCGGCAGCTGCTTGCCAAAACCGGCGGCATCGTGCAGGGCATGAGCGGCAGTCCCATCCTGCAGAACGGCAGACTGGTGGGTGCAGTGACCCATGTGCTGGTAAACCAGCCCGACACGGGATACGGGATCTTCATCGAAAATATGCTGGAGGCGGCGGATACGCCTGCTGCCTGAATGGGATGTATTTCAAAGGCGTGGGCATTACGAATTGCCCACGCTTTTCCGCCGGATCGTCTCCTCTCGTTTTCGGATGCGTTCTCGCAGTTCCCGGTTCATATTATGCCAGCGAACGCAGAGAAGCCGGTCCACGATCACCAGTGCAAGGGCTTCGACTCCGGCCAGGACCCACAATATACGGATATAATCCCTTTGATTCTTGTAATAGGCTTCCACAGCGGCTTGCCTGTCGATCAGCACTTGTCCTTCATGGGAAAGGCCAACCACGGACTTCCAGCCGTTTTCGCTTCCTGCGTAGTCCAGCGTGTACGTCTCCCCAGGGACCAGCAACGATCCCCCTGCCACTTCACGCAGCCGTCTCCCACTTATAATAAATTGTCTTCCGTCTGTTCCGTTAAAAATGTGGCTATCCCATCGATACAGGGCGATATACTTCTTTGTGATTCGGGAATAGACGATCTCCGTTTGCCCCCATTCCGATGGATTCTGTCCCGCAAAATACATCCACGCAAAAATCACCCCCAAAATCACGATTGGCAGGGTAATCAAATAGCAGCAAGCGATCACCTGACGGTTTGCACGAATTTCTGCCTTTTTGTTTTTGATATAGCCGTCCACAGGGATCCCTCCTTCGTAAAGCGCTTTTGTATCTATTATAACATGGTTTTCCGGCAAATCAAGCCAGCCCTGCGCCTTGACGGGATAGTATTACAATGCTATAATATAACTATTATTCCGCTACAAGGAGGTTATCCCATGAACATCCGTCCTTCCGCTGCCATTCGGCAGAATTACAATGAAATTGCCGCCCTGTGCCGCAGCACCCAGGCCCCCGTTTACCTGACCAAAAACGGCGAAGGCGACCTGGTAGTCATGGACATCGACAGCTTTGCCCGCCGGGAGAAAATGCTTGCCCTGCGGGAGCAGCTGCTCAGCGTGGAGGAGGACCGGGCCGCCGGGGGAACCGGCTGCACGCTGGAAGAACTGGACCACTATCTGGACGGCGTTCTGGGCGGGGAGAAGGCATGAAGTACACCGTCATCGTCTCCGACCGGGCCAGGCAAATGCTGGGTCAGCACCTCCGTTTTCTCGCTCAGGTGGACCGCCAAGCTGCGGAAAGGCTGAAAAAGCGGTTCCTGGAGGAATTCCGCAGCCTGGAACGAATGCCCCAGCGCTATCCTTTTTTCGATGCCAAATTCATCCCGCCCAATCGCTACCACAAGCTGTTCGTGGAAAACAGCTTCCTGGTCCTGTATCAGGTCCGGGACGATACCGTGTATGTGGACTGGATCGTAGATTGCCGGCAGGACTATTCCTGGCTGCTGAAATAGCCTTTTCAGGATTGAAATTCCCCGAATCTTATGCTATACTCTTGGAACAACACCAAGGAGGATATTTTTATGAACACTTATACGAATCTGAATGGCCGGGAGGACCTGCTGGCCTCCATTACCGCCCTGGAGCAGGAGCTGGCCGCCAAGACCGGCGACGAGTCCCGCGCAGAGTTTGCAAACGGCCAGGCCGTGTTCTTCCAGAACGGCACGTGGGAATACGCCAACCTGACCGACGCTTCCGCCATGGGCTTCTCCATGGATCCGGCAAAGCTGGCCATGATCCCCATCTACTGCGGCGTTGAG
>ERZ779885.3151-NODE-3151-length-14251-cov-3.994153_pt1 | contig 14251 bp, 14 predicted proteins | sample MGYA00511554_ERZ779885 | MGnify/ENA primary metagenome ERZ779885 (study PRJEB29588, sample SAMEA2160998) | human gut metagenome | biome: human gut; feature: human-associated habitat; material: faeces | place: Denmark | collected 2008/2010 ... | reverse complement strand
CGTAATTCATATACAAACCCGCTTGTTCCATTGCTGTAAATTTGCCATCAGAAGTTTAACAGTAAAAGGTTGCAAATTATGGATAGGAGAAATCTTTTGAAAACGATATGGAGTTTTACATTACTTGTCATGCTATCATGCAGTCCAGCAGTGAAAGAGAACACGGATCAACCCAATATCATGGAAATAGAAAAGAAAAATCTCGGAAGCCTGTTGGCTCTCTATCCGAAACCGATGACAGTCGTTGGTACGAAGGTGGAAGGAAAAGTGAATTGGCTTGTTGTCGGACATACGGGTGTTATCGGTCATGATCGCGTACTCGTCAGTATGAGTAAACAACATTATTCCAATCAGGGAATCAAGCAATCGAAAAAACTCTCCATTAATCTCGTTAGCCGGGAGATGCTGCCTAAAGCGGATTATGTGGGTAGTGTGAGCGGGAAGACAGTTGATAAGTCGGGCGTGTTCACTTATCATATTGTGGAGAATGGTACGCCTGTGATTGACGTGTCGCCTTTGACAATGGAGTGTAATGTGGTGGATATTTACGAAACCGAGGGCTTCGACAACTTTATCTGCTCCGTGGCGAACACCTACGCCGCTCCCGATGTGCTCGACAGCAGCGGCAAATTGGATTATACGAGGCTGAAGCCTGTCTTGTTCGAGTTTCCGACCTATTCCTATCTCGCCACGGGAGAGGTCATCGGCAAATGCCTGAACCTGGACAAGCAGCCAGGAATGTGCGCCAAGGAGCCGATGACCGCCGACGGTATCGTGCGCCTGTCGAAAATCGAGGTTTACCCGCAGTTCCTTGACGAGTATATGAAATATGCGACCGAGGTGGGCGGAGTCTCCCTGCGCACCGAGCCGGGCGTACTGACCATGTATGCGGTTCATGAAAAGGAGAATCCCTGCAGAATAACCATTCTCGAAACCTACGCAAGCCGGGAGGCATACGAATCGCATATCGCTTCGCCCCATTTCCAAAAGTACAAGCGGGAGACGCTGCATATGGTCAAGGCGTTGGTATTGTCGGACCAGACACCCCTCGACTCTTCGAACCGAATCAATAACTTCATCCGATAAATCATGCGATTATGAAGAAGATTCTTTTAGTTTCACTATTCAGTATCTTAACATTCAATGTTATGGCACAGGAAAAGATAGTACAGACGGCGGGGCGCGACCAGTTGGGTGACTTCGCCCCCAAATTCGCGGAACTCAACGACGATGTCCTTTTCGGTGAGGTGTGGAGCCGTACCGACAAATTGGGGCTGCGCGACCGCAGCCTGGTGACGATAACCTCGCTCATCAGTCAGGGTATCACCGACAGCTCGCTGGGCTTCCATCTTCAGGAAGCGAAGAAAAACGGCATCACCCGCACCGAGATTGCGGAGATAATCACCCATATCGGATTTTACGCGGGTTGGCCGAAGGCGTGGGCGGCTTTCCGCCTTGCCAAAGACGTGTGGGCGGAGGATACGCCCGGCGAGGATGCGAAAGCGGCCTTCCAGCGGGAGATGATATTCCCCATCGGTGAGCCGAACACGGCATACGCCCGGTATTTCATCGGCAACAGTTACCTCGCCCCAATCTCGCGGGAACAGGTGAGTATCTCCAACGTCACCTTCGAACCGGGATGCCGCAACAACTGGCATATCCACCGTGCGACGACGGGCGGTGGGCAGATGCTTATCGGCGTGGCCGGCCGCGGCTGGTATCAGGAGGAGGGCAAACCGGCGGTAGAGATTCTTCCCGGCACGGTCATCCATATTCCTGCTAATGTAAAGCACTGGCACGGCGCGGCGGCCGATAGTTGGTTCGCGCATCTCGCCTTTGAGCTTCCCGGAGAAAACGCCTCTACCGAATGGCTCGACCCCGTGACCGACGGGGAGTACGACGAACTTCAGAAATAAAAGGGATTTCCCATGTATAAATTTTTATTGATATTGTTGTCGGTCGTCGGTATGGCGACCGCAACTTCCGCACAACAAAAACAGGATATGAACAGCAGACAATCGAATCATAAAATCCTCGTTGCTTACTTTTCTGCGACGGGCACAACGGCGCGTGCGGCCCAAAAGGTGGCGCATGCAACGGGCGGGGAACTCTATGCCATTACCCCGGCACAGCCTTATACCGATGCCGACCTCAACTGGAACGACAAGCAGTCGCGCAGTTCGGTGGAGATGAACGACCCGAAAGCTCGTCCTGCAATCAAGAGTCAAAAGGGAAAAATCGCCGATTACGATGTTGTTTTCATCGGCTATCCCATTTGGTGGGGCCTTGCTCCGAGAATCGTCAATACGTTTATCGAAAGCCATGATTTGAAAGGCAGGACGGTCATTCCGTTCGCTACGTCGGGCGGCAGCGGTATTGCCAACAGCGTGGCGGAGTTGCAGAAAGCCTATCCCGGTTTGAATTGGCAGGAGGGCAGGTTGCTCAACCGTACCGACGAGCAGACCGTCCGGCAGTGGGTGGAGGCGTTGGGATATTGACTGCCCGAACGAACAAGGGGTATCCGTACGGTTTCCGGCCCGTGGACGGAGGGTCTTTTTCGAGAGGAAACGGCAGGAGTGCGGGGTTGTTCGGACTGCAAGGCGTGCCGGAGAGCCATTGTCCTCCGGCACGCCTTGTGGCAACGGGCGGCTTTCCGAAGAACCGGATAGCACGGTGGGCGGAAGATACGACCGGCGAGGATGCCTTTACCGAGTGGCTCGACCCGTGACCGATGGGGAATACGCTAAACTTCAAAAACAAAACGCCAGATGTGTAAATCCTGTTCGCGCTCGTGGCGATAAGCGGGTATTTATGCGGTGCTGTGCGCACAGCGGAAAGAGAATCTGAGCGGCAACCATTCAGATGCCAGCATACTCGCGGCTTATCTTTCGGCGACTGCTCCGGCTGCGGAGCGTACAGTTGCTTTCGGCCGTTAAGTTCTAATCTTTTCCTTAAATTTGTGAAGACTTTGAATGGAGTTGATGGTAAAAGATATAGAAAAAGAATATAAACAGTTGATGTATTCCCAGCGGCCTGAAGGACGATTTTTGGACTATAATCGGTTACAGCAACATATCGACATGTTTTCTCGGTCGAACGAACTGCAGTGTGTTGCCGTTACGATTTACGACAATTGCCGTAATGAACATGTGTATGTGTCGGAATATCACAAGCGACTGTTCGGGAGCGGAGAAGTGGAGGTTCATCCCGATGATTTGGATGACGTGCTGAAGAATGCGATAGCATCCCTTAAACATGTATTTCAAGGCAACAAAAACTTCGCCCACATGAAGACGATACGGGAGTACAGGGTCAGGATGGGAGATAAGTTCCGGCGTGTTACCGAATCGTTCCGGGTGTTGGAGACCGACCGGATAGGTAATATCTGGTTGACATTGTGTGTGTTGGAAATTTCGCCCAACCAACTGCCGCCGTTTACGGTCAATTACCAGATTGTCAATACTGTTACAGGAGAGGTGTTTTCTCCCTTAATCCGGTATTTTCAGAGCGAATCCATCTTGACGAAACGCGAGCTGGAGATATTGGCTTTGATTGCTCGAGGTAAATTGAGCAAAGAGATATCGGAGATGTTGCATATAAGCGTCCATACCGTTAACACCTACCGACAGCATATCTTGGAGAAGTTGAATGCGGACAATTCGCATGAGGCCGTACGGTACGGCCAGTCTTTGGGGTTGATTGAATACTGAATTTTCAGTATTTCCCCTCTTTTTGCGACAGTCTAATTTTGTCCGAAAAGAATTGTCGTATGCATCGAAGGAGGGTATCGCTGAATTTTGGGACAGGTCTGGAGTCCGATGTGGCTGGTGAGGAACGCCGTTATGCGCTCGTTACGGGTGCGAGTCAGGGATTGGGACGTTGCTATGCTCTCGAACTGGCCCGGTGCGGTATCGATACAGTGCTCGTTTCATTGCCCGATAGCGGTCTGAATGAGGTGGTTATCGAGTCGCGGCGTTTGGGGGTGCGATGTATTCCTTTCGAGATTGATTTGTGCGACGAAGAGGCATTGAGTGTCCTTTGTCGGGATGTCAATGCCGGTTATCCGCTCTTCATGCTGATTAATAATGCGGGGACTGGCGGAACACGACGTTTCGCATCTTGTACTTCCGATTATCTTGACCGCATCTTACACTTGAATGTCTCGGTTCCTACGCTGTTGACCTTTTATCTGCTTCCGAATCTGCAACGTGCTCCCGAGGCTTTCATTCTCAATGTAGCGAGTATGGCGGCCTTTTCGCCAACCGGTTTCAAGACGGTTTATCCCGCCACCAAACGTTTCGTGCTCCAGTTTTCGCTCGGTTTGCGGGAAGAGTTGCGCGGTGCAAAAATTGCGGTAAGCGTCGTTACTCCCGGACCGATGAAGACCAATGGAGAGGTAACGGGCCGTATCGAACGTCAGAAGTTCTTCGGCCGGTTGGGGTTGCTTTCCCCCGAGAAGGTGGCCCGCATTAGTCTCCGCGGACTGTTGCGTCGTAAGGCGGTCATTCTACCCGGCTGGTCGAACCGCATCAACGGATTGTTGCTCCTGCTTATTCCTATATTTATCCGTATCCGGCTGATGTCGCGCGTCGTCGCTCGGGAGCTTGATGTGCCGCCTGTTCCGACCCGATGACGGCGGACCATGGCTTATAATGAAGTTTGTTATGGGGAAAACGGTTCTTATTACCGGAGCCAACAGTCTCTTGGGGACACATACGATTTGCGAGCTGTTATCGGCCGGTTATGCGGTACGGGGTCTGCTTCGCTGTCTCGGTTCCTATGTGGGAGTCGAAGACCCGGCGCTGGAACTTGTCGAAGGTGAATTTACCGATAGAGAAACTTTACGTCGGGCGATGCATGGGTGCGACTATGTGGTGCATTGCGCTGCCAAAACAGGGCAGTCGGGTTCTTATGATTCTTACGAACAGGTGAATGTGACGGCGACGGAGCGATTGGTTGAACTCGCTTCCGAGTGTGGTGTGAAACGAATTGTCAATGTCGCCAGTGCGAATGTTTTCGCTTATGGTACCAAAGGACAGCCGGGCGATGAGACGAGGTCCATGGCCGCTCCGTTTACCGAATCTGCCTATGCGAGGAGCAAGTTCGAGGCGTTGCAACGGCTGGAGCATTTTCGGAATCAGGTTGAAATTGTGACGGTCTGTCCCACTTTCATGATTGGTGCATGGGATTCCCGACCGAGTTCGGGACGCATCATCCTGATGGGGTATGGCCGTCGTATCGTGTTTTGTCCGCCCGGTGGCAAAAATTTTGTCGCGGCCAGCGATGTGGCTCGGGGCATCGTTGCTGCCCTTGCGCGGGGGAATAGCGGAGAACGATACCTCCTTGCGGGTGAGAATTATTCCTATGCGGAGTTCTACCGTCTGCTCGCTGAGCGCACGGGGCATTGCCAGCATCTCATTCATATTCCTGCTTGGTCGCTTCGCATTATCGGTGCAATCGGAGATTTGCTGGGCAAAGCAGGTCTGAGAAGCGAGGTTTCGCGTACGAATATGCGTATTCTTTGCATTGGCAACTATTACACGAATGCTAAGTCTATCCGGGAGCTGGAACTGCACTACCGGCCTCTTGCCGAGGCAATCGATGAAGCCGTTGCTTGGTTCCGCTTACACGGGATGTTACCGAAATGACGTTGACGAAGCTGCGTTGTGGATACCATGTTTTGCCCCTTCCGTCGGCCATTATTGGTGCTTTGGCGGCGCTGTTTTGAGGTTTTGTCCATATCTGTTGGGCTCTTGATGCGGGCAGTCGTTATTCGGAGTCAAACCGGAAAGTTTCCTGACGGTACGGCCGGAGAACCGTTGTTTTTCGGAAAGTCGATGCATTCGGGTCGGTGACCGCTCCGGTACTCCGGCATACGGAGCGGTCGTGTCGTGGTGCGGCGGTCGTTTTCGACCCGTATGTTCCAATCTTTTCCTATCTTTGCGGACGGTTAAATGCATGGACGCAATGGATGCAAAAACGGCAGTTTCGATAATCATCCCTTTTTATAACGGCATCGATTGGCTGGAGATGATTTTCGTCGCTTTTGGGAAACAGACCTTTAAGGATTTCGAGGTCATCGTGGCGGACGACGGTTCGCGGGAGGATGTGGTCGCCCGGCTGGAGGAGCTGATGGCCCGACAGCCTTTCCCCGTCACTCATCTCTGGCAGGAGGACTGCGGGTTTCGCAAGAACCGGATGCTCAACAAGGCGGTGGTGCAGAGTCGGGCGGAGTACCTGATTTTCCTGGACGGCGACTGTATCCCGCACCGGAAATTCGTCGAGGAACACTGCAAGGCGCGGCGGGAAGGGTTCGTCGTCGCCGGCCGGAGGGTAGACCTGCCGGCCGCTCTCTCCGAGGGAATGAGTGTCGGGAAGGTAGCTTCTCCGGGATTCGAGCGGAAATTGGTATGGCCGTTGCTCTATGCCGGCATCGTGCGCGGAGAGAAACATATGGAGAACTGTATCCGGATTACCTCCCCGACCTTGCGTCGGTGGTTCATCCGCCAGCGTTACGAGGGGATATTGGGGTGTAATTTCTCCATGTACAAATCCGACCTTCTCAAGGCCAACGGGTTCGACGAACGGTATGTAAATCCCGGAACCGGCGAGGATACCGATTTGGAAGACCGGCTGGTGCGTCTCGGTATCCGCCCGCTCGTCATGAACCATTACGCCACGGTGTACCATAAGAAGCACAGGCGGCTGGACATCCATAACGAGGCGAACCGGATTCTGTACGAGGAGAATACCCGGAACCGGGTAGGACGGACGCCGTACGGAATCGTCCGGGAGACCACCGAATAGTCCGCGGGTATGACTGAGCGGGGAAAACAAACCGTTGTGCAGGTCTTCGCCTCGGCCGGCTGGGGCGGAGGCGAACAGTACGTCTACGACCTGGCGGAAAGATTGCAGAGGGAGGGCTACGGCGTGCAGTTGGTATCGCGCGAAAGCGAAGTCATCCGCCGGAAAACCGCTTCGCTGGGGTGTCCGCTCGTGCAGTTTCCGCTCCGCAGCCGTTTCGGTCTCCGTTCCATCCTGAAGATGAAGCGGCTCATCGAATCCGTCGAGGCCGATATCGTCCATACCCATCAGTTCAAGGATACCTTCATCGCGCTCTTTGCCCGTGCCCTTTCCGACCGGAAACCGAAGGTTATCCTTACGCGCCACCTGGTCCGGCCGGCGAAGAGGAATTTTCTCTACTCCTACCTGTACCGGAGGACGGACCGGATTGTCTTCGTCTCCGAACTTGCCAGGCGTGTATTCCTCTCCTCTTCGCCGAAGATAGCGGCGCGGAGCGTGACGGTCATTCACAACAGTATTCCGCCCTGCCGTCTGCAGACCGGAGGTGTCGTTCTGAGGCAGCGGTACGGTATTCCGCCCGATACGGTCGTCGTCGCTTATGCGGGCCGTCTCCATCCGGAGAAGGGGGTGGAGGTGCTGCTTGATGCGGCTGCACTGCTGAAGTCGGAGGATTTCGTACTTTTGGTCGCAGGGCAGGGAGAACCGGTCTATGAGCAGAGACTTCGCGACCGGGCGAAAGCGCTGGGCCTGGACGGAAAGGTCGTTTTTACGGGCTTTCTGGACGATGTGCCGCAGTTTATGCGCCAGGTCGATATTGGGGTAGTCCCGACAGTCGGGCAGGAGGCTTTCGGGCTTACGGTGCTCGAATTCATGCAGGCCGGCCGGGCAGTGATTACCACCGATAACGGGGCCCAGCCGGAGTTCGTCGCTTCCGGTACGGACGGCATATTGATTCCGCCTTCCGATGCGGAGGCTTTGGCGGCGGCTCTGCGCGGACTGATACGGAACCGGGAGCTGCGGGAGTTGCTCGGGGCGGCCGCCCGTAAAAAAGCGGAAGAAGCACTCTCTTACGAACACTTCTTCCGGGAAATCACGGCGGTCTATCGGGACCGCTCATAGAGCTTCTTTTGCATCAGCGGCCGAATACCCGTTCCCAGAAACTCGTTCGGCCCGATTCGGCATCCAACAGTTTTTTCGTCGTTTTGGCCGTCGCCCGCTGACCGTCGGTGAGCAGACCGTTGCCCGTCGCGGTCATGAAGAGGGGATTGATGAACTCCGTCTGGGCCATCATGTGGGGATAGAGGGCGGTGTTGCGGTTGGAGGCATAACGGTACAGGCCTACCTGTACACCGTAACCTCCGCTGCGCAGTTCGCCTGCCAGTGCTATCGGGGTGTCGGGAAAAATTGTATCGCCCGGGGCGACCAGGGCTGAACCGCTGCGGAGCGAGGCATAGCGTGCCTGCGTCCCGTCGGCATGTTCGACGATAATCGTACCGCCGCCTGCCTGTCCGTTCTCCGCGTCGTAGCCCTCTACATGGATGACCGTCCCTTTTCGGATGGCAAATACCGGTTCGTTCCGCTCCATGGCGAACTCCCACATGCGGAAATCGGCGATGTTGTCGCGCATCATCCCCGCTTCGGCAGGAGTGAGCGAGCGCACCGTCGTGCTCTTTCCTGCGGCTATCGGCAGCCGGTAGATGAACCCGAGGTCGGGTGTGGCATCGAGCGTTCCGTTAATCCAGTCCCATGAGAAGTCGGCGGTCACGGGTCGGGCGGCATCCTGCGGAGCGATCGAAAGAATTTCGCCCCCTTCGTTGCCGGTGGTGACGGTGACCGTGAGGGCGTCGTCTCCCGCATGGTTGCGGATGTCGGCGACGGCCAGGCGGATGGTGAAGGTGCCGTATCCTGTTATGGCGGCGTCGAATGCCAGCGAATTGTCTGCTGCATTGCGGGCGGTTACCCGAACACCCGTCTGCTGTGCGGCGAGCGGCAGTGCCGCGAGCATGAGCGCTGCGGCGATGGTTGCTTTTTTCATGGTCGTATGTTTTTTAGTCGGTATTCCTGTCGAGCCGGACGACATTTTCTACGTGGTGCGTGTGCGGGAACATATCCACGGGCTGTACGGCGGTCACACGGTACAGCGGTGCGAGGAGGGCGAGGTCGCGGGCCTGCGTCGCGGGGTTGCAGCTCACGTAGACGATGCGTTGCGGGGCGGCCCGCATTACGGTATCGACCACATCTTCATGAAGTCCGGCCCGCGGCGGGTCGAGAATCGCTACGTCCGGAACTCCGTTTTGCTCAATGAACCGGTCGTTGAGGACATCTTTCATGTCACCCGCAAAAAACGAGGTGTTGTCGATGCCGTTCAGCCGGGAGTTGCATTTTGCATCTTCGATGGCTTCCGGCACGTATTCGATGCCGACCACCTGCCGGCAGGTGCGGGCGACGAAGTTGGCGATGGTGCCGGTGCCCGTGTAGAGGTCATAGAGGGTTTCCCCGCCCGTCAGCCCCGCGAAACTGCGGGCCACCTTGTAGAGCTCGTAGGCCTGTGCGGAGTTGGTCTGGTAGAACGACTTCGGGCCTATCTTGAAACGCAGCCCCTCCATCTCCTCGAAGATGTGGTCGCGGCCGCTCCACAGGTGGGCGTCGATGTCGCCCGTCGAGTCGTTCAGCTTCGTATTGACCATGTACATCAGCGAGGTGATTTCCGGAAACCGCTCCTTCAAGTGGTCGAGCAGGGCCCCGATGCGTGCGCGGTCTTCCTCGCCGAATACGACGATGACCATGACTTCGCCCGTGGAGGAGGTGCGCACCACGAGGTTGCGCATCAGGCCGCGGTGTTCGCGGATGTCGTAGGAGCTGTAGCCGTGTTCCCGGCAGAAGCGTTTCGTTTCCAGCCGGATTTCGTTCGAGGGGGCCGGCTGCAGCCAGCATTCGCGGATGTCGAGTACCTTGTCGAACCTGCCGGGAATGTGGAAGCCCAGTGCGGCGTCCGCGTCGATGTCGCCGGCGGCCGCTATCTCTTCGTAGGTCATCCAGCGCCGCGGTGCGAAGGTGAATTCGAGTTTGTTGCGGTAGTGCGTCGTCCGGGCCGAGCCGATGATGGGCGAGAGCGGCGGAAGTTCCACCTTGCCTATCCGGGTAAGCTGGTCGCGTACCTGTTCCTCCTTGAAGCGGAGCTGTTCGGGGTAGGGGAGGTTCTGCCATTTGCATCCTCCGCAAACGCCGAAGTGCTCGCAAAAGGGTTCGGCACGCAGGGGCGATTTTTCGATGTAGCGGACGACCGTCCCCTCCATGAAACGCCTGCGCCGGTTGCGTATCTGCACGTCCACCACGTCGCCCGGGACGGTGAGCGGTACGAATACGACCATATCGTTGTATCTGCCCATAGCCTTGCCTTCGGCGGCCAGGGTGGTTATTTCCAGCCCCTCGATGAGGGGCAACTCTTTCCTCTTTCTTGCCACTTGTCTGTCGGTAAATTCCGTCCGGGCTTTCCCGTCGGTGCTGACAAATTTAGCCAAAAATCCGGTTTTATCCTTGACGGTGCGAGGAAAGTGGGGGAAAGGCACCGCATCGCCGGCTCGGCGGGAAGGAGTCCTGCTGCTGCGCGGCTTTACCTCGCGGATGTGTGTATCCCTGCGGCCACGCGGCATCCCGGGCCGGCGGGTTGTGCGGATTCTCCGTTATCTTCGATTATTTGTCCGGACCCTGCTCGTGTCGTTTCGGCGGGCCGGTCCGGCGTTTGACGGCCGCTTGCGGTTTTTCCCGAATATATTTCCTATCTTTGATTTCGCATTTGCAAATTCAAATAAAACTCGTTTTTGCGCTTGACTTATTCGTATCTTTGGCTGGCGCCTTAGATACTCCGTCTCGGCAAAAACGAATTCATTCGTTTTTGCGCTTGACTTATTCGTATCTTTGTTCCAAAGATTAAGGCGTTGCCCCTGCCGACCGGGCGGGCCTGCCTTGCTTTCCGGTCCGGCGAAGAGGCGACGGGCGGAGGACGGGTATTGCCGGAACGGGCCGCCGGAAATTAATACGAGAGAGAAATGAAGATAGCCAGACTGACATTCAATCCGTTTCAGGAGAATACATACGTCCTGTGGGACGAGACCGGCGAGGCCGTGGTGGTCGATGCCGGCAACTATACGCCTAAGGAGACCGAGGCGCTGCGCGGGTTTATCGAGGAGAAGGGGCTGCGGCCCGTCCTCGCGGTAAATACCCACGGTCATGTGGACCACATGCTCGGTGTGGAGCGGGTCAAGGAGCTCTACGGCGTTCCCTTCGCGCTCCATCCCGACGACGGGTTTCTGATAGAGTCCGCCGCCGTACACGGTGCGATGTACGGTTTCCGGGTGGAGGCCGTTCCGACCGTGGAACGCAGCCTCGCCGACGGGGATGAGGTGGCTTTCGGGAATACGCGCCTGCGGGTGATACATACGCCCGGCCATACGCCCGGCCATGTCTGCCTCTACCTGCCGCAGGAGAAAATCCTGCTGACGGGCGATACCCTTTTCCGGGAGAGTATCGGGCGTACCGACCTGCCCGGCGGTGATTATGGCTGGATAATGAAGAGCATCATCGACCGTATCCTGCCTTTGGGCGAGGAGGTGACCATCTATCCCGGACATGGGGGAGAGAGTACGCTCGGCCACGAGATGCTTTACAATCCGTTCATTACCGAGGTGATGGAGGGCGACGTCCGGCCGGAGTAGGCCGTTGTCTTGCTCCGTTTCGGAGGAGAAGGTTCCCTTCCGGTTTTCTTGTTCCGCGGCGGAAGCGGCCGCGGGCCCAAACGAATCAAAACTATGCGCATAGACATATTGACCGTCGTTCCCGAACTGCTCGTCTCCCCGCTTAACGAGTCTATCCTCAAGCGGGCGCAGCGGGCGGGGCTGGTGGAAATCGTGGTACACAACATCCGGGACTGGGCGACCGACAAACACCGCCATGTGGACGATTATCCCTTCGGCGGGGAGGCCGGTATGGTGATGAAGCCCGAACCGGTTTTCCGGCTCATTTCGCATTTGCAGTCCGAGCGGCGGTACGACGAGGTCATCTTCACTACGCCCGACGGGATGCAGTACGACCAGCGGGAGGCCAACCGTCTCTCGACACTCGGCAACATCATCATTCTCTGCGGCCATTACAAGGGGCTCGACCACCGTATCCGGGAGCATCTGGTGACACGCGAAATTTCCATCGGGGATTACGTACTGACCGGAGGCGAGCTCGCCGCGGCGGTTATCGCCGACAGCGTGGTACGGCTGCTGCCGGGGGCGATAGGCGATGAAGAGTCGGCGCTGACCGACTCATTCCAGGACGGCCTGTTGGCTCCGCCCGTCTATACCCGTCCGGCGGAGTTCAACGGCTGGGCGGTTCCGGAGGTGCTGTTGTCGGGACACGATGCCCGTATCGAGGAGTGGAAAGAGGAGCAGGCGCTCGAGCGTACCCGCAGGCTGAGGCCCGACCTGCTCGGAAAATGGGAGGATTAGCAAGATGAAATATTACCTGATTGCCGGCGAAGCTTCCGGCGACCTGCACGGTTCCAATTTGATGAAGGGGCTGCTGCGGAGCGACCCGCAGGCCGAGTTCCGTTTCTGGGGTGGCGACCTGATGGCGGCTGTGGGAGGACGGGAGCACCTGGCCAAGCACTACCGCGACGCCTCTTTTTTCGGTATCGGCGAGATTGTCCGCCGCCTGCCCACGGTGCTCGCCCAGATACGCGAATGCAAGCGCGATATTGTGGCCTATGCCCCCGACGTGCTGGTGCTCATCGACTATCCGGGGTTCAACTTCCGGATGGCGAAGTTCGCCCACGGGTGCGGCATCCGTGTATTTTACTACATTTCGCCCAAGGTGTGGGCGTGGAAGGAGCATCGTGTGGAACGAATCCGCCGGTATGTGGACAAGCTGTTCATCATCTTCCCCTTCGAGGTGGAGTATTTCGCCCGACGGGGAATCGATGCGGTATATGAGGGTAATCCGCTGATGGATGCCATCGCGGAGCGCTGTGCGGCGATGCCTCCGCGGGAGGAGTTCTTCCGTGCGAACGGTTTCGGCGCCCGGTCCGTCATCGCCCTGCTTGCCGGCAGCCGCCGCAGCGAGATCAAGGCCAACCTGCCGCTGATGGCCGACCTGGCCCGGAAATTTCCCGACCGGCAATTCGTGGTCACGGGGGTTTCGTGGCTCGACCGCTCGATTTACGAACAATATATCGCGGACAGCGGCATCCGCTACGTCTGCGACCAGACCTACGAAACGCTCGCCGCGGCCGAAGCCGCCGTGGTGACCTCCGGTACGGCGACGCTCGAAACGGCGCTGCTCGGCATTCCCGAAGTGGTGGTTTACAGAACGTTATGGTTTCAGGTTAAACTGCAGCCTTACGTATTGAACGTGCCTTGGGTGTCGCTCGTGAACCTCAACCTCGGCCGCGAGGCGGTTGCGGAGATCATCCAGTCGGGGCTTGACATCACGCGCGCCGAGCGCGAACTGCGGGCCGTCGTCGAAGGCGGCTCCAAGCGCGAAAAGATGCTCTCCGACTTCGACGAATTACGCAAAGTTATCGGAGGGCCCGGCGCCAGCGACCGATTCGCCGCCCGGATGGTCGCAGAGCTGCATGCGACCGAAGCACAATAACCTGAAGTTATGGACGAAATTTTCATACACATCCTCACCGGCGTATTCCTGATCGTCGTCGGACTGCTGGTCAAGCGGTTTCCGATGCTGATTGCGGGCTACAACACCATGCCTGCGGAGAAGAAGAAAAACGTCGATGTCGCAGGACTGTCGTCGTTCATGCGGCGGCATCTGGTGATTATCGGGGCGTTATGGGTTTTACTTGCAGTAGTCCTGAACCTGACCGGCCAGCAGGATGCCCTGCCTGTCGTCTATGTAATTTACCTTCCGGTCTACGTCGTCTGGATGCTGGTCCGGGCGCAGCGGTACGATCACAACAAACAGTAACGGAAAACCATGAAAATCATCTGCATAGGACGCAATTACGCCGCACACGCCGAGGAGCTGAACCACCTGATAAGGGGCGGGGCGGAATACCCGGCCGAACGGTCTCGGCAAGCCGGGGGCGGAGCGGAGTATCCGTCAGGACTGAGACAGATCGGCAGTGCCACGGAGTGCACGGCAGAACTGCCCCGGCTAAACAGGAACGCCACGGGATGCACGGCAGAACCGTCGCCGCAAGCCGGGGACGGAGCGGAGACTCTGCAGGAACGGAACCGGCCGGGCTGCGGGGAGTGTTCCCCGGAGCCGATCTGGTTCCTGAAACCCGACACGGCGCTGCTGCGCAACAACGACCCGTTCTACATCCCCGCATTTTCGCAGGAGGTGCATTACGAGTGCGAGCTGGTGGTGCGCATCGACCGCGTGGGAAAGAGCATCGCCGAGCGTTTCGCACACCGTTATTACAAGGAGGTGGGACTGGGTATCG
>ERZ779885.3148-NODE-3148-length-14260-cov-5.311510_pt1 | contig 14260 bp, 10 predicted proteins | sample MGYA00511554_ERZ779885 | MGnify/ENA primary metagenome ERZ779885 (study PRJEB29588, sample SAMEA2160998) | human gut metagenome | biome: human gut; feature: human-associated habitat; material: faeces | place: Denmark | collected 2008/2010 ... | reverse complement strand
AACCGACTCCGACATTCTCGGCTTGTTTCGGTGCTGCTTTCTTGTCACTGCACCCAACTAAATACGGTGAAGAACTGGTGAAGAAGATGGAAAAAACTGGTGCTAAGGCATACTTGGTTAACACTGGTTGGAATGGTACCGGCAAACGTATCTCTATCAAAGATACTCGTGGTATCATCGACGCTATCCTTGACGGTTCTATCGACAAAGCTCCTACTAAGGTTATTCCTTTCTTCGATTTTGTTGTTCCTACAGAACTTCCGGGTGTTGATCCGAAGATCCTTGACCCACGCGACACTTACGAATGTGCTTGCCAATGGGAAGAAAAAGCTAAAGATTTGGCTGGACGTTTCATCAAGAACTTCGCTAAATTTACTGGTAACGAAGCTGGTAAGGCTTTGGTTGCTGCTGGTCCGAAACTCTAATTGGAGAATCAGATATAATATGGAAGGCGGTTCGATTTCGAACCGCCTTTTTTATTGCTATACTGTGTCTTTCTATGAAAAGGAATACTGTCTGTTTAGTTTTTTTTCCTATATTTGTCAAAACGAGACTATTTACTTTTAAAGACAGCTATGACGTATCTGGATACAGACAAACAGACCTATGCGGATTTAAGCATAACGGAGACTGCAAACAATGAGCAGTTTCTTTTCTCTTTGTTTTCTAAAACAGAGACGAAAGAAGGAAAATCATTGATGATGAACTGGGTTATGTATCCGCTAAGTGATTTGGATATGATCCGCAAAAGGCAGGAGGCTGTTGCGTGGGATGCTTTACCTGAACTTCTTTTGAATGAAGAAGAACTGGATTTTATTGAATATTATCTGGCTTATCGCGACCAGATCAGGGAAGCACACGTCTTACTGTCATGTGCTACTGTCATAGATCGCCTGTTGAGATATGATTCAACCCGTTATGTTATTTGTCGGGGAGTGAAATTGGTAATACATTTGCTGCATTGTTTGGAGAGGTGGGCGAAAGAATTGGATGAGGATGCCCCACAATTGATGAAGGAGTCAGCCCGTATGGTGAATGATATTTTGTCCGGAAGTGAATTAGGTGAAGTCTTGGAACAGACTTCTGGCGAAGAAAGGCGGCTATCTAATTATACGATAGATAAATACGATTATCTATTTCGATGTACCCGTTTGTTGTCTTTGAAAGAATTATTATCAGTTTTGTATTTATTGGATGTCTGTCGGACAGCTCACCGGGTAGCGAGAGAGAAAAATTTCTGTTGTACACCGAAAGTGGTGGAAACAATGGATTTTTCGGTTGAGGGTGTAGTTCATCCTTTTGTGAAAAATGTACGGGAGAATAGCTGGGTGATGTCTCGGGGAAATATCAGTATTTTTACGGGTTCTAACATGGCGGGAAAGTCAACCACTTTAAAAGCACTGACTTTGGCTGTCTGGCTGGCGCATTGTGGACTGCCTGTCCCGGTGAAGTCAATGGTTTGTCCTCTTTACGAAGGTATTTATACTTCTATTAATTTGCCGGACTCTTTGCGTGACGGGCGAAGCCATTTCATGGCAGAGGTTCTTCGTATAAAAGAAGTGATGCAAAAAGCGCTTACAGGAAAACGTTGTTTGGTCGTTTTGGATGAAATGTTTCGCGGAACTAACGCTAAGGATGCTTTTGAGGCTTCTCTTGCAGTCAATGAATTATTGAAAAGATTCTCTTGTTGCCATTTCCTTATATCAACTCATATTCTGGAGTATGCGAAAGCATTTGAAAAAGATCCTGCCTGTTGTTTTTATTATATGGAAGCGGAAATTATTGACGATGCATTTGTTTGTCATCATCGGCTATTGCAGGGGATTTCGGAGGCTAGGGTAGGATATTGGGTCGTGAAAAAACTACTGGCCGGTTTGATATAGTTTCACCTTATTATTGTGTCCATTAAGACAGTATTTTATTTTTATTAAAGGCATATTTTGATTACTTTTGTACAAACCATATACGAGAGAATAATCTTGAATAATAATGCGACAACCATGAAGAAACTCTATTTCTTTCTTATCTGCTCTTTGTTTCTTGTCTCCGGACTTTACGCGGGTGAAACTGATTATACCAAAGGACTTTCCATCTGGTTTGATACTCCCAATACTTTGCAGGGGTATGCCGTGTGGTATGGGGGAAGACCGGATCTGTGGAAAGGTGGTGATAAACCGGAAACAGCAGGAAATGCAGGTCATAATCCGGATCCCGCTTGGGAATCGCAATCATTACCGATAGGGAATGGTAGTTTAGGTGCGAATATCATGGGGTCGGTGGAAGCTGAACGTATTACCTTTAACGAAAAAACGCTTTGGCGTGGCGGTCCGAATACAGCGAAAGGGGCGGACTATTATTGGAATGTCAATAAACAGTCGGCTCATCTTTTGGATGAAATACGTAAGGCATTTACGGAAGGAAATCAGGAAAAGGCTGAAATGCTGACACGTCAAAACTTCAACAGTGAGGTGTCTTATGATGCTGACGGAGAAACACCTTTCCGTTTCGGCAGTTTTACTACCATGGGAGAGTTTTATGTAGAAACGGGATTGAATATTATAGGGATGAGTGACTATAAACGTATCCTTTCTTTGGACTCTGCAATGGCAGTTGTTCAGTTTAAAAAGGATCATGTGGTTTATCAGCGCAATTATTTCATTTCTTATCCTGCCAATGTGATGGTGATGCGTTTCAGTGCGGATCAACCGGGTAAACAAAACTTGGTTTTCAGTTATGCGCCTAATCCGGTGTCTACCGGGAATATGGCTTCTGACGGTAATAAAGGACTGGTGTATTCCGCATCTCTGGACAATAACGGAATGAAATACGTCGTTCGTATTCAGGCGGAGACAAAAGGCGGAACCTTGTTTAATGCAGATGGAAAACTGACGGTGAAAGGTGCGGATGAAGTAGTGTTTTATATTACGGCTGATACTGATTATAAACCTAACTTTGATCCGGATTTTAAAGATCCGAAGACGTATGTGGGTGTCAATCCGGAAGAAACAACCAAACAATGGATGAATAATGCAGTGTTACAGGGGTATACTGCTTTGTTTAGTCAGCATTACAATGATTATGCTACTCTGTTCGACCGGGTTAAATTGAATCTGAATCTGGCAATCAAGGGAAAGAATATGCCGACTCCCCAACGCTTGAAGAACTACCGGGCAGGACAACCGGATTATGATCTGGAAGAATTATATTTTCAATTCGGCCGCTATCTGTTGATTTCAAGTTCCCGTCCGGGCAATATGCCGGCGAATTTGCAGGGTATCTGGCATAATAATGTCGATGGACCGTGGCGTGTGGACTATCATAATAATATCAATATTCAGATGAATTATTGGCCGGCTTGCTCCACCAACCTGAATGAATGTATGCTTCCATTGGTCGATTTCATTCGTACGCTGGTAAAACCGGGTGAAAAGACCGCGAAATCTTATTTTGGTGCCAGAGGATGGACGGCATCCATTTCCGGAAATATATTCGGATTTACCACTCCGTTGGAAAGTCAGGATATGTCGTGGAACTTCAATCCTATGGCAGGTCCCTGGTTGGCTACTCATATCTGGGAGTATTATGATTATACAAGAGATCTTACATTCCTGAAAGAAACGGGTTATGAGTTGATAAAAAGTAGTGCGGACTTTGCTGTCGATTATTTGTGGCATAAACCGGATGGAACATATACGGCTGCTCCATCTACTTCGCCGGAGCATGGCCCTATCGATCAGGGTGCTACCTTTGTGCATGCCGTTGTACGTGAGATTTTGCTGGATGCAACCGAGGCGAGTAAAGTGTTGGGCGTAGATAAGAAAGAACGTAAGCAGTGGGAGCATGTGCTTGCCAATCTCGTTCCTTATAAAATAGGGCGGTATGGTCAGTTGATGGAATGGTCGGTAGATATTGATGATCCGAAAGACGAGCATCGGCATGTGAATCATTTGTTCGGACTGCATCCGGGGCATACGGTTTCTCCGGTCACCACTCCCGAACTGGCGAAAGCCGCTAAAGTAGTACTGGTGCATCGTGGTGATGGGGCTACTGGTTGGAGCATGGGCTGGAAGTTGAATCAATGGGCGCGTTTGCAAGATGGTAATCATGCTTATACCTTGTTTGGCAATTTGTTGAAGAACGGCACGCTGGATAATTTATGGGATACACATTCGCCTTTCCAGATTGACGGAAACTTTGGCGGAACAGCCGGTATTACCGAGATGTTGCTTCAAAGTCATATAGGCTTTATTCAGTTGCTGCCTGCTTTGCCGGATGCATGGAAGGGTGGGGCTGTCAGTGGTATCTGTGCAAAGGGGAATTTTGAAGTGGATATGGTTTGGGAGAATAATCAGCTGAAAGAAGCTGTGGTTCATTCTAATGCGGGAGGAAACTGTGTGATAAAGTATGCTGATAAGACTCTTTCTTTTAAAACGGTGAAAGGGCGTAGTTACCGGATTGAATATGATGTGACTAAAGGACTTATTAGACAGTAAATAGAAAATATCGGAAAATTAGAAAGTAGGAATGGTATTAGAGTATTTGAAATTGTTCGTGACGTTTGCGAAGATTGGAATGTTTACTATTGGTGGCGGTTATGCCATGATTCCGTTAATTGAACGGGAGATAGTTGCCAAACAGTGGATGAGTAAGGAAGAATTCATGGAGATGTTTGCCTTGACGCAGTCACTACCGGGTGTGTTTGCTGTGAATATTTCTATTTTTGTAGGATATAAGTTGTATAAAGTGGGTGGGAGCTTGGTATGTGCTTTGGCTACGATTCTTCCCTCCTTTGTTATTATGATGCTGATAGCCATGTTTTTTGCACGGTTTCAAGATAATGAAGTGATGATTCGCATCTTTAATGGAATACGTCCTGCCGTGGTAGCGTTGATTTTGTTTCCTTGTATTTCTGCTGTAAGAGCTCTGAAACTGAAATACCTTCAGTTGGTTGCTCCTGCCATAGCTACTCTTTTGATTTGGCAGTTTGGACTGTCTCCTATTTATATTGTATTGGCAGGAATTCTGGGAGGATTGGTATATACATTGTGGTTGAAAGAAAAAATAATGAATAAAGAGGTATGATATATTTGCAATTACTTTGGGTGTATCTTAAAATAGGTATGTTCGGTTTTGGAGGTGGATATGCGATGCTTTCCCTTATTCAACATGAGATAGTGGATATTCATCATTGGCTGACTCCCCAGCAGTTTACGGATGTGGTGGCGATTTCGCAAATGACTCCGGGGCCGATTGGTATCAATAGTGCTACTTATGTAGGGTATGCGGTAACGCAAAGCGTGTGGGGAGCGGTGCTAGCTACGGTAGCGGTTTGTTTACCTTCTTTTATTCTGGTGTTGCTCATTTCTTATTTCTTTGCGAAGTGTAAGGATAACAAGTATATTAAGGCGGCTATGTCCGGACTGCTACCTATGTCGGTTGCTTTGATTGCTTCGGCTGCATTGCTTATGATGAATAGAGAAAATTTTATGGACTATAAAAGTATCGGTATTTTTGCGGCAGCCTTTTTGGTTACATGGAAATGGAATCTTCACCCTATCCTGTTGATTTGTCTGGCGGGTGTGGTAGGATTGTTGTTGTATTAGTAATGCTTGTGATACTTGCAGAAAAAATAAAATCCCGGTAAAACACTGCGTTTCACCGGGATTTCTATTATAATATAATGAAAGAATGGTTAGTTCTTGTTGGCACGTTTACGTTCGATTTCGTCCAAAATCACTTTACGCATACGCATTGCCTTTGGAGTAACTTCTACATATTCGTCTTCCTTAATATATTCCAATGCTTCTTCAAGTGAGAACTGGATAGGCGGAATCAGACGTACTTTGTCATCCGAACCGGAAGCGCGCATATTCGTCAGCTTCTTCGATTTGGTTACGTTGATAACCAAGTCGTTGTCATGAGAGTGCTCGCCTACTACCTGTCCTGCATAGACTTCGTCCTGCGGGAAAATAAAGAACTTACCGCGATCCTGTAATTTGTCGATGGCATAAGCAAAAGCTGTTCCGCTTTCCATAGCAATCATAGAACCATTGGTACGGCGTTCAATTTCTCCTTTGTGCGGCTGATATTCTTTGAAACGGTGTGCCATAATGGCTTCACCGGCAGAGGCCGTCAGTACATTGGTACGCAAACCGATGATACCACGTGAAGGCATATTGAATTCAAGATTGATGCGTTCGCCTGTATTTTCCATCTTTACCATTTCACCTTTACGGCGGGTAACCATATCAATAATTTTGCTGGAATATTCTTCCGGTACGTTGATGGTCAACTCTTCAATCGGTTCGCATTTCACACCGTCGATTTCTCTGAAGATAACCTGTGGCTGACCTACCTGCAATTCATATCCTTCGCGACGCATTGTTTCAATCAATACAGAAAGGTGGAGTACACCACGGCCGGAAACAATCCATTTACCGTCTTCTTCACTCTTTCTTACGCGGAGAGCCAGGTTCTTGTCGAGTTCCTTCATCAGACGGTCGTGGATGTGGCGTGAAGTCACAAACTTACCATCCTTACCGAAGAAAGGAGAATCGTTGATAGCAAACAACATACTCATGGTCGGTTCGTCAATTGCGATGGGTGGCAGTGCTTCCGGACTTTCGAAATCACAAACTGTATCTCCAATCTCGAATCCGTCAATACCTACCAGCGCGCAGATGTCACCGGAAGAAACCTCATTTGTTTTCACACGGCCTAAACCTTCGAAAACATGGAGTTCTTTAATTTTGCTCTTGAACATATCGCCGTTACGTTTCACAAGCGTTATATTCATACCTTCTTTTAATGTACCACGATGTACGCGACCTACGGCAATACGACCGGTATAAGAAGAATAATCCAGAGAAGTAATCAACATCTGGGGAGTACCTTCCAACTGTTGCGGTGCCGGAATGTTTTCGACGATACAATCCAGTAGCGGAGTGATGCTGTCAGTTTGTTGTTGCCAGTCGGTGCTCATCCAGTTGTTTTTGGCGGAACCGTAAATCACGGGGAAGTCCAACTGATCTTCCGTTGCGTTCAAGCTGAACATCAAGTCGAAAACCATCTCGTAAACTTCTTCCGGGCGGCAGTTAGGTTTATCTACCTTATTAACTACCACAATGGGTTTCAAACCGATTTCGAGCGCCTTTTGCAGTACGAAACGAGTCTGTGGCATCGGACCCTCGAAGGCATCTACCAACAGAATACAGCCATCGGCCATATTCAATACACGTTCTACTTCACCACCGAAGTCGCTGTGTCCCGGAGTATCAATAATATTAATTTTTGTACCGTTGTAATTGATGGATACGTTTTTGGAAAGAATCGTTATACCACGTTCGCGTTCCAAATCGTTGTTATCCAGGATAAGTTCACCACTATTTTGGTTGCTGCGGAATAAATTTCCGGCCAATAGCATCTTGTCAACCAGCGTTGTTTTCCCATGGTCAACATGGGCAATGATTGCAATGTTTCGAATATTTTGCATATAATACCTATTATTTGGCTGCAAAGGTACGAAAATAGGATTAGAAATATGCGCAATGATAGCAATTTTTTCTTGTAAATCGTTGTGTGATATAAAGATAATGCCTATCTTTGCACGCTCAAAAGAATAATTTATCAATTAAAATTCTAAGAATTATGTATTTAGACGCTGCTAAAAAGCAAGAAATCTTCGGAAAGTACGGAAAGTCTAACACTGACACCGGCTCAGCTGAGGCCCAAGTGGCATTGTTTTCCTACCGTATTTCTCACCTGACTGAGCACATGAAGCTCAACAGAAAAGATTATAGTACTGAAAGAGCGTTAACAATGTTGGTAGGTAAGCGTCGTCGCTTACTCGACTACCTGAAAGCAAGAGATATCGAAAGATATCGTGCTATTGTTAAAGAGCTCGGTTTGCGTAAGTAATCTACTTGTCGCGAAAAGATTTAAAGCCGTTCCTCATGATAGAGGAACGGCTTTTTTTTAGTTTCTTCTTTTTCTTCCTGATAGTCGTATTTTCTTCGGTTATAATTGTGTTCATCTAAAGATTTTGCTATTTTTGCAGCTTAATTATTATAATTTATCACCTTTGATAACTAAAATGCTTTCAAAATGGATACAAGTAAGATTGTTGGCGAGAAAATTAAAGCCCTCCGCGAAGATAAATCAATAAGCATAGAAGAGTTGGCGCAACGTTCAGGTTTGGCTATCGAACAGGTTGAACGTATTGAGAATAACATTGATATACCTTCTCTCGCACCGCTGATTAAGATTGCGCGTGTGTTGGGAGTACGTCTGGGTACTTTCCTTGATGATCAGGATGAAGTCGGACCGGTCGTATGCCGTAAGAAAGAGGCCAAGGATGCGATCAGTTTTTCCAATAATGCGATTCACTCTCGCAAACACATGGAATATCACTCGTTGTCCAAGTCAAAGGCGGACCGTCACATGGAACCGTTTATTATCGATGTGATGCCGACGGAAGATACCGACTTCGTGCTTTCTTCTCATGAAGGAGAAGAGTTTATCATGGTTATGGAAGGTATCATGGAAATCAGCTATGGCAAGAACACCTATCTGCTGGAAGAGGGTGATAGCATTTATTATGATTCCATTGTTCCTCATCATGTACATGCTTATGAGGGACAGGCTGCAAAAATCCTGGCAGTAGTTTACACACCGATTTAATGAAATAGTAGGAACCAAGACTTAAGTATAATTACATGCAATTATTTGATCGTACTTTGGGGCAGTGGCTGGAACACTGGGCTGAAGAGACTCCCGATAAGGAATATATCGTATATTCCGACCGAAATCTCCGTTTTACCTGGAGTCAGTTGAACCGTCGTGTGGATGATATGGCAAAAGGGCTTATTGCCATTGGTGTGGAACGTGGTACCCATGTGGGTATCTGGGCGGCTAATGTTCCCGATTGGTTGACATTGCTATATGCCTGCGCGAAGATTGGTGCGGTATATGTTACAGTGAATACGAACTACAAGCAATCGGAATTGGAGTATCTTTGCCAGAACTCGGATATGCATACGCTTTGTATTGTGAATGGTGAGAAGGATAGTGATTTTGTGCAGATGACATACACGATGCTTCCTGAATTGAAGACTTGTGAGCGTGGACATTTAAAGAGCGAACGCTTTCCATATATGCGAAATGTAGTATATGTAGGTCAGGAAAAACATCGTGGTATGTATAATACAGCGGAGATCCTGCTGTTGGGAGATAATGTGGAAGATGACCGTTTGAACGAACTAAAAAGCAAAGTGGATTGTCACGATGTGGTAAATATGCAATATACGTCGGGCACTACCGGTTTTCCGAAAGGGGTGATGCTGACACATTATAATATCGCCAATAATGGATTTCTGACGGGGGAACACATGAAGTTCACGGCAGATGACAAACTTTGTTGTTGCGTTCCGTTGTTCCATTGTTTTGGGGTAGTATTGGCTACCATGAACTGTCTGACTCATGGTTGTACACAAGTGATGGTAGAACGTTTCGACCCGTTGGTTGTGCTGGCCTCTATTCATAAAGAACGTTGTACGGCTCTTTATGGTGTGCCGACTATGTTTATCGCCGAGTTGCATCATCCGATGTTCGATCTCTTTGATATGTCTTGTCTTCGTACAGGTATTATGGCGGGTTCGCTGTGTCCTGTCGAACTAATGAAGCAGGTAGAAGAGAAAATGTATATGAAGGTGACTAGTGTCTACGGATTGACAGAAGCCGCTCCCGGTATGACGGCCACCCGTATTGATGATCCGTTCGATGTACGTTGTAATACGGTAGGACATGATTTCGAATTTACGGAGGTGAAGGTGATTGATCCTGAAACAGGTGAAGAATGTCCGGTTGGGGTACAAGGTGAAATGTGTAACCGTGGTTATAATACCATGAAAGGATATTATAAGAATCCGGAAGCAACGGCGGAAGTGCTTGATGAAAACAACTTCTTGCATTCCGGCGACTTGGGTATTAAGGATGAAGATGGAAATTACCGGATTACCGGACGTATCAAAGATATGATTATTCGTGGTGGCGAGAATATTTATCCGCGCGAAATAGAAGAGTTTCTTTATAAGCTTGATGGAGTGAAAGATGTTCAAGTAGCTGGTATTCCTTCTAAAAAGTATGGTGAGGCAGTCGGAGCATTTATTATTTTGCAGGAAGGAGTACAAATGCAGGAAGCCGATGTACGTGATTTCTGCAGAAATAAAATATCTCGTTATAAGATTCCGAAATATATCTTCTTTGTGAATGAATTCCCGATGACGGGTAGTGGAAAGATTCAGAAGTTCAGACTGAAAGATCTGGGACTGCAACTTTGTAAAGAGCAGGGAATAGAGATTATTTAGAAACTCATGATTATTTAAAGACACACAAAGTTTTTCGATTATAAACAGTGAACGGTGAACTCTCTGCAATCAATTATGCGGTTTGTTCACCGTTCACTATTTGTATGGTCTTATCCGGTTTTGGCTCCGGCGTCAGGTTGCGTGTTATTAAATGAAATCATCGCCCAGTTGCATTTGGGCGTCGTTTACATATTTACGGATGGCATGTTCTTCATCTTTGCGACAAATCAAAAGAACGTTGTCCGATTCGGCTATCAGAAATCCTTCCAGTCCATCGATAACGGCCAGTTTGCCTTTCGGAAGTACTACCATATTATCTTTACTATTATATATAAGTGAATGGCACTTCAGCGTAACATTGCCTTCCGGGTCTCTTTCCGATAAATCATAAAGTGATCCCCAAGTTCCAAGATCGGACCAGCCAAAATCTCCTAATGATACATACACATTATCCGCTTTCTCCATAATGCCGAAGTCGATGGATACATTAGGACATGCTGGGAAGTTTTCTTCGATGAATGCTTTCTCCTTGTCGGTGGCATAAATATCTTTTCCCGGTGCCAGTTTGGAAGCTAATTCAGGCAGTAAATCTTCACTTGCTTTGATGATTGTATTTACATTCCACATAAATAGGCCAGAATTCCAATAAAATTCTCCGCTCTCTACAAATACTTTAGCTAATTCCAGTTCCGGTTTTTCAGTGAATGTTTTTACTTTATAGAAGTTTCCTCCTGCGGGTTCGTCTATTTGTATATATCCGTACCCTGTTTCCGGACGATTGGGTTTAATACCTAATGTCAGTAGCTTTTCCGAGCGTGAAACAAAATCAAGTCCTTTTTCGATAGCGGCAAGAAACTCATCCTCTTTTAAAATTAAATGGTCTGAAGGAGCGACTACGATATTGGCGTTCGGGTTCAGTGCCCGGATGTGGTAAGCGGCCCATGCTATACACGGAGCTGTATTTCGTCTTGCGGGTTCCAGCAGAATCTGTTCTTCGTTCACTTCGGGCAATTGTTCCTTCACTAAGCCCGCATACATTGCATTGGTAACGATGAAAATATTTTCTGTTGGGATAACCTTTTGGAACCGGTCGAAAGTCTGTTGTAAAAGTGAACGGCCCGTTCCGAAGAAATCTAAGAATTGTTTGGGCAATGTTTTGCGGCTAAACGGCCAGAAGCGGCTTCCAATGCCGCCACCCATAATCACGCAATAATTATCCTGGTTTGTCATGATAGTGACTCTATTTTAAAGTTTCTGCTAATGTACGGTTTATTCTCTGAATAGAGAAGTGTTTAAGATATGTTTTATTATTTTTTTCTCCTTTTTTTTGCCAAACTATTGTGGAATCAAAATAATGTCGTATCTTTGCACCGCAATTGAGAAATCAAGTATGCGCCCAGATGGCGGAATCGGTAGACGCGCTGGTCTCAAACACCAGTGGATTCACTTCCATCCCGGTTCGACCCCGGGTCTGGGTACTGAAGCGGAGAAAGTAGAAATACTCTCTCCGTTTTTCTTTTCTACTCCTCGTAATTTATTGATTTGGGATCAGGTTGAAATGTTATGCTCTTGTTATTAGAGTTTTAACTCTGTTAAACTATTAGCTCTTCTTCTTTCAGTTTATCTACGTGTATGAGGACATTTAGTCCTTGTGCCGCTTCATTAATCGTTCAAAGAACGGGCAATCGTTTGCTTTTGTCCGGTCTGTGTTGTATCAGTATCTTAAGCTTTATTGTATACCAACCTTGCTTAATCGGCTTGTCAACTAAGGTTGACAGGTCGATTGACCTTGGCTAATAGGCCTGTTGACCAAGGTTGACACCCAGTTATTCCTAAGGGTGAATGAGATTTCTCCTAGTTCTGGATAAGAATACTCTTGATGTAATACAAATGAATACCATATACTGGGGTAAGTAACTGCTGTAATCTTAATTATAAAATTAGTCAACCAAAACCAGGACGAGACATAGTGAGAGTAACATCTTTACTCTCACTCTTAAAAGTTACTCTCACTCACACTTAATGTTTTTATTATTAATGATTTGTCTGTAAAGTGAGGGTAGTGAGAGTAGATACTATCAACTTTTTATTGAAGACTGAGTTCAAGTTATAAATGCGACATTTTTTCTATTTCATCAACATCATACCCTATTTTATATCACAACTTATGTTTAATGCGGATATAAATAGCAAAAAGATGAACGTAATATGCAAATTTGTCATTGGATATTTCTTAGGCATTTATTTTTTCCTAACTTTGCAAAGGATAGTTGAGAAGCTTTTGCCATTTTATATTTTAATATTTACCCAATATGCCAAATCAGAATACACTTCTGTATCTCCCTTTGACATTTCGAATACTTGCGGTTGCTATTTTCGCTTGTTTATTTCTGGCGCCCAAGGCGATGGCTGATACGAAAGATCAAGAGTATATTGTTCTTATCAGTTCTTCCACTTTTCGTGAGAAATGGGCTTATGATCTGCTTGAAACTGTAGAAAAGGCATTCAATGAAGAAAATTCGGTGAAGGTATATTCGGAGACTCTCACAACATGGCATTTCAATAATCAACAGGAAATAAATCAGAAGGTTGATTATCTAAAGGATAAATATTCTGTTCCTCCCCAAGCCGTCATATTTGTAGGCGATCCGGGATGGTACGTTTGCAAACCGCTTTTTGATACTATCTGGAAAGGGGTACCTACAATTATTTGCCACTCGATGCCGCATACGTCGGCTGATATAAATAAGTATTATAATGGTGAATATATACCTGAAGACCAGATTATCGCTACACCGGAAATGCTGGAACGGTATAATGTGACTGCCATAAATATTCCTGTCTGCATTAAAGAAACCATAGAATTGATGAAGGAGATTACTCCTGAAATGAAAAAGGTTGTCTTGTTATCGGATGACAGATTTATCTGTTCTCTAATTCGGAAAAAAGCAGAAGACATACATCAGCAGTACTTTTCTGATTTGGATATGGAATTTATTACTTATCCTCAGACAAATACAGAAACAATGCTCCGCATTATTAGTGAGTGTGGTAAAGAGACAGGTATTATCTACTGTTCATGGGTGAATGTAGCCAGTCAGAATCTGTCTGAGAAATATTATCCTGATGAGAGAATGCATTCTTATATTTCCGGTATAGTTAAAAAGCCGGTATTCTCGTTGTCTGACCAGTTCACAAGGGTTCATGCTTTATTTGCCGGTGGGCATTATATAGGCAGTTCCGATGTGGAAAGTACCGTTATCGGTGAAATTAGAGGTGCACTGAAAAAGGATGGTACATACGGGGCGAAAACGGTTGTTGCCGGTACGCCCAATACCTATCTTAATTACCAGACATTGCTTGACAAGGGAGTTCCATTAGATAACTTTCCTAAAAATGCGGTTTATTGTGATGTTCCGCCCAGTTTTATCCAGAAGAATATTATTTATGTTGTAATTGTATTGGGTACTGCTATTGTACTTCTGCTATTTTACTTTATGCACAAGCGTATCAAAAAAGTGAGAGAAACGGAGTGGCAAGAGCATCTGCATTTGCTTGAAAATATTCTCGATAACCTTCCTATTGCAGCCAAGGTGAAAGATATCGATAATGATATGCGTTATACTTTTATAAATAAAAAGGCTGAAGAGCTCTTTGAATATCCGGCTAAGGAGGCGATTGGAAGAACTGATTTCGATATAATGCCTGAGGCTGCAACGATGATCAGGAAAGAAGATGAAGAATTGGTAAGAACGGGAATTGCCCAATTTGGTACCAGGCGTTTCTTTACGAATAAGAACGAGGAACGGTTTACTTTCCAGAATAATAATATTGTTTCATTTTCCGACGGACGTAAGTGGATTCTCTATACAGCCTGGGATATTACAGACCAGAAA
>ERZ779885.3146-NODE-3146-length-14268-cov-6.186660_pt1 | contig 14268 bp, 8 predicted proteins | sample MGYA00511554_ERZ779885 | MGnify/ENA primary metagenome ERZ779885 (study PRJEB29588, sample SAMEA2160998) | human gut metagenome | biome: human gut; feature: human-associated habitat; material: faeces | place: Denmark | collected 2008/2010 ... | reverse complement strand
GCCGCAGGCGGCTGCGCCGAATTCCCGCTGAAGCAGCGCAATGGGCGCTCCCGCCGCGGCGGAACCTCCCTCCGGCACCAGGATTTCCGTCAGGGTGCCGTCCTCGCAGGCCTGGAGCTCCACATGGGCCTTGTCCGTCTCAATGTCGGCCAGATGGTCGCCGACTTCTACGAAGTCCCCTGTTTTTTTGAGCCATCTCAGGACGGTGCCTTCGCGCATGGAGTCGGACAGGCGGGGCATTTCAATGGTAATAGCCATGGAGGTGAATGTTGAAATATGGTAAAAAGGAGGAAGGCGCGCCGGAAGGGGCGGGACGTCTCCTTCCGGCGCGCGGAAACGCGGTTACGCGCTGTATTTTTCCACGCCGTCGATGAATACCTTGCAGGTATTGAAGTCATCGTCCAGCAGAACCATGTCCGCCGTGAAGCCGGGGGCGATTTTGCCCAGGCCTTCCAGGCCCAGGGACTGCGCCTGGTTCCAGGAGGTGGCTTTCACCAGGTCGCTGAGGGGTTTCCCGGTCAGGCGGTGCACGTTTTTCAGGCCGTGGGCGTATTTGAGGGTGCTGCCGGCCAGGGCGCCGGATTCCTGCAGACGGGCCACGCCGTCCTTCACGATGATGGGCAGGCCGCCCAGGTCTCCGGGGCCGTCCGGCATCCAGGAGCAGGCCAGGGAGTCCGTAATCATCAGCATCTGGTCAGAATCCTTGTTCTTGAACACGGTTTTGAGCATGTCCGCGCAGAGGTGGATGGTGTCGCAGATGATTTCAATCTTGATTTCCCTGTCCAGCAGGCCGGACCCCACCAGGCCGATTTCACGGTGGTGCAGGGGGGACATCTGGTTGCAATAGTGGGTCAGGTGCGCCAGCCCCGCGGACTTCGCCCTGTTGAAGTCCTCATGGGTGGCGGCGCTGTGCCCGGCGGAGCAGCGGATGCCGTTGGCCGTGGCTTTCTCAATGAATTCAATGGCTCCGGGCATTTCCGGCGCCAGGGAGACCAGCAGCACCTTGGCGATGGAGTTCAGGTTGGCTACTTCATCGTAATCCGGCTGGCGGACAAAGGCGGGATTCTGCGCGCCGCAGCATTTGGGGTTGATGAACGGCCCTTCCAGGTGGACGCCGGGAGTCTTGGCGAATTCCTGGTTCTTCATGTATTCCGCCACGGAGGCGCATACGTCTTCCAGCACCTTGGGGGACAGGGTGAGGGTGGTCGGCAGCCAGGAAGTGACGCCTTCCTTCATTTTGCATTCCGCAATGGTGCGGAGGCTTTCCAGCTTGGCGTCGCAGGTGTCGCAGCCGCCGGCGCCGTGGCTGTGGATGTCAATGAAGCCGGGAAGGAGCATGCGGCCTTCCGCATCCACGACCTTGTCTGCGGCGGGAAGTTCGCTCCCGGCGGGATAGACGGCGGTAATGGTTTTGCCTTCCATTTCCACGGCAGCCCCGGGCATATCAATGCCGGGGGAGATGATGCGTGCGTTTTTAATGAGTGTCTTCATAAAAATGAATGGTTGTTGGATGGATGTTTATCGTCGTTTTTCTCCGTTCGTCCGCGTCTTCCCGCCTGGCCTCCGCTTCCTGCGGAAAACCGGGAATGGGTGGCGGCGCACCGGAGATCGTTCATGCCGCTGGCAGCTTCCTGGTTATCTGGCGGCGTCCAGGGCCTTGTTCCACCGGGCTACGCGGGCGGCTTCCGCTTTCAGCACGGCAGCCGCGGCGTTCTTGTCCAGAATGCGGATGTCCTTGATTTTGTCCCCCCGGACAATGGAGTTGACGACGTCCTGCCCTTTCAGCACCTTCCCGAAGACCGTATGGCGGCCGTCCAGATGGGGCGTGGCCACATGGGTGATGAAAAATTGGGAACCGTTGGTGCCGGGGCCCGCGTTCGCCATGGAAAGCACGCCGGGGCCGTCATGCCTGAGGTCCGGGGAAAACTCGTCTTCAAAACTGTAGCCGGGGCCTCCCATGCCCGTGCCGGTGGGATCGCCGCCCTGGATCATGAAATTCGGAATCACGCGGTGGAAGGTGATGCCCTTGTAGTACCCTCTGCTGGCGAGGTTCAGGAAGTTGGCTACGGTGACGGGCGCCTTGGAGGGGTAAAGGGCCAGTTCAATATCCCCTTTGGTAGTGGAGATGACGACATTGACGTCCTTGAGGCCGGCTGTGGATTCCGCGGAGGCGCTGAAGCACGCCAGGGCGCACAGGGAACACAACAGAAGGGTGAGATATTTTTTCATGGCTTTTTGTTTTCCCCCCTATGTTGCCCGAATAAAAGCAGGGTTGCAAGTAAATCGCGCGCCCTGACGGGAGAATGGCGCGGGGCGCGCCAATGCGGGAAGGTTTTTCTCTGAAGAGGGATTTTTAAGGATGGGCGCCCGGTTGCCGGCCCAGGACTACCTTGAGCCGGAAGCCGCGCGGGAAAAACGGAAGACCGCCCACGCCATGAAGAGGCTGAGGATTCCCATGACGACGAATTGCCAGGAGGGGGGGATGACCAGCATCATGGCGTATTGGAACCCAACGGCCAGCAACCCGAGCGCGCAGTCCACCAGGTTGCCGGCGGCAATCATGTCCCCGCGTTTGTCATTGTCCGCCCGGTCCTGGAAAAAGGCATTCAGAGGCACCAGGAACAGGGCGGCGGAAATGCCCGCCGCCATCAGCAGGGCATTAAAGACCGGGGAAGCCATGGAGACTGCGGCCAGGGCCGCGCAGCTAGCCGCCATCAGCACGCCTCCCGCCACGGAAACATTCATCTGGATGTGGCGGCGGCAAATCACGGAGGCGAGAATGCCCCCCAGCACCGTTCCCCCGCTCATCCAGGCCATCAGCACGGCTCCCACGGAGCTGAAGTCATCCCCGCCACCGGAGATTTCCTTGGCCATCTGGATGGTCATCAGCATGACCGTGCCGCCGAAGAACCAGAAATAGCCGATGCCCATCTCGCTGACGCGCAGATTGCGGTTTTTCCACAGCTTGCCCAGCTGGTGGAAGTGTTCGTAAAACAGGGACCAGGAAAAGGGGCGGCCCCCCCCGGGAGCGTACCGGGGCAGGCGGAAGCTGGAGGCCGCCACCGGAACGGCCAGGAGCAGAAACACCAGGCATGGGAAAGAGGCGGCATACCATCCGTCATTGATGCCGGAGGGTTTCAGCCATGCGTCAAACCACTGGAAGAAGCCCTCCCCCAGCCAGAGGTGCCAGATGGTATCCGTGGAAGGCTCCAGCAGGTAGCGGAACCAGATGAAGACGCCGATCTGGCCGATGAGCAGGCTGAGGATGGAAGCCATTTCCACGATGCCGCTGGCGAACCCCATGCGGGAGGTCCCCACGATGTCCTTGACAATTCCCTTTTTGGCCGGGCTGAAGACGGTGGCCTGCACGGCAAAGACGCAGAACCACAGGATGGCCCCGTTCAGATTGTGGACGCGCAGGCTCCAGTACATGCCCGCCAGCACGCATATCTGGAGCAGGGCCATGAATTGGATGATGCGCGCCTTGCAGAAACGGTCCGAAAGCCAGCCGACGAATGGGGAGAACAGGATGAAGGGCAGCACGATGATGGCCCCCAGCGGATATTCCAGGTCCCCCTCTGCGCCGTACAGCCAGACGCCCAGGGGAATCAGCAGGAATTGAGCACCTTTTTCATTAAAGGAGTTCTGCGCCTGAATCAGCACGAGCCGCCAGAAAGCTCCCCATGGAACTTTGCGGGCGTGTCCTGGCGTATGGGCGCTGGAATTCATGAAGTTACAGGCTGGGCTCCTCCGCTTTTTCCAGGCCGGAGCCGCGGAACAGGCACAGCACGCCGATGACGGCGGTCAGCAGGGCGCCGGCAATCAGGGAGGCTTCTTCACTGAAACCGCACATTTCCGGGCTGGAGAACAGATATTGGAATACTACCAGGCTCAGGAAGGCGGCGGGGGCCGCCGCCGGCCAGCAGCAGCGGTTTTTGCTGCGCAGGTAAATGGAAACGGCCCAGAGCGTGGCGGCGGCCAGCAGCTGGTTGGCCCAGCCGAAGTACTGCCAGATGACGGCATAGTCCATGCTGCTGACGGCAATGGCCGCAGCGAAGAGAGGGATGGCGATCATCAGGCGGCGGCTCAGCTGTTCCTGGCTCAGCTTGAAGCAGTCCGCAATCATCAGGCGCGTGACCCGCAGGGCGCCGTCCCCCGTGCTGATGGGGAGGATGACCACGCCGATCATGACCAGGATGGAGCCGACGCTCCCCATCCAGGATTCGGAAATCGTCTGAATGGCCAGCGCCGGAGCCTTTCCGTTGGCGGTAGCCCCTCCCAGGGCTTCCGGAGAGCCGTAGAAGGTCAGCGCGGCGGCGGCCCATATGAAAGCGATGATGCCTTCCGTAATCATCGCCCCGCCAAAGACGGGCAGCCCTTCCCGCTCCGTTTTCAGACACCGCGCCATCAGCGGGGACTGTGTGGCATGGAAGCCGCTCACGGCTCCGCAGGCGATGGTGATGAACATCACGGGGAAAAGCGGGAAATCCGCCGGATGGCGGTTATGGAAAAAGTCCAGATCCGGAAGCACTTCCATGCGGGGCAGGTGCATCCAGGCCGGCATGGAATCCGCAAAGGGCGCCAGGAGCATCACGCCCAGAATGCCCATGACCATGATGATCAGGGCGACGGAAAAAAGAGGATAGACCTTTCCCATGATAGCCTGGATGGGAAGAATGGTCGCCAGAAAATAATAGCCGAAGATAATCCAAACCCATGCCGAAACGCTCCAGCCCGTCATGGGGGACAGGATGGCGGCGGGCCCCACGGCGAAGACGACGCCCACCAGCACGCTGAATACGATGCAGACGGCGCGGCTGATCCACTGGGCCTGGCTGCCCAGGTAGCGCCCCAGGATTTCCGGCAGGTTTTCCCCCTTGTGCCGCAGGGAAATCATGCCGGAGAAGTAGTCGTGCGCCATTCCGCCCAGAATGCAGCCGAAAACGATCCACAAAAGCGCGGCCGGCCCGTACAGCACGCCCATGACGGCGCCGAAAATGGGCCCCAGCCCTGCAATGTTCAGCAACTGGATGAGAAAAACGCGCCAGCGCGGCATAACCACATAATCCACGCCGTCCGTACAGGCCACGGCGGGAGTTTGCCGGGAGGCGTCCGGACGGAAAATCCTTTCCAGCACCCGCCCGTAAGTGAAATAACCGGCCGCCAGGACCAATATCCCCAGAATGAAATAGCAGTAACCGTTCATGTTGGAAAAAGGGCCAGCCATCTCATGGACAGGCTGTCCGTTCACGGAACTTAACTTTTCTCCCGCCTTCTGGCAAGCCGTTAGTGAAAGGGGGGAAAATAGGGAACGGATTCCAAATCCGAAAAGTAAATCCACGTCTCTTTATTATGCATAAATAATTGGTGTTGTAAATTTTATGATGGTTTTAAATCTTCCGCGGCAAAGCTTCTGATTATAGGACGCCGCTGTTCCTATATTTGTATAAACATCTCGTTTCTATTGTTTAGTGTTGACTTCGGATTTGGAATCCGCTAAACGGAAAAGGTTGACACCATTCAACCTTCCCCAGTTATGAAGAAAACATTGATAATCATTGCGTCCCTGGCTCTTGGCGCGGCGGCTTCCCAGGCCGCGGTGCTGTGTACCACTACGTTTAACCGGACCGGGACTTCCCTGGATTCCGTCACTGTGAGTACGGTCTCCGATGCGGAACTCTCCACTTCCACCTCGATTAGCTCCGATAATTTCAGCAAAAATACTTCGGGCAATGACCTGCTGGCTAACGACACTATTCCGGCCTCCGTATTTTCTCCTAATGCCAATGTGGGTAATGGTGAGAATAATACGTGGAGCGTTTCTTTCACGTTTACCAACGACGGTTCCCAGGATATGCTGATTTCTTCCATTGATCTTTCCATGATAGGGTTCACTGGAGCGGGCGCCGCGCAGAATGCCGGAGGCGGTGTGGCCAATAACAATTATGTTGGGGGAGCCGACGGCAATCTGAACAAACCTGTCAATATCACCCTTGGCATGAGCGGGCAGGACAATCAGACGCAGGCCTATAATGGCGCCACCAGTACAAATACATCTACGGGATCCTGGGATGGCGTTCATACGGGAAGCTATGAATATGGCGATGTGTTGTTGAAAGCCGGGGAATCCATGACGTTAACTGTTACGGCTTCCAAAAACGAGGCCTACGGCAGCGGCTGTTTTATCGGTCTTACGGGAATTCAGATTAATGGGGAAGTGGTTCCCGAACCTGCTACGGCTTCTTTGGGGCTTTTGGGGCTGGCCGCATTGATGATGCGTCGCCGCAGGCTCTAAGCATCTTTTTTCAACCGGGCCCGTTCCAAGACCGGATTTTTGGAACGGGCCCGGTGCATGGCATTCTGTAACAGAATAATGCATGGAAAGCGAATTAAGAATCCGGTGTCAACGTAAAATTTTAAAAAGAAACCACTTTATCCCTCCTGCCTTCTCTGAAAAGAGAAGGCAGGAATTGCCTCTTTTTAAATTTTAACGATTTATACAATTTATTATCAAAGGATTATATTCTTATCCAGCGTAAAAAACATTTTCAGGATTCTTAATCCGGTAGAGAAAAACCGAGTTTCTGTTCCAGAAATTCAGATAATCTAAAGTTGCCAGAATCATGAAGAAAACATTCCCTGTCATTGTCTCCATCCTTGCTCTTGCTGGTTCCGCCCATTCGGCTATTGTGTTTGATTATCAGGCAAATCCTCAAGCAACAACGAGCTTTTACCAGCCTGAAACCACCGGAGCTTCCCTGACCAGTCAGACATTCACTGGGGTTTCAAACCAGAAGACGGGTTCCAACTACGTTGACTCCTTTTTGAGTCCCAATATAAATGTCGGCAACGGGAATGCGTGGAGCGTCTCTTTGTCCTTTACCGTAACGGAAGCCGTCACCGTTGATTCCATAGCTCTGAATCTTTTTACATTCAGTGGTGCCAATGCGGTTCAGAATAGTGACCGGAGAGGCACTTATACCTTTGATTTGAAGCTGGGTGACAATGTTTTGGCTAGTTGCAGCAATTCCAACCTGACTTATCTGGGTACGGGTGATGTTAATGCCGGCAGTTCCCAACAGGCCAGCGTGGGAACGCTGGGGCAACTCGGAGGGTCTTCCGGCATCCATGAGGAAGGAACGCTGAACCAGGCAGTAACCCTGTCTGCCGGCAATACTTATACCCTTGAGCTTTCCCTGAACAGGGGACAGGAAACGCAGGGTTACTTTGTCGGATTGGGCGCCATTGAACTGAATACGATCCCTGAACCGGCGACCGCCTCTCTCAGTATTCTGGGCATGGCTGCACTAATGATGCGCCGCCGCAGACGTTGAAGCCCATGTCCCTGATACACTTGTTCAAGCCGTCCGTTTTTTCTTTGAAACTGGCGGCTTGTTCATTTTCAGCCAACAAAATTCGGCATTTTTTAACATTTAATATCAATAACCGGTATGATTCCCCAGGCAGTCCGTTCTTCGGCGTGATGTCCTCCGGGTCATCGTTTCGCCAGCCAGCCATGTTCCCGCACCGTTTTTTTACCGTTCTCCTCTTTTTTCTTCTGTTCCTTGCTCCAGCCGGATATGCCGATGTTGAATATGTCTGGAGGGGTGCCGATTACCAGTGGGGTTCCCTGTCCAACTGGAGTGTCGGAGGCGTTGCCGCCTCTTCCGCGCCAGGGGCCGCCGCTTCCGCCTATGAACATTGGATGGTAACCAATGGAACGGATTCCGCGGGAAGGACGGATGTCGGCGGATTGGGCGCGGGGGGCCGCTATTTGAAGGGCGTCAGGATTGAGGGGCTTAACAGCCAGCCGGAAGGCAAAATCCCATTGTTCATTAAAAACACGAACAAGGATGTATATTTGCGCGTGGAGGAGGGCGGCATTACCGTGGAAAATGCCGGAGAAGGCGGTTATTCTGCGGATTTCGGGGTCGCCCAGCTGTGCGTAGCCGCGGACCAGGAGTGGCATGTGGCTGAAGGGCGCAGCCTGTATGTGGGGCATGACGATGACGCTCCGTCCGGGGGATTGTATTCCCTGACTTCGGAAGGCGATGTTCCGCGGCGCGTGACAGTGACGGGCGGAGGCGCCGTGCGCATCGGGGAAGGGATGCTGCTGAACAATATTTCCGGTCTCATCGGTTTTGTGCTGAACGCCGGAAAGGGAATTCCGACGCTGGATCTGGCGGACCGGGGCATGGGCAATACGGTGACGGTGGAAGACGCTGCCCGCCTGGAAGGCATGTCTTTGTACCAGGGGGCCCTGGTGACGCGGGAAAACGCGTCCGTGACTTTTTCCGGAACGGAGGCCAAGGCGTCCGGACAATGGAACATTGGCGCGGACACGGAGTTGGCGCTGGAAAATTCCACGCTGGACCTGACGGAGGCGGGTGTGGACGGCAACGTGATTCTTTCCGGCTCTTCCGGCATTACCGGGGATAAGGGAACGCTGCGGCAGACGCTTCTGGATGATGCCCGGGTCACTTATACGGACAGGAATGTCAAGGCGGGGGAAATCCGGAGCGTAGGCAGCAATGTGACGATAACGCTGAATAATTCCTCCATGCATTTTGACGGAGAAATTCCGGAGGTGGACCTGGTGGTGCAGGGCAGCTGCGCACTGGGCGGCAGCGGCGCCTTTTCAGGAACGATTACTTATGCGCCGGGAGGCACCCTGACTGTGGATGGGGATATTTCCCTGCCCAGTTCATCCCTGACGCTGGGGCGTCTCCATGTGGCTACGCTGGACGGCGTGCCGCAAAACTCCGCCGTCCGGCCGGAAACCCCTGCCCAGCAGGCAAGGGAATATGTGGTTTTGTTTGATTCCTCCTTTGAGGATTTGATTTCCGAATGGCCGGGCAGGCATACGCTGGGCGTGCAGTTCCGGCCGGATATGGGCGCCCCCGTCACCGTAAAGGAACTGCCTGAAGGGGCGGTTTCATGGAATTATGATGCCGCATCCGGCTGGCTGACGCTGCAGACGGATGTAGCGGAAAAGCCGGACATGCCGGCGCATGTTTCCGGAGCCAGGCCCAACATTATTTTTGTCCTGGTGGATGACATGGGCTGGGGGGATATGAGCGTCAACTGGACGCAGCAGGATAAAAACGGCAGGCAGGTGACTCGCAGGAATGAATTCAAGACGCCTACCCTGGACACGATGGCGGCGGAGGGCATGCAACTGAGGCGCCATTACAGTGCGGCTCCGGTATGCGCTCCGGCCCGCGCTTCCCTGCTGCTGGGCGTTCACCAGGGGCATTCCCGGGTGGTGCGCAACAATACGTTTGATTACCCTATCGAGAATTCCCATACGCTGGGAACGCTGCTGAAAAGCGCGGGTTACCATACGGCGGCCATCGGGAAATGGGGCGTGGGCGGAGGCGGACAGAGCGGCAAGGCTCTGTCCGCGGCTCCCCACATGCGCGGGTTTGATTATTTTTACGGAATCATCAAGCATTTGGCGGGGCATTACCATTATTTGACGGCGGGTTCCCAGGATATTTACGAATATAATGACCAGGCCGCGGCTCCGGCGTGGGAGAGCGTCAGCGCGAAAGTTCCGGGCACCGCCTATGATACGGATTTGTTCGGGGCCCGCGCCAAACAGTGGATTGTGGACCACCATGAGAAAACTCCTTCCCGGCCTTTCTTCCTGTATCTGGCTTTCCCGGCTCCCCACGGCAGTCTGTCCGCTCCCGCCTGTGCCTATCCGGCGGGGCTGGGAAGGGACGGCGGCCTCCAGTGGGAGAAAAAAGACGGCTATGAAGCCTGCAATACCGCTGCGGACGGATGGTCGGGGGTGGAGGGGAACTTTTCTCCGGATACCTATATCTACCCGGAACATGAGGTTTTTGGAAGAACGGAATCCCGCCACGCCACGATGATTCGCCGGGTGGATGACGTCCTGAAGGACATGATCCAGCTGCTTAAGGATTTAGGCATTGATGACAATACGATGATTGTCTTCACGTCCGACAACGGCCCCCACAATGAACCCGGTTCCGGCAATTACGGCAACGGCGCGCAGGATCCCGCGTATTTCATGAGCTACGGGATGATGGACGGCATTAAGCGCGATTGCTGGGAAGGCGGCATGCGTGTTCCGGCCGTGGTACGCTGGCCCGGTGTGGTTCCCAGCGGAATCAGTTTGAATGCCAGCCAGTTCCAGGACTGGATGGCTACTTTTGCGGACGTGGCCGGAGTGCCCGTGCCGTCCCGTTGTGACGGCGTTTCCCTGCTGCCTACGCTGGCAGGGGTGCCGGAACGCCAGAAAACGGGCGTTATTTATGCGGAATATGCCTATAGCGGGAGCACTCCGAATTACAGCGATTTCCTCCAGCAACACAGGGGGAGAGGGCGGCAGCAGCAGCAGATTATGTTTGTGGACGGCTTCAAGGGGATTCGGATGGGGAATGCCGCCCCCGCTACGGATTTTGAAATCTACGATACGGAAAAAGACCCGCAGGAAGCGGCGAATCTGGCGGCATCCCGTCCGGACCTGCAGGAGAAGATGAAGGCGCAGGCGCTGCGCTCCCGCCGTTCCTCCCCCATTGCCTCCACCAGTTTTGACGCCGGTTATATCGCGCCCGTTTCCGCCCCCGCTGGCCTGCGGGAGGGAAGGCTGCGCTGGCGCGCGTGGAACCGCTCTTTTGACTGGGTGCCGGATTTCCGGCAGCTGGAGGAGGGGCCCTGTTCTACGGGTGCGACGGATGTTTCCGACGTGCTCAGCGTCAAGGCGGGGCTTTCCGGTCAGAAGGGGGTGGAATTGACGGGCTATCTCAGGGTGCCTGTCACCGGGGAATATCAATTTTACCTTCAGACGGATTCCAATGAAGGCTCCAGGGCTTTTGTCCATTTGCACGATATGCAGCTCATTGATGCGGATTATGCCTATACTCCCGGAACGCAGGCTGCCTCCAACGCGCGGGAAGGCGTTTCCGGCGATGTGCAGCCCAATGCCGTTCAGACGGTGAAGCTTACCGCGGGGCTGCATCCCATCCGCATCGGCTATGTGGGGAAGGCGGCTTCCTCCTCCCTTTCCCTGCAATGGGAGGGGCCGGAAACCAGCGGCAGGGAACCCGTTCCCGCCAGCGCGTTTTCCTATGAATACGTGAATCCCTTCAATCTGGAAAAGACGGAGGAAACGGTAGGATGCGCCGCCTCCGGTACGGGGCTGACCGTGCAGACGCATCTTCCCTGGACAGTTTCCTGCGACCAGCCATGGGTTACGGTTTCCCCCGTTTCCGGTTCCGGAACCTCAGTGCTGGATATTGCCGTGGAAGCAAACGGGCTGCAAACGGAGCGGGAAGCCGTTGTCATCGTCGTATGCGGCGGGGAGCAGAGGACATTCACGCTGCGCCAGGAAGCTGCTCCTGCCCCGGCGGGGTACGACAAGTGGAAGCAGGACCATTTTGCGGATGGGACGCCGGATGAGCAAATGGCCCCGGATGCCTGCCCCGCCGGAGACGGAATTTCCAATCTGATGAAATATGCTACGGGCATGGATCCCAACCAGCCCTGCGGGAGCGTGACGAAGCTGGCTGTCCGCGAGGAAGCGGGCGGGAAATACCTCGTGCTTTCCTGGCCTGTGAATCCGGAGGCGACGGATGTGACGTTCCATGTGGAAAGTTCTTCCGACCTGGAGGAATGGGCTGACGAAGGGGCCGTCACTCCGGACGGGGCCTGCGGGGAATTCCGCGATACGGTCGCGCTGGGAAAAGGCTCTCCGGAGCGCCGGTTCCTGAGATTAAAGGTGACGAGATAGGGAATCACCGGTTTCTCTTTCCGTTTCCCGATGATGATTCCTTACGGGAACAGGGGCCTTCCGGCCCTGCTGCCTTGCCGCCCGTTACGGCCGGGGACACCGTGCCTTAGCCAGGGGAAGAATATTACTCCCCGTCATTTTCCGCATCGGCAGGGGGAGCTTTGGGCAGGTTCTTGTCAATGTCTTCCAGAAGGTTGACCAGGTCAACGCCGCGCTGGGCGGAGTCGTCCAGACGGAAGGTCAGGCGCGGCGTATTGCGCAGCACCACGCGCCTGGCCACGGCGGACTGGATAAGGCCGTGACGGGAGTTCAGTTTTTCCAGCACCTGGGAGGGAGCCATTTTCCCTACGACGCCCACCCATACTTTCCCTTCTTTCAGATCGTCCGTCACTTCCACTTCAATCACGGTGACGATTGTTCCGGGAAATTCAAAATCCCGCTGAATGGTGGTGCCTATTTCCCGGCGCAGGAGTTCGTTTACCTTGTCAGTGCGTCTGCTCATATGAAGGGATAGAGTGATGAAGGGACCGATTGGTTCAATCGGAGAAGGGGGAATAAGGGAAAGGACAGGGACGGAGGTTTCCCGGACGCCCGGAGGAGCGTGCAAGGAGCTCCGTCCCTGTTGGATGATTTTTGTTGGGGGTTACAGCGTTTGCTGGATTTTTTCCAGCGTGTAGCATTCGATGATGTCGCCCGTTTCGTATTCGTTGAAGTCTCCGAGGCGGATGCCGCATTCCAGACCTGCCTTGACTTCTTCCACTTCATCCTGGAAGCGGCGGAGGGTGGACATTTTACCGTCAAAGACGGGCGTCTTGTCGCGGATGACGCGCGCCTCGCAGCTGCGGAGGATTTTCCCGTCCTCCACCATGCAGCCTGCCGCACGGCCCTTGTTGAGCTTGAAGACCTGGAGCACTTTGGCGTGGCCGATGATGGTTTCGCGCGTTTCCGGTTCCAGAAGGCCCAGCATGGCATCCCGCACCTGGTCAATGAGTTCGTAAACGATGGAATACAGTTTTACCTGCACGCCTTCCCGCTTGAGCAGTTTGACGGCGTTGGCTTCCACCTTGACGTTGAAGCCCAGGATGACGGCGTCCGAGGAGGAGGCCAGCAGAACGTCCGATTCCGAGATGGGGCCGGCGGAGGCGTTCAGGAAGACGCATTCCACTTTGTCCGACTGGATGTCCAGAACAGCTTTCCTGATGGCTTCCACGGAACCCTGCACATCCCCCTTCAGGAGTATTTTGAGCTGGGCTTTCTGGGTGCCGTCCCCCATCATGGCGAGCAGTTCTTCCATGCGTGCCTTGCGGGGCTGGGCCAGGCGCTGCTTGCGCAGTTCCTCCTGGCGTTCTTCCCCAAGCTTTTTGGCGGCGCGTTCGTTTTCCATTTCCACCAGTTCGTCCCCCACGTTCGGGGTTTCAGAGAAGCCGGTGATTTCCACGGGCATGCCGGGCCCTACCTTTTTGACGCGTTCGCCGTGGTCGTTGACCAGGGCGCGCACCTTGCCGGCGTAAGGGCCGCAGATGAAGGGCATCCCGACGCGGATGGTGCCGCTTTCCACGATGGCCGTGGCGGAGCTGCCCGTGCCGGGTTCCACGCGGGCCTCAATGATGGAGGCGCGGCAGTTGGCCTTGGGGTTGGCCTGGAGTTCCAGCACTTCTGACTGGAGGACGAGAAGGCCGAGAAGGTCGTCAATGCCGGCCCCGGTCAGGGCGGAGACTTCCACGCATTCCACATCGCCTCCGAAGTCCGTGGGAACCAGCCCTTCTTCCATCAGGCCGCTCTTGGTCTTGACGGGGTCTGCGGCCGGAAGGTCGCATTTGTTGATGGCGACGATGATGGTTTTGCCGGCTGCCTTGGAGTGGGCGATGGCTTCCCGCGTCTGGGGCATGATGCCGTCATTGGCGGCCACCACCAGAACCACGATGTCCGTGACGTCCGCGCCGCGGGCGCGCATTTCCGTGAAGATGGCATGGCCCGGCGTATCCAGGAAGGTGAGCGTGCTGCCGTTGTAGTCAACCGTATAGGCGCCGATGTGCTGGGTAATGCCCCCGGCTTCCCCCTTGGCCACGCGCGTTTTGCGGATGTAGTCCAGCAGGGATGTTTTGCCGTGGTCCACATGGCCCATGACGGTGATGATGGGCGTGCGCGTGATGAGGGTGGCTTTGGGTTCTTCCACCACCGGCACGGGTTCCGGTTCCTTGACGGGTTCCTGCTGGGCTTTCACGCCGCCGCCCTTTTCCCGTTTTTCACGGGCGAATGTGTAGCCGTGGAGGTCGCAGATGGAACTGACGGCGTCCGCATCCAGCGGCGTGTTCGGGTTGGTGAAGATGCCCATGCCCATCAGATCCTTGATGATTTGGAAGGGCTTGGCTTTCAGCATGCCCGCCAGCTCGGAAACGGAGACGGGCGGCTTGAGGTTGATGATTTTATCGTCTGCGGAGGGTTCTTCCTGGGGTGCGGGCGCGGCGGGTTCTGCGGCGGCCGGGGCAGCGGCGGGCGCCGGAGCG
>ERZ779885.3144-NODE-3144-length-14280-cov-3.637750_pt1 | contig 14280 bp, 8 predicted proteins | sample MGYA00511554_ERZ779885 | MGnify/ENA primary metagenome ERZ779885 (study PRJEB29588, sample SAMEA2160998) | human gut metagenome | biome: human gut; feature: human-associated habitat; material: faeces | place: Denmark | collected 2008/2010 ... | reverse complement strand
TGGCTCCTTCCGGCTGTTCTTCTTTTGGGGAATTAGTTTGTGGGTTAACGGGCGGATCAGACTCTGTCAACATGGTACCGGAATAATTTCCATCCACATCTTTAAGAGAATATACGGGAATGTCTGAATCATCATCATTGCTACATGCTGTAAAAGTGGTAATCAGGCCCAACGCCACTACAAATAAAACTAAGCGATTAAAACAACGAACTTTTATTTCAGTTAAAGTTTTCATACTGTTTAAAATTAGATTATTAATTTTCAAAATTAAGGTGTACGTACATAGGGTAAATGCCGGTAATTGTAAAATACTGCACAAGGAAATAAAAAACAGAATATTTTTTTGCAAGAATGCTGTTGCAAAGGTCCCGATGGATGGGACCTTTAAGCAAATAGCAGATTTTGTATATTATTGTTTTTTCATTATAGATTCGCTTGGCGTTATTCCAAAATATTCTTTGTATTTGTGGCGGAAGTTTTTCAGATTCCTCAATCCGATCATTTCCGGAACCACATTAACAGAGTATCTTCCACTCTCCAACAGTTCACGGGCTTTTTCCATACGAATCCGGTATATAAAATATTTAGGTGCTTCTCCTGTCAGCGATTTCCATTTATTAAAGAATGTGGTTCTGCTCATGCACAATTCGGATGCGACTTCATCTATAGTCAAATTTTCCTGATCTATATTTTTTAGAATGAAATCCTTTACAAGGTTGATAAATATGTAATTTTTTTCACTCAAAGTATCCTCCTCCTCTTCTATTTTTAGAAATTGTTCTCCGAATACTTTTTGCAGGAATGATTTTCGGAGAAAACGGCTGTTTTTAATCAGGACGTTCATCTCTATTTTTAAGTCTTCTATATGAAAAGGTGTATTTATAAAGACATCGGCCAAAGAAGTTTCTCTGGTATTGCGTTGTCTTCCATTCAGATATGAGCCGTAGAGGATAATGGGAATGATTGAAGTTTCACAGGAAGTTTTCAATCTTGATGAAAGCTCATTGCCGTACATACCATGCAGCATGGTGTCACAGACTACAATGTCTGGATATTCTTCCTTTATGTATGTTAGGGCTTCCAGACCGTTTCCGAAGCTTTTTACAATAAAATGATCAGATAAACGCGTTTCCAGGTAAGATCTGAAATCGATATTGCTGTCAGCAAGTAGTACAGTGGGTTTAACAGACTTTCTTTTATGAGACTTTTTACAGAATAAAGAGTCTATTTTTGTTTCTTCCTGATTGGCTATGATTTGTATGGGAGTGTATTTGGATATACTTTTATGTGTGTATCCTTTTGAACGATTTTTTTCTTTTTGTATAAGAATGATATAGAAGTAAATACAATAAATAGAAAATCCTCCTACAATGAACAGTGGGATAAAGTTTAATTGATAAATAAGAGTTATAGCCATGATGACAGGAACGAGGGGCGACGTTGTTATTGAATATTTCATATGAATTTGTTTTTAATAGCGCCACTTAGATGAGATACACCAATTTCCTTTGTTGGGGATAAAAGAGGAAATTCACTGTAACTATGATCTCATAGTTGTACATTCATAAACTCAAAATATAAACTCGTAATTATTTATATCTTGAGGGGGAATAGTTGAAGGTGAAGTCTATATATAGAGTCTGAATTCTAACAGTTTGAATCATTCTTTCGGAAATGGTGAATTTCCTCCAAGTGACAATAATAGATCTATTTCTTGTTTATTGAATGTTTTATATACTGTATGAAAATACAGGTGGGGGAGAACGTGTGGCATATTCGGTACTATCGATAAATATCTCGATGAGTACCATTTTATATTTTCTCATATATGGATAGAAAGGAAGTACGATTTATTCCTGCGAAGTAAAAATAATGATAAGTTGTAACAAGTGGATGATGTTATGAATGTTGTCTAATCGTTTGTTGTTGTTTGGTGTTCTTATAGCGATAAACGGTGACATATAATTATGGTTTGTTAGGATTGTGTTGTTGTGAGGTGACAAAAGAGTGAAAGAGGTGTACCGTTTTTCCATTTGATATTTCTATTTCTGATTGAAGAATTATCAATATCGGATTGTAATGTCTTCAATGGGGATAAAAAAAGAGTCGCATGATTTTCTTATGCGACTCTAGATTATATGCATTATTGTGTAATATCTGGTTATTTATGCGAATCAGTAGTTGAAATCACTAGCTGATTCAGTTAGTTAAATTGTTATTATTCAATTAATTATCTCATTTATTTATTTCTTAATCTCCTTGAAAATCAGTATATTAGAAGAATAAAACCACTCATTATTCTAATTATGATTCCCAAGGAGAAAGAGCTAAAACTTATAAAAATATATATGTATATCTGCGATGTTTATCAGTCTTCACTGAAGTTCTACTGTCAGAGGTTCAGTAATAACGCTACACCGATCTTCACTGATCAGGAGCTGCTTACCGTATATCTGTTCTGCGGAGCGTATCAGCGCTATTTTAGCATCAAAGAGATACATACATTCACCAAAGAATATTTGCTTTCCTGGTTCCCTAACCTTCCCTCTTATCAAACATTCAACTATCGGCTGAACCTGATGAGTGAGGCGATTAATGAACTGGTGAAGCATCTCATTACTTTCTTTAAACCAACAGATTGCGATTCTATGATATCACTTATTGACTCCATGCCCATCATTACTTGTGCAGGAAAGAACAAAACCGGAAAAGTGGCTACTGAAATTGCCACTAAAGGATACTGTTCTACAAAGAACATGTATTATTTCGGGCTCAAACTTCACACCTTAGCTTTCCGCAGGGAAGGAACCATTCCATTCCCCGAAATGATCATCTTATCATCGGCAGAGGAGAATGATCTGACTGTTCTTAAAAGAGAAGCCGCTGATAGTCTTATAAACAGATATATATTTGCGGATAAGATATACTCAGACTTCTCGTTCTGGGGAAACAAACAGCAGGAACAAGGGGTAACCATGATGACTCCCGTTAAAGCAATAAAGGGAGAGGAGCCTATTATTACTCAAAGAGAGAAAGCGGGCAGAGACCTGTTTTCAACTGCATTATCAAAGGTCAGACAACCGATAGAATCTTTTTTCAACTGGCTGAATGAAAAAACAAATATTCAAAGAGCGATGAAAGTCAGATCTACATCTGGACTTTTAGTACATACGATGGGCAAAATTGCCATCGCATTCATTTATCTAATTTTCTAAAACAAGGAATCAGAGTTCAACTACTGATTCGCATTATTTATAACTTTTGAATTTCTTCCAATGAAAGTCCGGTAGCCTTTTGGATAGCTGTTATGTCTACTCCCTGTGATTTCAGATTGCTGGCAATTTCGAGCCGTTCTTCCATGCGTCCTTCCATACGCCCCTCCATACGTCCTTCCATGCGCCCTTCCAGTTTTGCTCCATCTAATACATCATTTTGTATCATGATGGCACTAAGGTGCTCGTCGTAGGCATGTCTTTCTTCCTTGGACATATTGTAATAAATAAGTTTCCGGCGTGCTTCTTCCAGACCGGGAGCTGTTGTATCGGGGCGAATGCAACCAGTTTTCAAGTATTCAATCCATTCTTCCAATGGAGTGACGGCCACTTTATCGAATTCATTCACACGAATTAGAAAATATTCCGGAAAGATTTCTGCCGGAATCTTATGGACGATGGCGTCTTTTTCTTTAGTAGTTACTTCCAGTCTGTCTCCTGTATGTACTCCGATAAAATGGTTTTGTCCATGATACAAATAATCTTCTCCCTTACCGATATCGAAGTATAGAATACTGATAGAGTATATTTTTTTCACCGCATAGTAGCGTTCTCCTAAAGAAATATGTTCAGTGATAGCTTTTGCCACTCCGTACAAGATGCGTTCCAGATAATAGAGCTCCCGTGTATTTTGGATCTCTACAATAATGATTTCGTCCTTACTATTTCTGGCTTTAATATCTACCCGGTTGAATTTATCATCGATTGTTTGTTGGTTGCTTTCACTTTCCAATATCTCTATGATTTTCACGTTTTCACCGAGAAGGACAGTCAAGAAACCTTCCAGTACGCCGAAATTTGCCTTTTGGCGGAGAAGCCTTTTCACAGCCCAGTCAAAGCGTATATATTTGTCTTGTTGTTCCATATCAATTTAATTTTTAGGTTATTGCAAAGCTACGACTTTTTTTTAGATAATGGCTACTCTTTGACTTTATATTTTCAGTGAATGAATCTGTGCATATTTGGCAAATTCATCAGGGGCAATTTAAATTATTCTATAGTAGAGAGTTAATTATTAACGCTGTCACATTTTACTATTCCCTTTTATGTAACTTAAAGTAGGAGTAAAAATGTGGCAGCGTTTTAGATTGAAATTTTAGGTCGTTATTATTCCTTATTTTTCTGTGTCACTTCAATGCCTTCCGGCCAAATAGCTTTAGCATATGCTTTTGCATCATTACCGTTTTCTGTATAGTCTTTCGCTATATCCCCTTTGCCTTCATTAAACTTCCAATAGGCTTTTAAACCTGTAGTTTGAGGATCGACATCATACATATTTTTGTAAATTTCTTCTTGTGAGCGTATCACGTTCCATATTCGTACTTCGCAGATTTCACCATCTAATTGACGAGTCATATCCTCTGGCTCACCATAGGAGTGTCCTATTTTAAACATAAAGTCCTTTCCTCGGGTTTGCTTGCCCAAATTAATGGGCTCACCAGTTCCGTAGTCCTCAATAGTACTCTGCAGTTTGCCATCCACGTAGATAGCGGCAGTTTTTGCTTCGGTGTCATAAGTCACGGCTACATGATACCATTCGCTTGGTTGCAACAATTTTCCTTCGTCTGCCTTTGGGAATTTAATCTCGTTGGCGGCAAACTGCAATTGCTGTTTGGGGAATCCTGAATCGCCCAAACGGAACAAACAGTATTGCTCTATACCCATTATAGTTGAAATCTCATTTTTAGGATCGAATCTATTTACCCGGATAATGGCTTCGAAGGTTAGTTGTGTTAGCCCATTTACCACATTAGCCGTAGGGCTGTCTTTTTCGAATCCGGGAACTTCAAAGTAGTTGTTTGAAAGGCTCACTGCTGTAGTAATGGCGCTGGAACGACGTACTATGTAACAAATAGTTTTTGATCCCTTCAATAATCCCATACCTCCTGACGCTTGCTGAATAGTGACAGGTAGCAGGAAATTAGTGTCAATGTCCAAATCCGTGAGGTCGGAGAAACTGATCGTTACGACTTCCGAGTTTACGTCTCCTTTGGGGATGACGACATGCTGTGTAGAAAACTTATAATATTTAGCGTCCAGCATTGCATAATTAGTGCCGAGACGCGCGTTATAATAACCTATCAACGAAGGATCTACCTGAAAATTAACATCAATATCTTGTTCGGCAGGGTATGCCAACACAGCAGAAAGCTCTTGCTGCCCTGTCTGTTTGAGATTATTAAATGTGAAATTAGCTACATCCTTCACTTTTGCCACATCTATATATACGGCATTGTCAAAAGGAGACGCTTTACTATAATCCTTGTTGTCACATGCCGCTACTAACAGAAGTAGGATTATGACAGAACCTGCAAAAGAGACGAATAATGGAATGTCTCGATGAATATGTTTTGTTTTCATAATATTCTCTTTTTATATTTTTCTTTTTATTGATCTCGACCGCTAGTTCTACCAATCTTTGGCGAGATAGCGATATCCTAAATGAAATTTTTGTCGATGTTCATCTGTTACAGTTTCGGATATACCATAGTTGTATTCTCCATTTTCTTCTCTCTCCATGAATGGAGGGCGTGGATTTTTACCCCACTCTAGACCATCTTCTGCTATTGCTCCAATAAAAGATAGATATCCATTTTCCATGCGATATTCGTATTGATTCTGTTCATCACTAATCATATCGCTGCCAAATACGATAATATTGTTCTTTTTTCGATTTTCTTCTTTTTTCCACATTATCGCCTTTTTCTTTGAGGCATTTAATATTCCCTCTGCACTCTTAGGATACAGAGGCATATTTACGCTTCCATAGCGTTCAGCTGTCAGTCCTGCTATGGGTTTACGAGTATAGTCGCTGTAAGGGTGTTCGGTTTCCCACGGTTCTATAATTTGCACTTCTTCTTCCTCTGAAACATAACCATGCCATGCGTAATCAATGTATTTTCCCACTTCTATACCTTCGCATAAAGCAGGATCATAGAAGGATGCAGTAGGCTCGTCCTTATCTACTAAAGTCAGCATTTTACCAGGCATTGCGTCACGCAAACTTTTGATAAGTTTGGGATATGAGGTGGTATTTACTGGAGGCATTCCCGCTTTATCATATCCACTGCCTACGTCCCAAAGGTTCACACCATCTAACTGGTAATACTCTATTGCATCTTTTACTTGTTTGGTAAAGTCTGCTATCTGGGCATCATTCATATTACAGAAGCCTAAGCCTTTACCACCGCCTTCGATGCACAGACACACTTTGCGTTCGTGATCTTGAAGAGGGCGGATGTAAGTGGCTGTATTCTCTAATACATAGCGTAGATCATTATTCAATGTTAGTATGGCGCGACCGGATTCTTTATCATAACCTACCGTTGCAATACGCAAGTTGACAATATTCCCCATACTGTACGCTTCCTTTTCCCGGGTTTCAGTATTTGTTCTCACGTATATAAAAATATCAGCAAGTATAGGTTGGTAAGTAGAGGTGTTGAGATAGAATACAGAAAGGAAACGGGTATCCAATGTTGCGATATTAACGCCATCTTCAGAAATTATTTCACCTGCCTTTTGGCGTACATTGACTCTGTATCTAAGATATTGCTTCTCTGTTTCACCGTCCGCATTAGTTTGCTCTATGGCAAAGAGTAATTCGTAAGCATCATAATCTGCAGGCAGATTATGTGTAGAAAGCGTAAGTTTGATACTTGATGACTTCTCTTTTCCGGCAGGTATAGTCAGGATGCCTTCTCCCGAGATTACATTCCCTTTGGGGAACACTGCTGATTTTAACAAGGGTTTTTGTCTCCAATGTGCTGCAACCATACTTTCATTAAACGCTTCAATCTTCGCATTATCTGCCTTTATTTCAGCTTCAAACTCCATACTCATCTCGTTTTCCAATTTGACCGTTACCTTCACATCGCTTGTCGCAGGACGGCTTAACTGATAGAATATTTCATCGACAACTATTTCATCCTCACTGTCATTCGTCAGTTCAATAACTGCTTTCCCGGAGAAGGACGAATTGCTACGCAGCGTACTGCCAATACTTCCCATTGTCGTTTCATCCGGCAACTTACCTGCATCCGCCAAAATAGTATCTTCGGTGCAAGCTGACATTCCAACCGCTAGTATCAGGAGCGGGAACAGTATATATATGATAAATTTCTTTTTCATAATCGTACGTTTTTATTTCGACGGATTCATCTGTTGAATAGCCGTACGAGTGGTTTCATAATTCATATTCGCACTATAATAATCGCTGCCGATATTGTGAATGGCAAGGCCTCCAAGTGGCCCCATTGCAGCTACACAATCTGTCATCAGAGGCACTACACTTTGTTTTTCATTCTTTTCGTCTACTATTTGGTCGCCTATACGGGCAGATAATAGAACTTTCTCACGAGGTAGTATATTGCTATCCGGTAATCCGGCAATCAATAGATTTAGTTCGCTCACATTAGTGAGGTCAGCAGTATTTAACACAATGTAGTTTAGCTTTTCAAGGTCGGTAGACTCTATAAAGTCGGGATTACCTTCAAATACTAATAACTTGCCACCACCCGTTGTAGCGGATAGCTTAGAGACGATAAGCTGTGCGGCCTCCTTACGGGCTACCATTTCAGCATCTGTCCCGCTATATAGACGGACGCCTGTAAAGGCAAAACCATCCAGGTTCAATTCTGTGGCTGCGGCAACTGCTTTATCAAGCCAAGTTCCCAAAGCTGCGGCATCAGTAAAGGTAGCTGCCTGTGCAGCATAATCTACAAGATAGATTACCCGGGTACTCTTTTCACGCAATAGAAGAATGTCTTCACGGTCATTATCGCTGATATTGCCGGGATTGCATAAGGTAACAATGTCCAGTGAGTCGGGCAGTGAACGAAGGTAGCTTCCTTCATTTACAGGTTTCTCCGGAGAATTGTCAAATCGCGTATAAGCTATATAATGCTTACTTTGCTTGTAGGTATTCAATACCTGCATGTAGCTTGCCCAAAGTTCCGGATTCTGATCTTTTGGACTATTTATGTTCACATCCACCGGCTCCGGTTCGTTCCAGTCACTACATGCCGTAGGCAGAACGCACGCTAAGAGTAATAGAGTGCAGGTAAATATGTTATATATTATTGCTTTCATTTTTTCTTATTTTTCATTCGTATTAATCATACTCATTCATTTCTCATGGATTGGCATAAGGTTTCTTATCCCACCACAACCGTGTGCCTCCGTTGTCAGGGCCTCCTAACATACCTGTCGCCAGTTTTATATTAGAAAGATTCTCGGAGTACTCGATAGGAGGGTACCATAATCGGCGTATCATGTGATCGGTATCAATGGCACCACCGCTTTTATTCTTTATTACGGGTAACAGATGCGGATATCCCGTGCGCCGGTATTCGCTCCATGCTTCCACTCCCAAAGGGAAGTTAGCAATCCACTTTTGGGTGATGATACGTTCAAGGTTCCGCTCAAAATAATTATCCCCTTCTTCCCATGCTATGGTGATAGTACTGCGCGGGCCTTCATAATCTGTATATTCATATTGGGGGTCGTCATATGCCTGTGGCATATCGGTTGTATTTGCGGTATATGTATCTGCACCCGTCACTCCGTATTGTTCAAAAGAGAGAGCTATGGCTTGGTTATACAAATCTTTGGCTTCACCTCCCATATTCCATCCCCACAAAGCACCCTCGGCACGTAAGAAAGTGATCTCTGCAGCGTTCATCCACATATAGGGGCTGGTGCTTGTGATGATCGGCTTACTGTATGCTCCTATCATTTCATCTTTAGTGCGCACATCAATACCGATGCGTATTCCGGCATATCCATCCACTTCCATCCATGTTTCCTGGTCAGTAACCTTAACCGTAGTGAACATTTTCTCCCGCCTCGGATCCTTATAACCGTTCATATATGAGATGATATCACCGCCCACACGCTGGTCATTCCAGTTGTTGAACACCATTGCTGCACGGTTTTCCTCTACTTTCAAGAAAGCGTTGTCTGCATTTTGGGTAATGACGCCAGCGGTAACGGCTTCTTCGGCTATTCGCCGGGCTTCCTCTTTCATCTCCGGTACGTATGTCAAACGCATGGCCATACGTAACTTGAGCGAATTTGTGAATTTGAGCCATTTGGAGAGATCCCCCTGATAGACATCATCAAATTTGCGGAAGGCTTCTGTACTTAAATTAAGATTCTCTTTAAGCACATCACTCACTTCGTCTAACTCCTTAAACATTTGCTTGTATACCTCTTCCTGTGAATCGTATGGTACGGTCAGAGAAACCTCACCGGTTTTAGAAATGATTTTGGAATAGGGAATAGGCCCATACATGTCTGTCACCCGGTGCATGATGGTAACACGCAGTAGTTTTCCTAATGCTAATGCGACCGGATCTTCTGTTTCGTCGAGCAAGTCACGATAGAACGGGTAAGTACGTGTGATAAGATCAGAGAAAGGCGCTTCCTGCCAGTCTGTTGGCGGATTGTATGTCTCAAATTTGGCTGTCCACTCCACAGTACAGCCGATATATCCGGAGAAAGCTCCGGCGGCAAGTGCTTCGACAAATTGGTAAAGATGCTCCTCCGTAGGAATAACCAATCCCTGTAATCCTTTGAGACTGGCACCAACATTGTATCCTTCACGGCCCAACTCTTCCTTGTCCACCTGATAGTCCTTCTGGTTTATTTTGTCAAAGTTGTCTATACACGCAGTTCCGACAAGAACAAATAGTGCAAGTGAGAACAACTTTATAATAGATGTAGTATGTTTCATTATAGCTGTTTTTTATCCGTTAAAAGTTTATTTTCACGTTAAAACCGATATTGCGTGTACTCGGTAGCATAAAGTAGTCGATTCCTTGATAATAATTGCCGGTTGTGGCAACCGCTTCAGGGTCGAAGGGAGCTTTGTTATATATCATACAGAGGTTGCGTCCTACAACGGACACCTGTATGTCACATACATCATGTAACCATTTACGGGGGAGGGTATATCCTATAGCTGCTTCCTGTAGGCGTACGTTGGTGGCGCTGTAGGTATAATATTGTGGCAATCCCAGCTGGGAACCAATGGCGGTGAACCATGTCTGGGCATCCACCCTGTTACGTCCGTTTATCAATACGCCACCGTTGTCCCGGGCAATCGCCGAGCTTTCGGACACACCGTATTGATCCATGGCTGCTGCTGTGGCAGAATAAACAATACCGCCAATACGTGCGGTCAACAGAGCACTGACATTAAATCCTTTCCATGAGAATTGATTGCTCCATGCCAGATTACACTTGGGGAAGACGCTTCCCAACTTGATATCAGGTTGATTATTGACTGTTATCAATGCGCCTGCAGGGGAAATTTCCACCATTCCGTTATCATCCCGTTTTAGGTCGGCTTGAGTGTAGAGGTCACCGAGTGACCCTCCCGTTTTCAGGATGAACCGTGCCTTTCCAAGTCCGCCTACGTCCAACCGGTCTTTATTGATAGGCTCACCTGTTTCCGGGTGTATGTAATCCTTTACCAGTTCGATAATTTTGTTTTTATTGTGGCTAAGCGTAAAGTTCGTTTGCCAGCGGAAGTCTTTTTTCCATGTGTGTCCATAACCAAGAGAGAGCTCGACTCCTTGGTTACGTACATAACCTGTTTGCAAGTAAATGGTAGTATATCCCGAAGATACGGAAATTTTCGGGTCGAAGGTCTGGTTGAACGTGTTAGCCAGATACCATGACACGCCAAGGTTGAAGTCCTTGAAGAGACGCATGTCCAGTCCTAATTCCCATGAATTGGTTCGCTCTGGCTTGAGGTCGCCGATAGGATAATGCGTTTTGGGTTTCCACGTCTGTGTCGTTTCATCGTACTCAAAGGTAGGTGAAGTCAGGTTACGTGGGTAGGGCATACCGACGGAACTGAATGAACCGCGTATTTTCAGGTAATCGATTGCAGAAGGTAGTTTTACCATTTCGGAGATGATCGCCGAAAGTCCCACTGACGGATAAAAGAAACAGGTGGAAGATGAGTTTGCCAGTTGTGATGCCCAGTCATTACGTCCGGTCAAAGTAAGGTAAAGCATACTTTTCCAGCCCAGTTCCGCACTCGCGAAAATGGATTGAGTTTGTTCCTCCCATTCATCCTGACGAGCTTTCTTTTGCGTATTGTCGAGATCGAAGACATTAAACACATTAGGAATACCATTGGCACGTATCGGTCCGCGATAACTAAGTTCGTCATACTTATTATCCACGATGCTCGCTCCGACATTCACTACAAGTGAGTAGTCCCCAAAGCGTTTATTGATGTTTGCCAGTACATCGGCGTACACTTGTGATTCATCCGGCTTGGCAATGGCGTAGAATCCTTGGGTACTACCTTCAGTGAGAGTAGTATTCGAACTGGCGTACAACTTTTGCTCATATTTGGTATTGGAGTTATCTACCCGGACACGTCCCGAGACGTTCAGCCAGTCCGTGATGTCGTAGCTTAACGAGGCGGACAGCATGTAACGCTTCTTATTGTTGGTCCGTAGATTACGATATGCTATCCAATAAGGGTTTTGCATACGCAGGTCTCCTTCGCCTTGTGGCCAGTACATGGTCTTGATCTTGCGGGCCGGGTCCCAACGTTCGAATACTTTTATCAAGTTGAAATCGTCTCCACGCGGAAACAGGTAAACAGGAACTATCGGGTTTGAGTAAGCGCCTTGATTAGTCATGTTGCGATCATTCTGAATAATATAGCTCGCTCCGATGTCTAGTTTCAGTTTATCATTCAGGAATGAAGTAGTATTACGGAAAGTAAAATTAAAACGGTTGTAGCGGTTATTCGGTACAATCCCCTCCGAGTTTACTGCGGCTGCGGAAAAGAAGGTCTGGTTCTTTTCTGTACCTGTCGATAAGGTGACGGAATTGGTATAAGTCATTCCTGTGTCGAAAAAGTCACGTGGTTCGTACCCCCTGCGGGATGCATCGTTCAGTAACGGTCCCCAACTCAAATTTGTAGAAGAACCGTCCGATTTTCCTTTACTGCCTGTACCATAACGGTTCTGAAAGCGCGGCATCACAAATGGTTTAGAAAAATCAGTGTTACTGGATACAGAAACCTGCATTTTGCCTACCTTACCCCGTTTCGTGTTGATGACGATAGCTCCGTTGGCAGCGTTACTTCCGTATAGTGCGGCGGCGGCCGCTCCTGTCAAGACCGAGATGCTTTCAATATCGTCCGGGTTGATGTCGGCAATGCTTTCGGTAACTCCCTGGGAACCGTTTTCCGTACCGCCGCCACCACCGAAATTAAACATCGGGATGCCGTCAATCACATACAGGGCATTGCTGGATTGCTCAATAGACTTCGTACCGCGCATTATCACTTTGCTGGCTCCACCTACACCGGAAGAACTGCTGTTGATATTGACACCTGCCACTTTGCCATTCAGGCTGTTGATGAAGTTAGCGTCTTTAATTTCTGTCAGTTGATCCGATTTCACCTGTTGCACATTGTAGCTCAAAGCTTTCTGCTCGCGCTTGATACCGAGGGCAGTCACGACTACTTCGTTGAGTTGTTTCGTGTCGCTTACTAATTTTACTGCATAGATGTTTTTATCTGTTATTCTCACAGTTTTGGACGTATATCCCACATAGGTAAAGCTTAATATATTACCTTGGCGGACCACGATTGTGAAATTGCCATCTATGTCGGTGATAGCTCCTTCGGAGTTTCCTTCCACTTTGATATTAACTCCAATTAGAGGTTCATTATTCTCATCAACAACTTTTCCAGTCACATTCTTAATTGGATTTACTTCTGTTTTTTTGTCAGGAACAATCATTATATATTTCCCTTTGAACTCATAAGTGAATCCACTGTCTTTGAGAATTTGTGTAAGGGCGTTCTCTACTGTTACAGCTCTAAGATCAAGATTTAATACAGGCTTGTTCTTTAATTGGGAGTCGTTGTAACCTACAGATAGGCCGGATTGTTTTTCTAATTCTTTAAGTGCTTCAATGACAGATATATTTTTCTTTTGAATGGTGATTGAGGCATCTGTTTGCGCAAAGGAGCTTGTTGTAATGAGCAACAAGCAGAAAAAAAGTAAAAAACTTCTTCCCTTTGCTGTATGGTCTACTATAAATTCATAAATTTGTAGCATTTTCTTAGTATTAGGTTATTAACTAAATTATTTCACGGTAATTGAATAGAGTAAAACTCTAATATTGAGAATCTTGATTTCATATCCGGGATAGAGTTAGGGCTCCGTTCCGGATACTTTTTTGCATGAGTCTTTAGTGGTTAAAAAGGTTATTATATTGTTGTTTTTTTACTGTTTTTCTTTTGGGGTGATACCCGTTACTTGGGGATTAAGTAACAGCGGTCTCCTTGTATCTTATAGTCCATTTGACCTACTACATTTACTATCACATCCATTACCTCAGATAGTGGTGCCTGGTCTTTAAACCTGAAACTGTATCTGTCGTCTTTCAGCGTTTTGAGCTGATACTCGAATGTATAAGGATATTTACGTTCAAGGATTGTGATGATATCTTTGACGGACATTTCTCTGAACACAAGTTCTCCACGTTGCCAGGCGGTAACTTCTTTCATATCCGGATGGTCCAGGCTATGGTAATGAGTATTTTTGTTATAAGCCAACTGCTCATTCGGTTTTAGAATCACCTGCGATTTTAAATCATTGTATTCTACCAATACGCTTCCTGAAATCAATGTGGCTGCCAACACCGGATTTTCCGGATAAGCCGAAACGTTGAACTCCGTACCCAACGCCGTCACCTGAAAATCATTGGACTTGACGATGAACGGATGTTTCTTATCCGGTTTGACTTTAAAGTTGGCTTCGCCGATTAAAAATACGCTACGGTTTTTCCCGGTAAAGTTTTGCGGATATAAAAGTGTACTTTGTGAGTTCAGCTGTACCTGAGTCCCATCGGGTAAAGTGAGAGTCCTTATTTCAGCAGTAGGAATATATTGTTGAATAAGGTTCTCTTCTGCATCTTTACCGATGGTAGAAAGGTAAACCGAAGATGCGGCCACTATAAAGAA
>ERZ779885.3143-NODE-3143-length-14280-cov-3.950228_pt1 | contig 14280 bp, 10 predicted proteins | sample MGYA00511554_ERZ779885 | MGnify/ENA primary metagenome ERZ779885 (study PRJEB29588, sample SAMEA2160998) | human gut metagenome | biome: human gut; feature: human-associated habitat; material: faeces | place: Denmark | collected 2008/2010 ... | reverse complement strand
CGGATCGAACGCTCCAAGATCTGCGGCGGCGGTGCAAAGAGCCCGCTGTGGAAGAAGATCCTTGCGGCTGTTTTAAACCTTAAGCTTGATCTCATAGAGAGCGAGGAGGGACCGGGATATGGCGGAGCGATCCTTGCGGCAGTGGGCTGCGGGGAATATGAGAGTGTACAGGCGGCATGTGAGAAGCTGGTGCATGTTGTTGACACCGTTGAGCCGGATCCGGTGCTGGGGGAGAAGTATGAGGCGCGCTATCAGGAATTCCGGAAGCTGTATCCGGCTGTGAAGGAGTTTTTCTGATGGTGCAGATGGCGAAGCATCCGTTGGCGGATCATGGAATGGAAAAGTTTTAGGCGGATGATGGAGCGGTTTTTGGAGACTGTAGACAGATACGGGAGAGTTATGGAGGCAGAAGCAGAACAGAAGTATTTAAACTTGTTGGAGCAGCAGATTGCAGAGGGGAGTTATCGACCGGACTGGGCGTCGCTTGCGGGGGCGCCTGTGCCGGACTGGTTTTTGCGGGAAAAGCTTGGAATCTTTTTACACTGGGGACTTTACAGTGTGCCCGCCTGCACCAATGAATGGTATTCCAGAAATATGTACATCAAAGGAATGCCGGCGTATGAACATCACAGGAAAACGTATGGAGAACAGCGGGAGTTTGGTTATAAAGACTTTATCCCGCTGTTTTGCGCGGAAAGATTTGAACCTGCGTCATGGATGCAGCTTTTTAAGGAGGCGGGTGCCGGCTATGTGTTCCCGGTGGCGGAGCACCATGACGGGTTCCAGATGTATGAGAGCGAACTTTCGCATTGGAACGCGAAGGAGATGGGACCAAAGAGAGATCTTCTCGGGGAATTAAAGTCGGCAGCAGAGTCTTGCGGGCTGCAGTTCTGCACTTCAAGCCACAGGGCGGAACACTGGTTTTTCATGGGACATGGAAGGGAATTTGACAGCGATGTGAGGGAGCCGATGAAAAAAGGGGATTTTTACTGGCCGGCAATGCCGGAACCGGACCCGCAGGATCTTTTCAGCAAACCCTTCCCGAGCGAGGAATTTCTGGACGACTGGCTGGCGCGCACGGTGGAGCTGATTGTGAAGTATCGACCGAAGCTTTTGTATTTCGACTGGTGGATTCAGCACGAGGCGTTTCATCCTTACTTGAAAAAGCTGGCAGCGTTCTATTATAATTGTGGTAAAAGCTGGGGAGAGGATGTCATGATCTGCTACAAGCATGATGCCATGATGTTCGGAAGCGGGATCGTGGAGGTGGAACGCGGCGGATTTGCGGAGGCAAAGCCGTATGCGTGGCAGACGGACACGGCGGTGGCGCGCAATTCCTGGTGTTATACAGACAGCCTCGATTATAAGAGCAGCAGGGAAATCTTATGTACCCTCGTGGATGTGGTAAGCAAGAACGGCAATCTGCTTTTGAATATCGGACCCAAAGCGGATGGTACAATTCCCGAGGGCGACCGGCAGATCCTTTCGGATATGGCGTCCTGGATGAAGGTAAACGGCGAAGCGGTCCGTGGGGCAAAGGTGTGGAGAAAAAGCATGGAAGGACCGACGCGGGCGGTGGACGGACAGTTTGCGGACGCGGCAGAGATCATGTATACACCGGAAGACTATCGCTTTACCGTGAACGGCGGCTGTATCTATGCGATCTGCATGCGCTGTCCGAGAGACGGCAGATTTCTGATCCGTTCGTTTGCAAAGAGTACCAATCAGAATCTACCGGAGTTTCACGGAATTCTGCGTGCGGTTACGCTGCTCGGTTATGTGGGGCAGGCTGCGTGGCACGTAGACCGGGAAGGGCTTCACATAGCGGCGCCGGGGATTGAGAGTGATTTTCCGGTGGTATTCCGGTTGGAAGTGGATTAGCAGACAAAAAGGAGAGGGCAATGTACGAGAAAATATGGAATCAGAATAAAATTGCGTTTGGCGGCGACTACAATCCGGAGCAGTGGGATGAGGCAACCTGGGAGGAAGATATGCACCTGTTTGGGCTGGCGCACATTGATACGGTGACACTCAATGTGTTTTCCTGGGCAATGCTGCAGCCGGACGAGAGCACCTATGATTTTACAAAACTGGACCGCATTATGGAACTGGTGAAGAAAAACGGGCTGAAGGTTGTGCTTGCAACATCGACCGGCGCGCATCCGGCTTGGATGGCACACCGGTACCCGGAAATCCTGCGCACGGAGTTCAACGGAATGAAGCGCAAGTTCGGTGGCAGACACAATTCCTGCCCGAACAGTCCCGTCTACCGCATGTATTCGGCACGGCTGGCGGAGAAGCTGGCGGAACATTACAAAGACTATGACAATATTGTGGCATGGCATATCTCCAATGAATACGGCGGAGAGTGTTACTGCGAAAATTGCGAGAAGGCATTTCGCGTGTGGCTGAAAAAGAAGTACCACACGATTGAGGAGGTGAACCGCGTCTGGGATACGGCATTCTGGGGACATACGTTCTATGACTGGGAAGAAATTGTCCTGCCGAATCTGCTGAGCGAACATTTCGCCTATGAGCGCACGATGTTTCAGGGAATCTCCTTAGATTACCGGAGATTTAATTCGGACAGTATTTTAGAGTGTTATCGCCTGGAATATGAGGCGGTGAAGCGGCATACGCCGGACATCCCGGTCACAACCAACCTGATGGGATTCTATAAGCCGCTGGATTATCAGAAGTGGGCAAAATACATGGATATGGTATCCTGGGACAATTACCCTTCCAACCAGGACACACCGGCGCAGATTGCCCTGTCCCATGAACTGATGCGCGGTATCGGCGGCGGAAAGCCGTTCCTTCTGATGGAGCAGACGCCGAGTGTGACGAACTGGCTGCCGTACAATGCCTTAAAACGTCCGGGGGTCATGCGCCTTTGGAGCTATCAGGCGGTGGCGCATGGGGCGGATTCGGTGATGTTTTTCCAGATGCGCCGGAGTATCGGTGCCTGTGAGAAATATCACGGAGCGATCATTGACCATGTGGGAAATGAAAATACCAGAGTGTTCCGGGAAGCAGCAGCCCTCGGCGCCGAACTAAAGGCGCTGGGAGATGAGACTCTGGGCGCGCGGGCAAGGAAGGAGACAGCGATTCTGTTTGACTGGGATAACTGGTGGGCGATCGAGTATTCCGCAGGACCGAGCGTGCTGTTAAAGTACCGCGATGAGATCCAGAACTATTACACGGCGCTCTACGAGCAGAATATGGCGACCGATATCATCGGGGTGGAGGATGATTTCTCGGACTATCGCGTGATCATCGCCCCGGTCTTATATATGGTAAAGCCGGGTGTGGATGAGAAGATCAAAGCGTTTGTGCAGGCGGGCGGTATTTTTGTAACCACTTTTTTCAGCGGCTATGTGGATGAGCATGATCTGGTGGTGACCGGAGGGTATCCGGGGAAACTGCGTGATCTCTTAGGCATCTGGGTGGAGGAGAGCGATGCCCTGCCGGAGGGAGAGACGAATCATTTTACATGGAAGGGCGCGCGGCATGAGGCGGTTCTGCTGTGTGATCTGCTGCATCCGGAGGGAGCCGAGGTGCTTGCAACCTACGAGGAGGATTTTTATGCGGGAATGCCGGTGCTCACGAAAAAACGTTACGGAGCGGGAGCGGCATACTATGTGGCGGTGCGGTCGGACGCGCTATTTTATGAAGCGCTGATACGCGAGATCTGCGAAAAAGCCGGGATCACGCCGGTGGCACAGACTCCCGGGGGCGTGGAAGCGGTCTTACGTGTGGGACGCGATGAAAAAAAGGAGTTCCTTTTTCTGTTAAATCATGAGAAAATAGAGCAGAGTGTGCCGGTGGAGCAGGACGCAACGGATCTTGTGACCGGTATGGAGTGGAAAAAGGGGAGCAAGCTGACACTGCCGGCGTACGGCGTGGCAATACTGAAACGAAGCGTATGAAGACAAAGATAAAACAACTGATAAACCGGATACTGGGAATGAAGCTCGTCTACCGCATGATTTTAATCTATGTGATAGGCGGGCTTTTGCCGCTTTCCGCCATTATCGGCTATCTGATTCACGGAACCAATCAGGTGCTGGTGAGTCAGGCGGAGAATGCGGAGATTGCGGAACTGCAGACGATCGGAAGACAGATCCTGGAATTGGAGAATACGATGACCACGGTCTCTTCGTACTTTTATTTCGATGACAAGCTCGAGGAGATTGCGGCAAAACAGTATACGGATTATCAGGAGATGATCAATGACTACAGAGGCTATACCGCTTTTAAGGAATATCAGAGTTACTACAACACGATGATCTCCAGAATCAGTATTTTCCTGCAGAATCATACGCTGCGCGGCAATTCGGACTTTGTGGTTGTGGATGCGGACACGGAGGTCGAGGCCTGGTATCAGAGAGTGAGTACAGAGGGAAGCGGCTGCGTGTGGACGTGTCTGCCGATCAGCCTGCCCAAATATGACCATGCACCTGCCATTGCCCGTATGATTAAGACCAAAAAGAGCGAAAATGTCGGGGTGCTTGTGATCTATCTGCGCCCGCAGCAGTTTGAGAAAATGATCTGGGAGCGGGAGGGAAGTACCTATATTGTGCTGGATGGCGAGACCTTGCTTACGAGCCGTCATGAGACGATTCCTTTTGAAGAATTAAAGCAGTATCTGCCGGATGCCGCCGAGGAGAAGTATCAGACGCGCATCAAGGCAGGGGAGGAAGAATATGTCCTCACCTGTGAGAATGTAAAGCAGGAGGATACCAGCGATTATTTTCAGGTGGTCAGTGTGCGTGCGGTGGATGAGATCTTAAGGGAAGCGTATGCACAGCAGCGAAAGAGTATCTGGCTGTTCCTTGGGAGCGTTGTGCTTGCCGGGACGTTGATTTTTGCATTTTCCTGGTCGTTTGCAAGGCGTGTCGGCAGATTCCGGGAACAGATGCAGAAAGCGTCTGAGGGAAATTTTGAACTTGAGGAAAAGCTTGGAGGAAATGATGAGATCAGTCAGCTTTATGATTACTTAAGCGTCATGATCTGGAGAATTCAGAGACTTCTGGCGCAGGTGTATCAGGAGAAGATTCACGCGGAGCGGCTTAAGACCAGCCAGAAGGATGCGGAGTTTAAGATGCTCACCAGCCAGATCAACCCGCATTTCCTGTATAATACACTGGAAACCATCCGCATGAAGGCGCGCATCAACAAGCAGTATGAGATCGAGGAACTGGTGAAGATGCTCGGAAAGATCCTGCGCAGCAGCATCCAGGCAGGTTCAAAGGATATGACGATCCGTGAGGAGGTGGAACTGGCAGAGTATTATCTGAAGATTCAACAGTACCGCTTCGGCGAACGGATTCAGTATCAGATCTATGTGGAGGAAGGGATCGAGAGGCAGAAGATCCTTCCGCTTCTGATCCAGCCGCTGGTGGAAAATTGTATCATACACGGACTTGAGGGAAGAGAGGACGTCGGTCACATCGATATCTGTGTCAAACGCAGCGGACAGAATGTGGTCATCACGGTTACCGATGACGGCGCCGGCATCTGCGGGGAAAAGATTGCGGAGATCCGCAGAGAACTTGCAGGCAACCGCACAAAGGGAGAACATATCGGCATCTGCAATGTCAATCAGAGAGTGCGGCTGCGGAAAAACAGAAAAGCTGCGGAGCCGGAAGAAAAACAGGAAAGGGGAGAGTGACGCATGTTTTCGGAAAATGACAGAATTTCACAGCGCCAGATGGAACGCCAGATTGTGCTCGTTCTGCTCTGCCCGGCATTCTGGCAGCTCGCGGCGTACGGCGCATCGGACGGCCTGCCCGGTATGGCAGGGATTTTCGTTGGATATGGGCTGCTGGCGGTGTGGTGCATTTATCTCGTGCGCCTTGGCGGGCTTTACTGCCGCCTGGAAAGCGTGATGGGAAAGGCTGGGAAACTCCTTCTGGCAGTGATGTATCTGTATTATCTGCTTTTCCTCGGCGGAACACTGCTTCGCAGAATGGCGGAGCTTGCCGCCGCGTATCTGACAGCGGGTGTACCGCAGGAGTTCTGCGGACTGTTTCTGCTCGCGGCGGCCGGGTTTGGTGTCGGCAGTGAAGTACAGAAAAGAGGACGGCTGGCGGAAGCACTCTATCCGTGGATTGTGGGCGGGATTTTGATTCTGCTTCTGCTGACGGTTCCGCAGATGCATTTTTCCTCGTTTGAGGATGCCTGGAAGACAGCAAAGTCTGTTGAAATTGTGGATAACGGAATACTTTTTGGGTGGAATGTGTGGAGAACACTGGAAAATGGAACACCGATTGCGTTGCTGCCGTTTTTACTGGGGCATGTGCAGAAAGAGCACAGGAGTGTCATTCTTCCGGTGACGCAGAGTATCTGGAAAACGGGGCTTCTTGTAATTGCAGGAAGCATGGCGCTGCTCGGCGTTTTCGGCCGGTGCGGCACGGCTGCGGCGCAGGATCCGCTCTTACTGTTAATGGCAGGAACGAGCCTGCCGGGTGGATTTCTGGAGCGGTTTGATATTCTGTGGATGGCATTTCTTTTGATGGGACTGCTGTTCACACTGGGAAGTCTGCTGTTTTACGTATCGCTGATCGGAGAGAAGACGGGATTGTGGAAACCGCAGAATCTCTATGTACGGATCGGTACAGTGCTTTTTATATGGCTGCTGTCATGTGCGGAAAGCGGCTGGTCGGTCCGGTACGGTTACTTTCCGTTTTTCCTTGCCATCACGGTGCTGCTCGGCTTCTGCCAGAAGCATATGAAAAAACTGCGGCTTGTGTGTCTGGCGCTGGGCAGTATGATTTTCCTGTCATCCTGCGGGGTCAACGACCGGCTGGAAACCGACGTGGAAGGCGTGTTTGCCTGCGGCAATGTGCTCCATGTCCATGATCTGGTGGATTATGTGTCGGAAGAGGCGACTGCGCCGGAAAACAGTGAAACTGGGGAAGAAACCGGGACGGCGGTCAGTGAGAGCGGCGGAGAAAAGGAGACGGCTGGCGGTAAATGGCGCGTCTGGTATGCGCCTGCGAATCTTGCGGTGGTGACCGGCCAGGGAAAGGATGAGCAGGAGGAGGGAACCGACGAGGACCCCGCATCGCTGTTCTTTGAAGCGGAGACATTTGAGGAGATTGCGCAGCAATATGACAGCACAGAGGAATATGATCTCGACACCGGACACGTCCAGGCGATTGTATTTTCCGATGCACTGCTCAGTGACCGGGGACGGATGGAAGAACTGTTGAAGTACCTGGAACAGGACCGTGCGCTTGGGCACAGTGCCTATCTGTTTCACGCAGAAAAACCAGAAGATATCATGGAGCAGAACGGAAAACAGGTGGAGTCTGTCGGTGAGTACCTGTGCGGAATTTATGACAACCGGGTGAAAAGAAAAGAGGCGGTGACACTGGCGGACTTGTGCTATGCGTGGGAAAACGAAAGGAGCATTCTGTGGATTCCGAAAGCGCCGTAAAAGGTTTAAAGTGTATGGAATATCGGAGCGGGCAGTGAGTGTCTGTGTATAAAAGTTTTGAAATCCGGCAAAACTGGAAAAAACAGGAGGCAGCATATGAATGAGAAAAAAGTACAGAGCCGGAAACGGAATCAAAATCAGACACAGAAGAAATCCAGGGACAGGCAGGCGCAGCCCCGAAATACATTTGGGAACCAGCATAGAAGTCAATTCCAGGCGGCATTTCAAATTTTCTGCCGCCGCTGGCTCCCCGTCTGCATTGCGGCGCTGATCCTTTCCGGAACCGCCAATCTTCTCCGCGAGTCCCGTCTGCAGCAGGAAGTCGCTGCAAAGATCGTGCGCTTTCACGTAAGAGCCAACAGCGACTGCGCCTCCGACCAGCAGATCAAGCTTCAGGTACGCGATGCCGTTGCCGAAGAACTGCAGACGATCCTGCACGGAGCCGAAACAAAAGCAGAAACCGAAGAAATCCTGCGTGAAAACGAGCCCTCCATCCGTGCCGCCGCCCTTCAGACGCTGCGCGCAGGAGGCAGTACTGACGATATCACCGTAACGTACGGAAAAGCCAGTTTTGAGGAAAAAGAAACGGGCAATTATATTCTCCCCGCCGGAACGTACGACGCTCTTCAGATCAACATCGGCAGAGCCAAAGGGCACAACTGGTGGTGCATGCTGTACCCGTCCATCTGCTTTTCGGATGCCCTGCGCCCCGTAAACGAGGACGGCGAAAGTGCAGAAAAAGTCGAAAAAAGCCGGATTCCGCTGCAGAATCTGTTGAGTGACGCCGCCTACCGCGAAATCCTGAAAAGTGACTGGATTTCGTTCCGGTTTTTCTGGCGTTAGGCGGATTTTTCGAAAGACTTTCAAGAGAAATGATTGCAATATTCCTCCATTCGGGTTAAAATAATGTATCAGCGACCTATTTTAACTAGGGTCGTGAAATGAAAAAAGAAATGTAAAAATTCAGATATATTAAATATAGAAATGAACCCCATTCGGCATGACAAAAAAGTAATGCCGGATGAAAAATGGAGGAAAGTATGAAAGCAGACAGACAGGCGCCGATCGGCGTCTTTGATTCCGGTGTCGGCGGACTGACCGTAGTGCGTGAGATTATGCGAAACCTGCCCGACGAACGAATCGTATATTTTGGAGATACCGCGCGTGTGCCGTACGGTTCCAAATCGAAAAATACCGTCATCCGTTATTCCCGCCAGATCGTACACTTTCTGGAAACCCAGCAGGTCAAGGCAATCGTCATCGCCTGCAACACCGCAAGTGCGCTGGCACTCGATACGATCGAAAAAGAGATTGATCTCCCGATCATCGGCGTGGTAAAACCGGGCGCACAGATGGCCGTCGAGACGACGCAGAACAAGCGTGTCGGCGTCATCGCAACCGAGAGCACTATTCAGAGCGGCCTCTACCAGCAGCTCATTACCGAGGCAGATCCGGCGATCACCGTTTACGGAAAACCGTGTCCGCTGTTCGTGCCGCTCGTGGAAGAGGGCTGGACAAAAGATCCGATCACCGAGGAAGTGGCGCGCCGCTATCTGGCAGAGATTCTGGATAAAGACATCGACACGCTGATTATGGGATGCACCCACTATCCGCTGCTGACGGAGATCATCGCGGACATCATGAGCCCTGGTGTGACGCTCATCGACTCCGGCGCTGCGGCGGCGCGGGTCCTGCGGCAGACGTTGTCAGACCGGGGTGCGCTGGCCCAACGTGACCACGGCACACTGACACTGTATGCCAGCGACCGGCCGGAGGACTTCGGTGCGCTGGCAGGGCAGTTTCTGCGGCGACCGCTGGAGAGCGCGGTACAGCACGTAGACATCGAGAGGTACTGACATGGACAAGGTACAGGTACTGGTCCGCAGCCACAGTGACTTTGCCGGCGGCGTGGACGAATTGACCTTCCGGGGCACAGGGACGCTGGAAAAGACCGACTATGGCTATCGCCTGCGCTATACGGCGCAGAACGAACTGGACAGAAGCGCCGTGGCCTCGGAGATGCGGCTGGAGACGCAGCAGCGCCGGGCCGTTGTCATCACCGAGTCCAAGGACGGCGGCTACGGTCTGCTGTTGGACCCTCAACGGCAAACGGTCACGCAGATCGCCGGCGGCGACGGCGGTGCGCTGACGCTGCACGTGGACACGAAGGAGGTGTCCTGGCACCTGCCCCGAAAGGGCGATGGCCATATCACATTGACGTATACACTGCTGCTGGGCACGCAGGCGCTGTCCGCCCTGCACCTGGCACTGACTTTGACAAAAGAGGAGAAGGACGCATGAATATGATCGAAAGCGCCAAGGCGCAGGTACGGCAGCTGACAGTGGCTGCATATGAAAAGGCTGCGGCCGCAGGGCTGCTGCCTGCCGGTATCACCGCCGAGCCGGCGGTGGAGATCCCCAAGGACACCGCCAACGGCGACTATACCACCACCTTCTGCCTGGCCGCCGCCAAGGCCCTGAAAAAGAACCCCCGCCAGGTGGCCCAGATCCTGATGGACCACATGGACCTGGCAGGGTCCTACTTCACCTCCGTGGAGATGGCCGGTCCCGGCTTTCTGAATTTCCGCCTGGGGGACAAGTGGTTCCGGGATACCGTGGCCTGCGTGGAGCGCGAAGGCGCGGACTATGGCTGCAACGACACCCTGAAGGGCCAGAAGATCATGGTGGAGTTCGTATCCGCCAACCCCACGGGCCCCATGCACATGGGCAATGCCCGGGGCGGCGTCCTGGGCGACACCCTGGCCTCCGTGCTGCAGAAGTCCGGGGCCAACGTGTGGCGGGAGTTCTATGTCAACGACGCCGGCAACCAGATCGAGAAATTTGCCAAGAGTCTGGAGGCCCGGTATCTCCAGATCATCAAGGGCGAGGACGCCGTGGAATTCCCCGAGGACGGCTACCACGGTGACGATATCCGGGAGCTGGCCCGCGCCTTCTATGAGAAGGAGGGGGACAAATACCTGGACTGCGACGAAAAGACCCGACACGATGCTCTGGCCCGGTTCGGCCTGGACAACAACATCCCCAAGATGCAGCGGGACCTGGCCCGGTACGGCATTCAGTACGACCAGTGGTTTTTTGAGTCCAGCCTTCACGAGAGCGGCTATGTGGCCGACTCCGTCCGGGTGCTGACGGATCTGGGCTTCACCTACGAGAAGGACGGGGCCCTGTGGCTGCACACCAGCCGGATCCTGGCGGAAAATCTGAAAAAGGCCGGCAAGTCCGATGCAGATATCGAGAAGCTGGGTCTGAAGGATGATGTGCTGCGCCGCGCCAACGGGTTTTACACCTATTTTGCCGCCGACATCGCCTATCACCGGAACAAATTCGCCGTTCGCGGCTTCGACAAGGTCATCAACGTCTGGGGCGCGGACCATCACGGCCATGTGGCCCGGCTGAAGGGCGCCATGGACGCCCTGGGTCTGGACGGTGAGCACCGGCTGGACATCGTGCTGATGCAGCTGGTGAAGCTGGTGCAGGACGGCCAGGTGGTGCGCATGTCCAAGCGCACCGGCAAGGCCGTGTCCCTGACGGATCTGCTGGATATGGTCCCTGTGGACGCCTGCCGCTATTTCTTCAACGCCAAGCCCGAGACCCAGATGGAATTTGACCTGGGACTGGCTGTCCGGGAGGACAGCGAGAACCCGGTGTATTATGTACAGTATGCCTACGCCCGGATCTGCACCCTGCTGAAGGCCCTGGCGGCGGAGGGATACACCGTCCCCGACGCGGCGGATGTGGACTTCACCCTGCTGTCCGGCGAGACGGAGCAGGCCCTCATCAAGAAGATCGCCTCCTATAGCCAGGTGGTGCGTCTGGCTGCCCGGGACTACGACCCCAGCCACATCAACCGCTATCTGACGGAGCTGGCCGGAGACTTCCACCGGTTCTATACCGCCTGCCGCATCAAGGGCGAGGAGCGCCCGGTACTGCTGGCCCGGCTGAAGCTGGCGGACACCGCCCGGTCCGTGCTGAAAAACGCCATGACCCTCATCGGCTGCACCGCCCCGGAGAAAATGTAATACAACGGGAAAAGAGTTCCTGATTTCTGATGAAATCAGGAACTCTTCCGCTTGTAAAAAGGATTTTTGACAGGCTGCAAACCTCCGGCTTAGCCGGAGGTTTTGATTACACCGTTTACACCGACTGCACCGTACCCACGAACAGGGGGATGCCGTCGGAGGTGGCCACCACGAACACGAAGGGACGGTCCAGGCACATCTCCACCGGCTTTGCGCCGGGAGCCTCCGCGCATGTCAGATCCACGATGGCCTCGGTGTAGGCGGCGCCCTCCACGCCGTCCTCGTCCACCTTCACCCGGGCAGCCTGCATGACCCCGGCCAGCACCGCCGCCTCATCACTGAGGGGAGAGAAGTCGGCCTTGCTCTTGTCAAAGGCGTCGGTAACGCCCATGTCCTGCAGCAGCTCTGCCAGGTCCATGGAGCTGTGTACGTCGAACTTGGGCACGGACCACCGGACGCAATGCCGGTCCTCCATGCTTGTCAGCTCCTCCAGCAGACCCTGGCGGCTCAGCAGGTCCGCCGTGCTGCGGCCCTGATCCGGCAGGGCCACGATCATCTGCAGATTTCCCTGCAAGGGCAGGGACGCCGCCTGATATCCCCGGCCCCGGAGATATCGGGCTGCATCATCCTCCCGGTGCATGAAGTCCGCCGTCACCGCGCTGCCGGAGACCGGGCGGAACTTCTGGGGATACGTATCCTCCTTTGCGAACTCCTGGAGCCAGCCGTCCTTGAAGTACACGGTGCTGTACAGCCGCAGCAGCTCCATGGGACTGGTCCGGACGGAGCCGGTATCTCCCTGGAGCAGGCCGCCGGTCTGCTGGTCCAGCCAGGCAGCAATGGCCCGGTTTGCCTCCTGGGTGCCCATGGCTGCCTGATACACGCCGCACCGGTGGACCCCTGCCAGGCTGTCCAGCGCCGCCTGGTGGACGGTGCTGCCCTGGGCCACCCATGCCGACCCCGCCAGACGGCAGGTGGTGATGCCGTTGTCGCAGTACAGGGCCATCCACAACTGCTGCACCTGCTGGCGCAGGGCCTCCGGGTCCTGGAGGTTCAGCAGCTGCCGCACCTGCTGGGACGTGTCGCCGCCGCTCAGGTCCGCCAGCATGGCCAGGGTCAGATACAGGCTCACCGGCGAATACACGGCGTTCTCCGTCTCTCCGGCCAGCAGCCGCAGGGATGTATCGGCGGCAAAGTCCCGCACCGCCGGGATATCCGGCTTGGCGGACAGCTTCCCCAGCTTGGCCAGGGTCTCCTGATAGGCGCTCATGGCCGCGTCATATGCGTCCATGTCCATGCTCCCTTGGCTGTCGGTGTAGTCCTCCATGCCGGGCCGCTGGGGATAGTCGGGATAGTCTGCCGCCGCCAGCTGGCAGGCCGCCAGCTCCTGAGCCGTGGCAGGCTCTACCGTCTCGCCGGTCTGGCGAAAAGCCCCGGAGGGCGTGGGCTGCGCCCCTCCTGCGCCGCACCCGGCCAGCATACACAGGGCCAGGGTCAGGCAGATCATGCGCAATAGCTTTTTCATGCGTTGTTCCTCCTTTTCCGGGGCCGTCGCCCCCTTTTTACTTCTTTAGACGGCGGCCGGCGGAAAAGGTTCCCGCCGGCCGCAATAGGAATGTATATTTTTCTGCCCCCCTATTGCCTTTTCCGGAAACATCTGATACAATTATGGCATGCATGCCATGATGCATAGAAAGGATGTGATCCCCACGACCATTACCAGTGCCAGCCTGCCCGCTAAAAAGCGGATCCTCACCGTGTGCGTGAAGCTGTTTCTGGAACAGGGGTACAAGAAAACCACCGTTTCCGAAATCGTTCATAAGGCGTCGGTATCCAACAGCATTTTCCAGAACATTTTCCGGGCCAAGGACGGGGTCCTGACGGAGCTGGTGGAGTTCATGTTTTCCAACCAGTTCGCCATGGCCCGCACCACGGCGGGAGCCCAGCTGCCGCCGGTGTATGTCTACGCTGTGGAGACCGCCATCCAGATGACCCTGACGGAGCTCAATGAGAACCTGCGGGAGATCTATATCGAGGCATATACCCAGAAGGAGGCCTCGGACTATATCTTTCAGGAGACGGCCAAGGAGCTGTACCAGATCTTCGGGCCCTATCAGCCGGAGCTGACGGCCCGGGATTTCTATGCCATGGAGATCGGCTCGGCGGGCATCATGCGCAGCTATATGGCCTGCCCCTGCGACGGGGAGCTGACCCTGGAGAAAAAGCTGCGGATGTTTTTGACCATGAGCCTGCGGGCGTACCGGGTCCCGGAGGCGGAGGTGGAGGGAGCCATCCGGTTCATCGAGGGGCTGAACATCCGCACCATTGCCGAGCGGGTCATGGGGGAGCTGTTCCGGACTCTGGCCATGCATTTTGAGTTCTCCCTGCCGGATACCGCACCGGGACAGGGCGGGGACAGCCCGGGACAAGCCGGGACAACGTGAGGACAACGTGAGGACAAATGAGGACAAAAGGAAAGGAGACAATTCAATGAAGAAACGACTGCTCAGCCTTCTGCTCTGCCTGGTGGCGGTGCTGACGCTGCTGTGCCCGGTGGGCCTCGCTATGGGCGGCAGCAAAGCTACCAAGGACATCTGTGTGGGCTTCATCCGCACCTATGCGTCCATGATCGCCATGATGGTGCTCAACGTCCTGTTTCTCAAGCTCATCCTGTCCGCCCTGGCCACCATGCCCTCCGGTATCTACGTCTTGCCGTGGTGCCTCCTGGTGGTAGGCATTGCCCGGGTGGCCCGAAAGGCGGACAACCTGATTTCTAAAATCGGCCTGAATCCGGCCATT
>ERZ779885.3136-NODE-3136-length-14305-cov-4.327649_pt1 | contig 14305 bp, 10 predicted proteins | sample MGYA00511554_ERZ779885 | MGnify/ENA primary metagenome ERZ779885 (study PRJEB29588, sample SAMEA2160998) | human gut metagenome | biome: human gut; feature: human-associated habitat; material: faeces | place: Denmark | collected 2008/2010 ... | reverse complement strand
ATGTCACTGGCTCATCCGGAAGTCCTATTGTCAGACGGCCATTATTGCCAAGATATGTGGTAATATGTGCACCTTTAAAATTCTCATTCCATACAGGATTGACGGACTTTGAAGCTGTATTGGTCTTATTAGCACCTTCCGCTTTGTCCTCTGCAAAATATGTCAGACTTGTAGTTCTCGGTGTTCCTGCCGGAATATAATACTCTCCGCCAGTATTCTTTGTTGCATAATTTCCAAGCATCAGATTGCTGTTACCAGGAATGGTTACAGTATTTGTTTTGCTGACTGCTTTCCCATCATCACCCAATACGTAATAATTCCTCTGATAATAATATGTCGTTGCTCCGGTAGTATCAATACTATCTTTCGCCGGAGTCGTACATGCTTCATCCGTATAGATCACTGTATCATTCTGGAAATAGTAAAAATCATTTGTTTCTGCAGGTTCAAACTCCGCATATGCACATGCACCGCCGGATTCTCCACCTGCCTGCTTCTTATCATATTTATTGCTGAAGAAATGCACCTGATGGTTCTCATTATTCGCATCAATATATGCCTTTAACTGCGCATCCGGATTTGCAAGCTTCTCTTCTACACCTGCCTTAAGGCTCACATCATAGAACAGACGCATAGGAACCGTCTCGTCTATAGTCATGTTGCCGTCTTTGTCGAACTGACGGCCTTGATCGTCGAATCCGTGCGTCATTTCGTGGCCGATCACTACGCCGATAGCGCCGTAGTTCACCGCGTCGTCGGCTGCCGGGTTGAAGAACGGCGGCTGGAGGATTGCTGCCGGGAAGCAAATTTCATTGGTGGTCGGGTTGTAATAGGCATTGACCGTCTGGGGAGTCATGAGCCACTCCTCGGGATCTACCGCCTTGCCGACTTTGGCGAGTTGATCGCGGGTCGCCCACTCGCTGGCACGCTGGATATTCTCCCAGTAGGAGAGGGTCGGGTCGATTTCGAGCGTGGAGTAGTCCTTCCATTTATCGGGGTAGCCGATCTTCACGTGGAAAGCGGCGAGTTTCTCGCGGGCACGCATCTTGGTCGAGTCGCTCATCCAGTCGAGCTGATCGATGTGCTGGCCGAGGGCCGTGCGGAGGTTCTCCACCAGGGTCATCATGCGGGCCTTGTCTTCGGCGGGGAAGAACTTCTCGACGTACATTTCGCCTACGGCCTCGCCCAGGGCGCTGTTGGGAATGGCCATGGCACGCTTCCAGCGGGGGCGGGGCTCCTGTTTGCCTGACATCGTGCGGCCGTAGAAGTCGAACGATGCGGCGTAGAAGTTATCGTCCAGGTAGGGCGCTGCGGCGTTGAGGTATTGCGATGCCAGGTAGTAGCGCAGGTCCTCGATCGGAGTAGTTTCGATTAGCTTGTCCAACGCCTCCATGTATTCGGGCTGGCAGACGATCACACGCTCCGGATTGATCTTGGCAAAGTCGAAGAGATACTTCCAGTCGATAGCGTCGTAGTTCTTTTTCAGATCGGCGGTCGCCATCGGGTTGTACATGCGCTGCAAGTCGCGCAGTTCGACGTTCGAACGCATGTTCTTGGCCAGTTCGGTTTCGATGCGCATCACGGCGTCGGTCGCTTTGCTTACCTGGGACTCTTCGAGTCCGGCCAGCGTGAAGAGCCGGTTCAGATAAGTTTTGTAGGCTTCGCGGATCGACTCGTTCTCGGCGTCGAGGTAGTAGTCGCGGTCGCCCATGCCGATGCCCGACTGTCCGATGTAGAGGGCATTGACTTTGCTGTCCTTCAGATCGGCCTCGGGACCGAAGCTGAACAGGGGCGAGCTCGAAGTCATCTGCATCACGGACAGGATCGGAGTGAGTTGTTTCTTGTCGTCCAGAGACAGGATCGTTTCCAATTCGGCCCGGATGGGAGCGGCGCCCTCCTGGTTCAGGCGTACCGAGTCGAGGCCCAGCTTGTAGAGGTCGGCGATCTTCTGATTGACCGTGCCCTTCGCAGGGTTCTCCTTGGTCATCTGGGTGAAGAGCTCGTTGATGCGAATCTCGTTGTTGTCGCTCAGCACGTTGAACATGTTGTAGCTCGAATGTTCAGGTTTGAGCGGATTTTTAGCCTGCCAGCCGCCCGTGGCGTACTGGTAGAAACTCTCGTTGGGGGCGACCGAGGTGTCCATGTTGGACGGATCGAGCGCCGGCGTCGAGTTGGTCGGTTTGTTTTGGCAGCCCATCATACAAAGAACGGTTGCAGCGAAAAGAATTTTTTTCATTGGTTGTTTACTCTAAAATATTTTAAGGTTTCTGTCTGTTTTCGATTCAGTACGAAGAACGGTTCGACGGGACCGCGCTCCGTTCGTGCCCGGCTTATTTGCGGATGGCCGCCACACCCGGCAGCTCCTTGCCTTCGATGTATTCGAGCAGTGCGCCGCCGCCCGTAGAGACGTAGCTCACCTTGTCGGCCAGGCCGAACTTGTTGATGCAGGCCACCGAATCGCCGCCGCCGATGAGCGAGAAGGCTCCTTTCGAAGTGGCTTCGGCGATCGCTTCGGCCACGGCGCGCGAACCGGTCGCGAATTTGTCGATCTCGAACACGCCCACGGGACCGTTCCAGAGGATGGTCTTGGCAGACAGTATCTTCTCCCGGAACAGCTCCTTGGCCCGGTCGCCTATATCAACCCCTTCCCATCCGTCGGGAATATCGTTCGAGGGGGCCTGCCGCGTATGGGCATTCTCACTGAAATCGTCGGCGACCAAAGCGTCCGGCGCAAGGACTATCTCCACCCCCCGTTCCTTCGCCTTGGCAAGTATCGCGAGTGCCGTGGCAAACTGGTCGGGTTCGCAGATGGACTTGCCGACCCGGCCTCCCTGGGCCGCCATGAAGGTATAGGTCATGCCCCCTCCGAGAATCAGCCTGTCCACCCGCTCCATGAGCCGCTCGATGATGGTTATCTTGGTGGATACCTTCGACCCTCCCAAAATGGCGAGGAAAGGACGCCGGGGCGACTCGAGCACCTTGTCTATCGCCTTGAGCTCGTTCTCCATGACGTAACCGAACATCTTGTCGTTCGGGAAGTAGTCCGCAATGAGAGCCGTAGAGGCGTGGGCACGGTGGGCCGTACCGAACGCATCGTTGATATAGACGTCGGCATACGATGCCAGCCGTTTCACGAACTCCTTCTGGCTCGCCTTGACCGCCTTCTTGGCTTCGGCCTTCTGTTCATCGGTGGCATCGTCGGCCAGACCGCGCGGCTTGCCCTCCTCCTCGGCATAGAAACGCAAATTTTCGAGCAGCAGTACCTCGCCCGGTTTGAGTCCGCGGGCGAGTTCGGCCGCCTTCTCCCCCATCGAATCGCCGGCGAAAATCACCGGCCGGCCCAGCAGCCTCTCGATGGTGGGGATGATATGGCGCAGCGAATATTTTTCGTCGTTGTTCTTCTTCGGACGCCCGAGGTGCGACATGAGGATGACCGCCCCCCCGCCGTCGAGCACCTTGAGGATGGTGGGGATGGCCGCCCGGATGCGCGTCTCGTCCGTCACGTTCCCCTGGTCGTCGAGAGGCACATTGAAATCCACCCGGATGATGGCCCGCTTGCCCCTGAAATCGTAATTGTCAATCGTATTCATAACTGTGAAGTTTTGGTCCCGGAAAATTATCAGACGGTTTCCGGCGAAAACCGTACCGCAAAGTTAGAAACTGTTTTGGATTTACAACGGGAACGGACACCCCGATTACGGCACCTCCTCCGCCCCCATGCGCCTCCGCCGGCTTACGGTCTGTTACCCCCTCCCCCTCTGCAAAGGCCGCAGAAAGGTCCTCCCATGAAAATCCATATATTTTTACGATGATTTATTGGAGATTTAATACATAAACGCTACTTTTGCTAACAGACTGTAAGACTTCAAGAGCAATATCCAAACTAACGAATATCATGTACGGAAAAATGAAAGAGTTTCTGCAAAAAGAACTTGCAGACATCAGGGAGGCTGGCCTCTACAAGGAAGAAAGGATAATCGCCTCGCCCCAGCGGGCGGAAATCGAGGTGGGCGGCAAGAAGGTACTCAACTTCTGCGCCAACAACTACCTGGGTCTCTCCGACAACCCGAGGCTCGTGGAGGCAGCCAAGAAGGAGATGGATGCACGCGGTTACGGCATGTCCTCCGTACGCTTCATCTGCGGTACGCAGGACATCCACAAGGAGCTCGAAGCCGCCATTGCGGAGTATTTCGGTACGGAGGACACCATCCTCTACGCCGCATGCTTCGATGCGAACGGAGGCGTATTCGAACCGCTCTTCACGGACCAGGATGCCATCATCTCCGACTCGCTCAACCACGCATCCATCATCGACGGCGTAAGGCTCTGCAAAGCAGTACGTTATCGTTATGCCAACGCAGACATGGAAGACCTTGAAAAACAACTCAAGCTCGCCCAGGCACAGCGTTTCCGCATCATCGTGACGGACGGCGTATTCTCCATGGACGGCAACGTAGCCCCGATGGACAAGATTACGGAACTGGCCAACAAGTACGACGCGCTCGTAATGGTGGACGAATGCCACTCGGCAGGCGTCGTGGGCAAGACCGGCCGCGGCGTGACGGAGCTCTACAACATACGCGGCCAGGTGGACATCATCACCGGTACGCTCGGCAAGGCATTCGGCGGCGCTATCGGCGGTTTCACCACCGGCCGCAAGGAAATCATCGAACTGCTGCGCCAGCGTTCGCGTCCCTACCTCTTCTCGAACTCGGTACCGCCCGCAGTGGTAGGCGCCAGCCTCGAAGTCTTCCGGATGCTCAAGGAGTCGGACGAACTGCACGACAGGCTCGTGGAGAACGTGGAATATTTCCGCAACAAGATGCTCGCCGCCGGGTTCGACATCAAACCCACGCAATCGGCCATCTGCGCCGTGATGCTCTACGACGCCCCCTTGTCGCAGGTCTTCGCGAAAAAAATCCTCGACGAGGGCATCTACGTGACGGGCTTCTACTACCCGGTCGTTCCGAAGGGACAGGCACGTATCCGGGTACAGGTTTCCGCCGGACATACGAGGGCCCATCTCGACAAGTGCGTCGAAGCCTTCACCAAAATCGGCAAGGAGCTCGGAGTGCTCAAATAGGCCCGGGCGGACAACGAAGACAACGGTCATTCCCGCCCCGCACTCTCAGGGCGGGAATGATTTTTCAACACGGACACCCCGCTTGGCGGACATTTTGCACATTCCCCTCTTAAAATACCATTACCCTAAACAACAAGACCATGTCAAAAGCATCAATCGACGCGATAGACCGCAAGATATTGCAGCACCTCATCCGGAATGCGCGGATGCCTTTCCTCGAAATCGCCCGCGAATGCGGCATATCGGGGGCGGCCATTCACCAGCGGGTGAAGAAGCTCGACGAAATGGGCGTCATCCTCGGCTCGCGTCTGGAAGTGGACCCGAAAAAGCTCGGATTCGACGTATGTGCGCTCATCGGCATCCGCGTCTCCGACCCCTCGCGGTACGAAAATACGGTGGAGACGCTGAAACAAATCCCCGAAGTGGTGGAGTGCCACTTCATCACGGGTGAATACAACATGATGCTCAAGGTGTACTGCCTGAACAACGAACACCTGATGCAGATACTTTTCGAAAAGATACTCACCATCGACGGCGTGCTCAAGACCGAAACATTCATCTCGCTCGTGCAGTCGTTCAGCCGCCAGATAGATGTCAAATACCTCGAATAATACCATGAGCCGCATCCGGGTAACGAAGGAGTTTTCCTTCGAGATGGCACACATGCTGGAAGGTTACGACGGCCCGTGCAGCGAGATACACGGCCATTCGTACCGTCTCTTCGTCACCGTGGCGGGAACGCCGTGCAGCGACCCGCAGAATCCGAAATACGGCATGGTGATAGACTTCGGCGTACTCAAGCGCATCGTGGGGGGCCGCATCGTGGACGTCTACGACCACAGCCTGGTGGTAAGACGTACCGCAGACAACGGCGAACTGATAAGAACGCTCGCCGCACGGTTCGGCAAGCTGCAGGCGGTGGAATTCCAGCCTACGTGCGAAAACCTCGTCACGCGTTTCGCGGAGACCATCGCGGCAGAGCTTCCCCGGGGAGTGGAACTCTTCTCCCTGCGCCTGCACGAAACGGCCACCTCCTATGCGGAATGGTTCGCCTCGGACAACGCCTGACAGCCGCCGCAACACCGCTGCGGCCACTCCGCAGCCCCTCTCCACAAACACAACCGAAACGACATCCGGCAATGGAAAGACTATACCTACTCGACGCATACGCCCTGATATACAGGTCTTATTACGCCTTCATGGGGCGACCCATGCGCAACCGGCAGGGCATCAACACCTCGGCGGTATTCGGCTTCACCAAGTTTCTGCGGGACATCCTGATGAAGGAGGCGCCTCGTTACATGGGCGTCGCCTTCGACCCCAAGGGAGGAACCTTCCGCAACGAACTCTATCCGCAGTACAAGGCTAACCGAAACGAAACGCCGGAAGACATCGTGACGGCCGTTCCTTACATCAAACGCATCCTCGAAGCGATGCGCATTCCCTGCCTCGAGGTCCCCGGCTACGAAGCCGACGACGTGATCGGCACGCTCGCCCGCAAAGCCGCCGGAGAGGGTTTCGAGGTCTACATGGTGACGCCCGACAAGGATTTCGGACAGCTCATCGACCGCCACGTCTACATCTACAAACAGCGCCGCAACGGCGAAGGCGTGGAGATCGTCGGCTGCGAGCAGCTCCGCGAGCAGTACGGCATCGACGACCCGCGGCTGGTCATCGACATCCTGGCACTCTGGGGCGATGCGGCAGACAACATTCCGGGTGTCCCCGGCATCGGGGAGAAAAGTGCCGTGAAGCTGGTAAACGAATTCGGCACGGTGGAAAACATCCTGGCGCATACCGATGCCCTCAAGGGGAAACAGAAGGAAAACATCCTGGCCGGTCGGGAACAACTGCTGCTTTCCAAGCGGCTCGCCACAATCGAAACGGACGTACCCATCGCATTTGTCCCGGAAGAACTCGTCATGGAAGACCCCGACTGCGACGCGTTGCGGGATGTCTACAAGGAGCTGGATTTCGGGATGTTCCTGCGCGAGATGGAGGGGACGCGTACCACGCCTTTCACCAAGGCAGTGAAAGGAACGGCTCCCTGCAGCGCCCCGACGAAAGAGGACGGAACGGACTCCGCGCCGCAGGGTACCGACCTCCCCGTACAGCGCGACCTGTTCGGCAATCCGGTGGCCACGGCGGGCTCTCCTTCCCAATCCGCACAGGAGACGGCCCTCCTCGAAAATCTCTCGGCAGGCTACCATACGGTATCCGACACGCCGCACGAATACCATACCGTCACCACGCCGCAGCAACTGGCCGACCTGGTGGCCCGGCTGGGAACGGAAAAGGAGTTCTGCTTCGACGTGGAGACTTCCGGTTTCGACTGCCACACCAGCCGCATCGTTGGCATTTCGTTCAGCGCCTCGGAGGGAGAAGCCTGCTACGTTCCCATATCGGAAGGCGACCGGGAAGGTTTCCTCGCCACGCTCAGGCCGCTTCTCGAAGAACCTTCAATAGCCAAAATCGGGCAGAACATCAAGTTCGACATCATGGCGCTCGCCGCGGCGGGCATCCGGGTAGCCGGCTTCAAGTACGACACCATGATACTCCACTACCTGCTCGACCCGGAGTCTCGCCACGGTATGAACCACCTGGCCCGTTTCTACCTCAACTATTCGCCCATTGAGATAGAGTCCCTCATCGGACGCGGGAGCCGACAGCTTACCATGGACCGGGTACCGCTCGAAGCCATCGCGGAGTACGGTGCGGAGGATGCCGACGTGACGTTGCGGCTGAAAAACCTTCTATGGCCCCAGATTGCGGGCACCGGGTTCGAAAAGCTCTACCGCGAAATAGAGGAACCGCTCATCGACGTGCTGGCCGACATCGAGCTGACCGGCGTCAAGATAGACACCGCCCGTCTGGCCGAATACGGCCGCGAACTGACGGTGGAGATGGACGCCCTCGAAGGGCGCATCCGAGAGCTCGCCGGAACGCCCGACCTGAACGTGAACTCCTCGCGTCAACTCGGCACGGTACTCTTCGAGAAGATGCGCATCGACCCGAAACCGAAACGTACCAAAACCAAACAGTACAGCACCGACGAAGAGTACCTTGCCTCGCTCGCCGACCGCCATCCGGTGGTGAACATGATACTGGAGTACCGGGGACTCAAAAAATTGCTCTCGACCTACATCGAGGCACTGCCGCAGCTCGTGAATCCCGTTACGGGACGGGTGCACACCTCCTTCAACCAGGCCGTTACGGCCACCGGCCGGCTCTCCTCGACGAACCCCAACCTGCAGAACATCCCGATACGCACCGAACAGGGGCGCCAGATACGGCGGGCATTCGTCCCGTCGGACAGCGACCACCTGCTACTCTCGGCCGACTACTCTCAGGTGGAGCTACGCCTCATGGCGCATCTGAGCGGCGACGAAGCGCTGATAGAGGCCTTCCGCCATGGTGAGGATATCCACCGGGCCACCGCGGCACGCCTGTTCGGCATCCCGCTCGCAGAGGTGACGCCCGAACACCGGCGCAAGGCCAAAACGGCCAACTTCGGCATCATCTACGGCATTTCGGCATTCGGCCTCAAGCAGCGAATGGGCAACATCACCATGGAAGAGGCGAAACGCATCATCGACGGCTATTTCACCGCATACCCGAAGGTAAAGGAGTACATGGAACGCGTGGTGGCCCAGGCGCGGGAGACGGGATACGTAGAAACCATCTTCGGCCGCCGCCGATACCTGCCCGACATCCGTTCGGCCAACTCCGTGGTGCGCTCCCTGGCCGAGCGAAACGCCATCAACGCCCCCATACAGGGCAGCGCCGCCGACATCATCAAAATCGCCATGAACCGCATCCACCGTGAATTCGCCGCCCGAGGCATCCATTCCAAAGTCATCCTCCAGGTACACGACGAACTGGTCATCGACATGCTCCGCGAGGAACAGGAGGAGGTCACGGCCCTTGTCCGGGAGGCCATGGAACACGCCGCACGGCTTCGGGTAGAACTGGTCGTGGAGTGCGGCGTCGGAGAGAACTGGCTCGAAGCGCACTGACGATAGCGGCACGGTACCCCGACCATTACAAGACGACAGAAATTACCATGAGGATATTGATTCAGCGGGTACGACGGGCCTCAGTCTCCGTCAGGAATGAACTCGTTTCGCGGATAGGCGCCGGCATGCTCATTCTGGTGGGCATAGCGGATGAAGATACCGTAGAGGACATCGAATGGCTGGTACGCAAGTGTGCCGGACTCCGTATCTTCGACGACGCGGAGGGGGTGATGAATCTCGACATTCGGCAGGTCGGAGGCGAAGTCCTGGCCGTCAGCCAATTCACGCTGATGGCCTCCACGAAGAAGGGCAATCGCCCTTCGTACATCCGCGCGGCGGGCGAAGCGACGGCCCTGCCGCTCTACCGCATCTTTACGGAGCGGCTCGCGGAGCTCCTCGGCCGACCGGTCGCTACGGGCGTCTTCGGGGCCGACATGCAGGTGGAACTCATCAATGACGGCCCCGTCACCATCTGGATGGATTCGCGCAACCGGGAATAACCCTCTTTTACAGCGATTCCTTCCGCACCGCATTCCGGAGACGACGGAGAGGGGCAACGATACCGCGGCACGAAGCATCGCCGCCTTCCGGCCCTTTTCCATCGCATGGCACAATTTTGGATACCCTCTCCAACGACAAGACGCATGCACCGACGCCACCCCGCCCGTTCCGGCGGAGATTCCGTCGTGCATGCACACTCCCGACAGGAAGCGAACCGCATCCCGTCGGCCGAAGCCTTATTCGATTATGAACAAATCCACCCTGACAGCGGCCATACTGCTCTCCGCTGCCGTTTCCTGCGGGAAACGGTCCGATACCCCCGGATATGCCGGCGAAGACCTCTCCGGCAAAGTAACCGTCTCCCGCGACAGGGAGGAGAAAACAGCCGTACTGACCGTAACGCTGCCCGGAGAGTGGGAACTCTATGCCGGCGCCGCCCCGGAGACGATAGACCTTTCCGCCCCCATCCTGACGGGTAGCGGTGCAGGCAGTTACACCCTCCCCGTACCGGCCGGCACACGCAGTTATTTCCAATTCGAAACGGGCGGCAACCGGGCGATACTCGCCGAACGGCAGTTGCCGATGTCCGGCGGATTCAACATGCGCGACCTCGGAGGATACCGCACCTCGGACGGACGGCATGTCAAATGGGGCAGGATTATCCGCTCCGACGACCTGCACAGCCTGACCAACGAAGACCTCGCCTACCTGGCATCCATACCGGTGAAGACCGTCGCGGATTTCCGTTCGCTACAGGAAGTCAGGGCAATGCCCGACAAACTGTCCCCACAGGGAATGACATACGTCGGCCTGCCCATCACTCCCGGCAGCCTCGACGACCTTCAATCATACATCGCTATGACACCGGAAGAGGTGGAGGCGAAAATGGAATGGATGAACGTCTATTTCGCAACCTCCGACGAAGGCCGGGAACGATACCGCGAACTTTTCCGACTGCTCCAGGAGACGGACGATGCAGCCATCCTGTTCCACTGTTCGGCAGGCAAGGACCGAACGGGCATGGGTGCAGCATTGATACTGTATGCACTGGGCGTACCCGAACAGACCGTCATGGAGGATTACCTCGCCTCCAACGGTTACCTCGCCGGAAAATACAGCCGGTATGCCGAACGTTTCCCGCAACTGAAAGGAATGCTCGAAGTAAAACCGAACTACCTCTCCGCCGGTATCGACAGCATCAGGACGGCCTACGGCTCCGTCGAGACCTACCTGCGCGAGGAGCTCGGTGCGGACATCGGGAAGCTCCGGGAATTCTATCTCGATTGAAGTATCCTCCGCGGGCCCGAAACGGCCGGGGAACGGGACGGCCGATTGCCGCCGTCAGCCGGTCGGTCTGCGCCCCGCACCGCCGTCCGCCAACCGTTTTGTTGATAAAAGTGCGATAACTTATCCGGTACCGGACAATCGGAATACACCGATAACGTTACCTTTGTATAAATGCGGGACACGGAGCTGCCCCGAAAACGACCTATTTTAAAAACTACTGAATTATGGCAAACGAAAAACATCAAATCGACGTCGAACTCGAAGAGGCGGTCGCACAGGGCACTTACGCCAATCTCGCAATAATCTCCCACTCCACTTCGGAATTCGTTCTCGACTTTGCAGCCGTGCTGCCGGGCGTACCGAAAGCCAAAGTGAAAAGCCGGATTATCCTCGCCCCGGAACACGCCAAGCGGCTGCTGCTCTCCCTGCAGGAGAACATCGCCCGCTACGAGGCCAACGTAGGCCGCATCAACATCCCGCAGGGCGGTTCGAAAGAGGGCATCAAGGGCTTCAACATGGGTGAAGCGTAATGCTTTTCCCGACTGAACGAACGGCACCGGCCCATTGTCCGGTGCCGTTTTTTCACATGGCGGCAGCCGTTCCGCATATCGGCATCCCACCCGTGCGACAGAAACCGGACGCTTCACGCCATCTTACCGGAATTTTCGTTATCTTGCATAACATACAATCATCGCTATCACCATGATGAACCTACATCTACTGCATCGGATAATGATATATGCGGCGGTGCGGGGAGCGGCATACGGATGCAACAAAGAGGCACATACCTGCCCCCCGATACCGGGATGTACCGGGATGATTGACAAAATCGACAGTTACCGCATCACCGCATGGGAGGTCACCCTCGACGGCAACCCGTTAGAGATTTCCGACGGACGCATAACGGTACGGGACGACTCCAACGGCATGATGAATGCCGTAACGCTGCTGTGCGAGGCCGTCCGGAACGGCCGGAAGTACGTATTCGATACGGGGAGTTTCGAGGTCGGCGGCGACGATTACGATGTGAGGCTATACGTATATTCTTCCCGGGCCTCGCTCTCTGTCGACGGAGCCGAAAAATATTCCCGTCTCGGCATAGCCGGCGACGGCTTTATCCGCACCGAATACGACGCTTCCGCCCCGCCCGAACAGCGCCCGGCTTTCGACTGCGACATCACGGCGCAGTGCACCATCGACGGCAGGGAACTGTATCTTCGGATTACGGGAATAGCGCCCTGACGCCCTCTTTAGGATACGGCTGCCCGCAGTTGGCGGGCAGAAAGACGGACGCGCCGCCTCCCGCCGCCTTTGCAGCGCATCGCCCCCCATCGTTCCGGTCGTCCCGACCGTCGAAAGCGCGCGGCACCATCCCGTCCGCACTTGCGGCGCGGCGGGTACGGGTTGCGCAACCGATGCATCCGGGCCGTTTCGCGATGCAGGCGACGAAACGGGGGCATACGAAAGCAGGGGAACGGCAATCCGTTCCCCTGCTTTGTGCGTTTTCCAACCGGAAGGCCTCCTATCGGTCGCCGGCCATGAACTCCTCGATTTCCTGTACGGTAACCGGAATGCGGCGCTTACCGAGGATGCGGTTGCCCGTTTCGGTAATGAGCAGGTCGTCTTCGATACGTATGCCCCCGAAATTCATGTACGGTTCGAGCTTGTCGAAATTGACGAACTCCTTGTTCGTGCCCTCAGCCTTCCATTTGGCGATGTAGGCCGGAATGAAATAGATACCGGGTTCGTCGGTCATCACCATCCCCACCTGCAGGCGCCGGGCCATCCGCAGGTTGCTTACGCCGAGCTGCGTGCTGCGTTCCGTCTCGAGGTCGTATCCCACGTACTTTTCCCCGATATCCTCCATATCGTGGACGTCGAGCCCCATGAGGTGTCCGAGGCCGTGGGGCATGAAGAGCGCATGTACCCCGTTGGCCACCGCATCGTCCATGTCGCCCCGGACGAGACCGAGCGACTTGAGTCCTTCGAGGATGACTTTCACGCAGGCCAGGTGCACCTCCTTGTAAAGCAGACCCGGTTTGGCCATCTCGAACGCATGGGCATTCGCGGCGAGTACGATTTCATAAATATCGCGCTGCATGGGGGTGAACCGGCCGTTTACCGGATAGCTACGGGTAAAGTCGCTGCAATAGTTCATCAGGTTCTCGGCCCCCGCATCCACCAGCAGCATACGGCCCGATTCGAGAATACCGTCGTGGCCGTGGTTATGGAGCGTCTCGCCGTGCTGCGTGACGATGGAGTGGAACGACACGCCTTCGCCCATTTCGAGCGCGATGCCCTCGATTGCCCCCGCGATGTCGCGCTCACGTGCACCGGGACAGCACATCTTCATGGCCGTCGTGTGCATACGGTATCCGATTTCGCAGGCATCCTCGATTTCGCGTATCTCCTCGTCCGACTTCTTGTCGCGCAGCGATACGATGGCAATGGCAAGCTCTATCGAAATGCGGTCCGCTATCGCCTCCGGGCAGATGCCGAGCCAGCGGCTCAGCTTCAGTTTGTTGTCGGCACGGTAGGGCGGCAGGAAGTGCACCGGACGCCCTTTCCTTATCGCGAGCGTCAGCTTCTCCTGCAACACGGCCAGCGGGGCGGTATGCGAAATGCCGCATCGAGCACCCAGTTCGCTTACGGTCGGCTGCGGTCCCGTCCAGATGATGTCGTCCATCGAGAGGTCGTCGCCGAAGAGCCAGTCCTCGCCCGCATCAATGTCGAGCAGGCCGACCAGGTCGGGCAGTTTGAGACCGTAGAAGTAGAGGAAATTGCTGTCCTGACGGAAATGGTAGCCGTTGTCGGGATAGTTTCTCGGAGCCTCGCTGTTGCCCGGCAACAGGATGAGTCCCCCGCGCGATACCCTTTCGCGCAGCAGCTCGCGCCGCTTGACGTAGGTTTCTTTCGAGAACATGGTGATTATCTTTTAAATGTCATACTTTTTTCAGCCATTCCCCGTAAAGTTACGATTTTTTCCGACAACGGCCAACCGGCCTCCCCCTTTCGGCATCCCGCCACGCGATTTTCGGGAACCGTCCGCCGCTCTCAATCGGCCGGCTGCTGCGGCAGCTCGTACCCATTCTTCTCGAAATATTCGTCCGTAAAGGTATATTCGTACCTACGGTAACACTCCTCCTCCCGCACGAGGTCATAATTCGTCAGGTCGAACAGCTCCAGTTCCGGCCGGTCGATGACATCGACACGATAATCTCCGCAATACAACTTGAACCACCTGTAAGGCTTGAAAGGATGGTCCGGGAAACACCCCAGTCCCACGCTGTTACGGGTGTATTTTCCGCCTACGGGGACATCGGCGACCTCCCCATACATAAAGTCGAACTTTATCGGGACGGAACACTCATTGAAATAAGTACATTCGAGCGTATATCCCTTATCCCCTATCACGGGC
>ERZ779885.3099-NODE-3099-length-14425-cov-34.834934_pt1 | contig 14425 bp, 10 predicted proteins | sample MGYA00511554_ERZ779885 | MGnify/ENA primary metagenome ERZ779885 (study PRJEB29588, sample SAMEA2160998) | human gut metagenome | biome: human gut; feature: human-associated habitat; material: faeces | place: Denmark | collected 2008/2010 ... | reverse complement strand
GCGCTGACCGAAGCGCTGGATCGGCTCGAAAAGCCGCTGGAAGAGCAGTATTTTGCCGCGCGGCAGAACGCTGCCGACCTGGCCCGCGCGCAGGAAGAAAAGCGCGCCGAGCTGGACGCGGTTTCGGGCGGCAAGTGGGTCTACCCCCACGGCGATGCCGCCACCAGAGTCCGCGATGCCGTCAACGCCGAGCTGAAGAGCCGGGGCATGACGCCGGACGCAAAGATCTTCTGTGAGCTGCTGAACGTGGCCGACGAGAGCTGGCAGGACTGCGTGGAAGCCTGCCTCGGCGACCGCCGGTTCGATATCCTCGTCCCGCCCAACCACTACGCCGCCGCCAAGAGCGCCTTTGTGGCGCTGGGCGAAACGGTCGGGCCTATCAGCCTGCTGGATACGCCGGGCATCCGCACTGCCAACCGCCGCGCGGAGACCCGCCCGGCTGACAGCCTTGCCGCTCAGGTGGAGAGCGAGAACCCGCTGGCCGCACAGTATGCGGACACCATCCTCCGCCGCATCGTCTGCTGCGAGACGCCGGACACGCTGGAACACTTCCCGGACAGCGCCACCCGCGACCTGCTGCGCCACCATCCGTTCCGGCTGGAACGCCTGCGTCGGCCCCAGCGGTACATCGGTCTGGACGCCCGCCGCGCCCGCGCCGGTGCGCTGGAAGAGGAGCTGACAGCCCTCGGTGAACGCCGCCGCGAGGCCGTGCAGGCCGAACGGTCGCTGAAAACGGCCTACGACCAGTACCAGAACATCCTGCGCGGCCGCGCACTGGAAACGCTGGCCGGGCTGTGGGAGGGCCGGGACGCCCTTGCTGCCGCCAAGGCCGACTATGCGGCACAGGCCCAGAAGCTGGCCGACTGCCGGGAGAACCCGCTGCTGCAGGAGCTGTATCGGGAAGAGGAGACCCGCGAAGCTGCCTGGGAAGCGGCCCGCAAGGCAGTGGAACAGGCAGGAGGCGATATCCGCGTCTGCGAAAAGCAGCTGGCTTCCTGCGCGGAAGAGCAGGGCAGGGCCGTGGCCGCAGCGCAGCAGAGCGCCGGGGCGGCCCAGTCCTTCTTTGAAAAATATCCGCTGCTGGAGCCGCTGGCACAGGAGCGCAAAAAGGGCCTCATGACCGGGGGCCGCACAGCCCGCGCCGCTGCCCAGGCGGCCGAAAAAGCGCAGACCAAACTGGACGACACCCTGCAAAGCTACCTCACCGCCACGCTGGAACCGGCCCAGAAAGCGTACAACGAGCGATACGTCTGCGATTATCCGCTGGGCCTTGCGGGCATCGAGCAGTACCGCGCCCAGCACGAGAGCCTCGTCCGCATCGACCTGGAGCGCTACGCCGCCCGCCTGGACCAGGCCCAGCGCGACTGCAAGGACCGCTTCCGGAAAGACATCCTCTTCCGGATGAAAGACGACATCTTCAACGCCCGCCGTCAGTTCCGGGAGCTGAACAAGGTGATGGAGCAGCTGACCTACGGCGAAGAGGTCTACCGCTTCGAGCTGGAACCCAGCCGCGACCCGCAGCTGGCCGCGTTCTATCAGGTCATCGTGGACAAGGGCAACCAGCAGATGACCGACACCGACTCGCTGGACAACCTCGCCGCCACGGCCGACCCCGTTTACGAGCGGCAGGTGGATGAGCTGATGGAAAAGATCATGGCCGACGTGGACGAGAACACCCGCGCCCGGCAGGAGGGCCGCAGCACCTCCGGTGCCACCCTGTCCGACTATGTGGATTACCGCACCTATCTGGACTACGACATCAAGGTCACGAACACGGTCTCCGGCCAGCAGGCGTATCTGTCCCGTGTCAGCCGCGATTCCTCCGGCGGTGAGAATCAGGCCCCGTTCTATGTAGCCATCTGCGCTTCGCTGCTGCAAATTTATCAGAAGAGCGAGAACAGCATCCGTCTGGTCCTGCTGGATGAGGCTTTCAGCAAGATGACCAGCGACCGCATCCGCCCTATGATGGAGCTGTTCCGCCGCCTGCAATTGCAGGTCCTGCTCATCTCCACCGTCGAGAAGAGCACGGCCATCCAGCCCTATTGCGACATCACCTATTCCATCGTGCGCCATGGCGACGCCAACGCCATCGCGCCGTTTTACCGGCTGACGGCCCCGCAGCCCGCGCCGGAGAAGGAGACTGAACCATGAGCGATACCCTTGCAAAATTCTGGCTGTTTGCCACCCACTGGATCAAGCTCGACACCTTTGACAACGAGGACGAGCTGAACGACGAACTGGAGCTGCTCCAGCGCCAGAGCCTGCCCACCAAGGTCCGCACGATGAAAAACAAAGAGGGGAAGGAAGAACTTGTCCTCTACGTCAAGCAGGCCGACCGCGATTATGCCCGCTACTGCACCGGCTGGCGCCCCGGCGGGATGATGTAAAAATGAAAAACATGAGGTCGTATATGAAAGAAACTGCAAAAGAAGCGTTTGAACGCTGCCTTCAGAATGTCTCTCTGGAAGAAAAGCCCGATGCAGAGTGGGTGGCGCAGCAATACGCTGTGGAACGGGCGGGAGCACTTGCCATCAAAGAGGCGGCACCGTTTTCAGAAGAGCGGGGGCAGATCACACGGCAATGCTACGAGATGGTAGACCGCCTGATTCAGGCTCGCAGCCGCCAGAAGGGCCAGAGCGTGGCGGCTTATGGGGCGGGCGAGAGCTTCGTGGACTTGCTGGACCAGCTCATCCGGTATCTGCACACAAAAAAGCCGGAGATCAACTTCTTTGAAGCGGGCGTGGGCACCGGGTATATCCTCCGGGCTGTGCATCAGTTCGGAGGGGTACATGTGAGCGGATGCGATGTGTGTCTGGAACGCCAGCTTCTGGGGGAACTTTCTTCCTGCTGCATTGAAAAGACCCTGTATGCTGCGCTGGGAGAGCTGAAGGACGGCAGCGTGGACCTGTTTTACTGGAACGATGTGATGGAACATCTCCCGGAAGATGAAATGGAGGAGACCCTTCGGCAGATCGCGAAAAAACTTTCACCGGAGGGGCTTTTGGTGACCGTGACTCCCAGCAGAGGAATGGGACCCCACGACATCACCAAGCTGGCAGCGCCAAAGGAACGGGAAGCCAAGGGACTGCACCTGCGGGAATATTGCTACTACGAAGTGGTGGAGCAAAACCAGCGGGCCGGGCTGCAGCCCCGAATCTATGCGGTGCGGAACGGCGATACATGCTGTCTGGATTTTGAGCAGGGCGAGGCCCGCAGCCTGGCCCATGCTGCGGCAGAAAAGCGGTGCTTCCGTCTGTGCAAGAATATTCCAGTCATTGGAGGAAAGTCCATCCGGAAGCGGATGATGTGTCGCTTTGGGTGGAAGGCTATCGTCATCTGCGGAAAATGATCAAAGGAGAATTTATGCCAAAGCACCCCATCCAGTTGTCCGATCACTTTACTGAGTCCCGGCTGATCCGGTTCGTGCTGCCCTGCATCGGCACCATGCTGTTCACCTCCATCTACGGCATCGTGGACGGCCTGTGCGTCTCGAACTTCGTGGGCAAGACGGCCTTTGCGGCGGTCAACCTCATCATGCCGCTGCCCATGCTCATCGGCAGCGTCGGCTTTATGCTGGGCACTGGCGGCAGCGCCATCGTGGGCATCACGCTGGGCGAGGGCGATGGAAAAAAGGCGGACGAATTATTCAGCCTTTTCCTCAGTTCGGCCCTTGCAGCGGGCATCGTGTTCAGCGCCGTTGGTCTGGTCATCATCGAGCCGGTGGCGGAGTTGCTGGGCGCAAAGGGGGAGATGCTGGACTATGCGCTGCGTTATGGCCGCATCCTGCTGGTCAGTGTGCCGACCTTTATCTTGCAGAACATGTTCCAGAGTTTCTTCGTCACGGCCGAAAAGCCCCACCTGGGCTTCGCTTTCACCGTGGGTGCGGGCTGCACCAACATGGTGCTGGACGTTGTGCTGGTGGGGGTGCTCCGCTGGGGCGTCGAGGGTGCCGCTGTCGCGACCTTCCTCAGCCAGATCGTCGGCGGCCTGCTGCCGGTATTCTATTTCCTGGACCGGAACAACACCAGCCGCCTGCACCTGAGCCGGACGAAGTTCCATGGCCGCGTTCTGCGGAATGCCTGCATCAATGGCTCGTCGGAGCTGATGACCAACCTCTCCATGTCGCTGGTCAACATCCTCTACAATTACCAGCTCCTCCGCTTTGCGGGCGAGGACGGCGTGGCAGCCTACGGCGTCATCATGTATGCCGCCTTCCTCTTTGTGGCCGTCTTCGTGGGCTATGCCGTCGGCAGCGCCCCCATCGTCAGCTACCACTACGGTGCCCGCAATCACCGGGAGGTCCACAATCTTTATTCCATGAGCTTCCGCCTCATCGGCGTGGTGGCCGTCGTCATGACCATTGGTTCGATGTTCCTCATCCCGCATGTGGCCCGCATCTTCGTGGGCTACGATGCCGGGCTGCTGGCACTGACCACCCATGCCTTCCGGCTCTATGCGCTGAGCTTCCTCATCATGGGCTTCAACGTCTATGCGTCGTCCTTCTTTACCGCGCTGGGCGACGGTGTGACGAGCGCCCTCATCTCTTTTCTGCGCACCCTGTTGTTTCAGGTGGCGGCGGTCTTCGCACTGCCGGCGCTCATGGGGATGGATGGCATCTGGCTGGCCGTCACGGCCGCCGAGCTTGCCGCGCTGGGGGTGAGCGTGTATATGTTCGTGACCAAAGATCGGAAATTCCATTACCGTCATGTGTGACGCGCTAGGACAACGAAAGCCGCCGGGGCCACCGGCGGCTTTCGTTGTCATTCAAATGTATACTCGACGAACTCGCAGTTCCGGATGCCGAAGGCGGCATACTCCTCGTTGGTCATATCGTAAAAGTAGGACCGCACCACGCGGGCGATGCCGTTGTGGGCGACAAGGAGATAGGTCTTGCCTTCGTCGGCCCGCAGCTCGTCCAGCAGGTCGTAGATGCGCTGGGCCAATTGCAGCATACTCTCGCCGCCGGAGTAGCGGTCGGCGAAGTGGGTCTTGGAGACTTTGAACTCGGCCCCATCACGGGGCGTCCCCTCGTAGCGGCCAAAGCACTGCTCCCGCAGGCGGGGTTCCGGGCGGGCCGGGATGCCGGTGGCCTCGGCGATGGCCAGTGCGGTGTCGGCAGCGCGGGACAGGGGAGAATACAGGATCTCATCAATGTGGACTCCGCTGTCCCGGACATGGGCCCCCAGCGCAGCGGCCTGCGCCCGGCCGCGGGCGGTCAGCGGGCTGTCGGTCATGCCGCAGATCTTGTTTTCAACGTTCCAGACGGTCTCGCCGTGGCGGGTAAAATATAAGTTGTGCATAGAGGCTCCTTCAGAGTTTGATGAGGGTATGGTGGTCAAGCCGGACGGTGTCGCCCTCGTCGATGCCAAGGCGGGTCAGCTCAGCGTCCGGGTAGGCGATGACCCGGCGCTCGCCGGTCTCGTCCTCCAATAAGACATCGCAGCAGACGGGCTGCCCTTCCGGCAGCTCCTCGCAGCCGTACAGCTGCTCATCGATGCGCAAAACGCGGTATGTCATACGATCTTCCTCGAAAAATACAGTGTTCTCGTTTTACAGATGATTCTCCCGGCAGGGGAGAACGTGGTATTCTTATTATAAAGCCCCGATGCGCTGCCGTCAACTTGACAGCCCGGCGCCGGGGCTGATACAATAGGACAAAATGGTTCCACACGACGCCAAAAGGAGAGAAGAGCTTGAACATTACAGAATTGCGCTATCTGGTCGCCATCATGCAGTGGGGGTCGGTGAGCGCTGCGGCAAAGCAGCTGTATGCGGCCCAGCCCAACATCAGCAAGGCGCTGAAAAATCTGGAAGAGGAGTATCACATCCGCATCTTTGAGCGCTCCTCCACCGGCATGATCCCCACCGAGCAGGGACGGCGGTTCATCGAGCAGGCCGAGCGGGTGCTGGAAGATGTGGACTGCCTGAGCCGGAGCGTCGAGGAAGAGCAGGAGCGCTGCGCGGAGCTGCGGGTGATGCTGCCCCATGCGACCTATGCGTCCTATGCGGCGGTGGATTATCTGGAACAGGCGGTGCATCTGGAGCGGGTGCACATCCACATCCGGGAGGGCGGCTCGATGGAGGCGCTGGATTTCGTGCTGCGGCGGGGCTATCACCTGGCGCTGCTGCGCTATGCGGTGGAGGACGATGAGCATTACACCCACTACTGCGCCCGGCGGGGGCTGAAGATGGAGCCGGTGATGGACTTTGAATATCAGCTGCTCACCAACCGGGACGGCCCGCTGGCCCGGCATGAGGTGCGCGACCTGGCCGAACTGAACCAGTATATGGAGATCCTGCACGACGACTTTCAGCTGCCCGGCGAGGAGGGCGGCGACGGTGTGCGCTGGCATGTGAACCAAGCTCGGCGCATCCATGTGTATGAGCGGTGCAGCCAGTTTTCGATCTTGCAGCGGCTCCCGTCTGCGTATATGTGGGCGTCGCCCATGCCCCGCAAGGCGCTGGAACAGTATCATCTGGTGCTGAAAAAATGCCCGGCCCAGCGCCAGCAGATGCGGGATGTCCTGGTCTATCCGGACAAGGGCGGCCTGCGGGCGGAGGAGCAGGCATTTGTCGATCTGCTCCACAAACAGGCGGCCCAGACCGTGAAATGAGCAGCCGCCGGCAAAGAAGCGGCTAAAGTTTTGGCTCCGGAATTGACAAAAATAGAGAAATGTGGCAAAGAAACGAAGCCGAAAATTCGGCTTCGTTTCTTTTTTGCTGGTTTTTCGACAAAAAACAGACTGGACAACGGTAAAAATCCTTAGCGGGTATATCGGATACGATATACCCCTATGCTGGAAAAATATTGTGCAGATGATGAAAAATATGTTACCATGAGGCCAGAGATCGGGAGCTGCCCGGCGGCGGAATGGGGCCGCGGACAGCACCGAAAAAAGGAGGTTTCTGGTATGATCAGTTTCTTGCTCTGTCTGGCGCTCTTGATCGTGGGCTACTTCGTCTACGGTAAGATCGTGGACAACACCTTCGGCCCGGACGACCGCGAAACTCCGGCTGTGCGCATCAACGACGGCGTGGACTATGTCGTGATGCCGCAGTGGAAATTGTTCCTCGTCCAGCTGCTGAACATCGCGGGCCTCGGTCCCATCTTCGGCGCCATGCAGGGCGCTCTGTGGGGGCCGGTGGTCTTCCTGTGGATCACCTTCGGCACAATCTTTGCGGGCGGTGTCCATGACTACTTCTCCGGCATGATGAGCGAGCGCAACGACGGCGCTTCCATCGCCGAGATCACCGGCAAATACCTTGGCCCGGTGATGCAGAACGTGATGCGTGTCTTCTCCGTGGTTCTGCTCATCATGGTGGGCACGGTGTTTGCGGTCGGCCCTGCGGGCCTGATCGTGGAGCTGTGCAGCCAGAGCGGTGCATCCGGCGTGTTCACTTCGCTGCTGTTCTGGCTCATCCTCATCCTGGTGTATTACTTCATCGCGACCTTTATCTCTATTGACGCGGTCATCGGCAAGATCTACCCCATCTTCGGCATCTGCCTCATCATCATGGCCATCGGCGTCATCTTCGGTATCTTCACCAACCCTGCCTATACCATCCCGGAGATCTGGGATCACTTCGGCAGCATGCACCCGTCGGGCACCCCGATCTGGAGCTTCATGTTCATCACAGTCGCCTGCGGCGCGATCTCCGGCTTCCACTCCACCCAGTCGCCTCTGATGGCGCGCTGCATGAAGAGCGAGAAGCAGGGCCATTTCGTCTTCTACGGTGCCATGGTCTGTGAGGGCGTCATCGCTCTGATCTGGGCCGCAGCCGGCTGCTCTCTGTACGAAGTCACCGGCGGCCTGAACACCGGTCTGGCACAGGCGCTGGCCATGGGCCAGTCCAAGGCCATCTACGACGTCTGCTCCAAGACCATGGGCGGTGTGGGCATTGCGCTGGCCATGGTGGGCGTCGTCGTCTGCCCCATCACTTCTGGTGATACCGCCTTCCGTTCTGCGCGTCTGACGCTGGCCGACTGGTTCAAGATCGACCAGGACGGCTACGCGAACCGCCTGAAGCTCTGCATCCCCGTTCTGGGCGTGGGTGCTTTCCTGGGCATCGGCAACGCGCTGGGCTTCATCAATTACACCGTGATCTGGCGTTACTTCAGCTGGACCAACCAGACACTGGCCATGATCGTCCTGTGGGCTGCTTCCATGTACCTGTTCAAGGAGAAGAAGAACTACTGGATCACCGCTGTGCCCGCTACCTTCATGAGCGCCGTGTCCTGCACCTACTTCGTGCTGGCTCCGGAGTGCCTGGGCGGCCTGCTGAACAGCAAGACTGCGGAAGGTGCGACCATCTACAATACGGCGGTCGCATACCCTGTGGGTATCCTCTTTGCCGCTGCGATGCTGGCCCTGTTTATCCACGCCACCAAAAAGGCTGGCGTCAGGAAAGCCGCATGATCCGATGCGATCCTGAGTTCCTCTTCTAATATTTGCCCATTCACAGAAGACCGGCCGCCGGGAAGTCCCTGGACGGCCGGTCTTCGTTTGCGACGGGAGAAACCCGGCTGAATAACACGAAAAAAGCACTGAAAACCGCGCAAAAATTGCAGGTGTGGTCAAACTGCACAAAAAACAGGCGGAAAGTTTGGAAGCTGCAACTTTCGTCGGTCAAAATCGCACAGAGAACGTTTTCGGAAAAGAAAATTTGCCGAGGAAACGCTAAAAATCTTTGCCAAAAGAAACGCCTGAAACCCCACCATATACTTTTTGATATGAGGGCTATGCAGGAAAGATATTATTCGAGTTATGAAAAATGTGTTAACATGAAGCCAGACATGGACCACGCACGGCAGAATGGGGCCGTGGGCGTGGATCTGAAAAAGGAGGTTTCTGGTATGATTAGTTTCTTACTCTGTCTGGCGCTCCTGATCGTAGGCTATTTTGTCTATGGCAAGATCGTGGACAACACGTTTGGACCGGACGACCGTGAAACTCCCGCTGTGCGCATCAACGATGGCGTTGACTACGTCGTGATGCCGCAGTGGAAGCTGTTCCTCGTCCAGCTGCTGAACATTGCGGGCCTCGGCCCCATCTTTGGTGCACTGCAGGGTGCTCTGTGGGGCCCCGTGGTCTTCCTGTGGATCACCTTCGGCACCATCTTTGCAGGCGGCGTCCACGACTACTTCTCCGGTATGATGAGCGAGCGCAACGAAGGCGCTTCCATCGCAGAAGTTACCGGCAAGTATCTGGGACCTGTGATGCAGAACATCATGCGTGTGTTCTCTGTCGTGCTGCTGATCATGGTGGGCACGGTGTTCGCAGTCGGCCCTGCTGGCCTGATCGTGACCCTGTGCAAGAACAGCGGGATGAGCGGTGTGCTCACCACCACCCTGTTCTGGCTGATCATCATCCTGGTCTATTACTTCATCGCGACCTTTATCTCCATTGATGCCATCATCGGCAAGATCTACCCGGTCTTCGGCATCTGCCTGATCATCATGGCAGTGGGCGTTATCTTTGGCATCTTCACCAACCCCGCCTACACCATCCCCGAACTGTGGGATCACTTCGGCAGCATGCACCCGTCGGGCACCCCGATCTGGAGCTTCATGTTCATCACGGTCGCCTGCGGCGCTATTTCCGGCTTCCACTCCACCCAGTCGCCTCTGATGGCGCGCTGCATGAAGAGTGAGAAGCAGGGCCACTTCGTCTTCTACGGCGCAATGGTCTGCGAAGGCATCATCGCTCTGATCTGGGCTGCTGCCGGCTGCTCTCTGTACGAAGTCACCGGTGGTCTGAACACCGGTCTGGCCGCTGCTCTGGCCGAAGGTCAGTCCGCCGCCATCTACGACGTCTGCTCCAAGACCATGGGCGGTATCGGCATTGCCCTGGCAATGATCGGCGTCGTCATCTGCCCCGTCACCTCTGGTGATACCGCGTTCCGTTCTGCTCGTCTGACTCTGGCCGACTGGCTGAAGCTGGACCAGGACAGCTACGCGAACCGCCTGAAGCTCTGCGTCCCCGTTCTGGGTGTCGGCGCCTTCCTGGGCATCGGCAACGCACTGGGCTTCATCAACTACACCGTGATCTGGCGTTACTTCAGCTGGACCAACCAGACGCTGGCCATGATCGTCCTGTGGGCTGCTTCCATGTACCTGTTCAAGGAGAAGAAGAACTACTGGATCACCGCTGTGCCCGCTACCTTCATGAGCGCCGTGTCCTGCACCTACTTCGTGCTGGCTCCGGAGTGCCTGGGCGGCCTGCTGAACAGCAAGACTGCTGAGGGTGCCACCATCTACAATACGGCGGTCGCATACCCTGTGGGTATCATCTTCGCCGTTGCAATGCTGGCCCTGTTTATCCACGCTACCAAGAAGCACACGGAGAAGAAAGCCGCATAACCCATTCAAGGCGGCATAACCCCCTGTGATCTCAAGACCGGCCGCTGCCCACACCAGCGGCCGGTCTTGCTTTTGGCTAAGAGTGGAAAAGACTCTTGCATTTTGCGAAAGACAGTGGGACAATGGGTACAAACAAAACGCAAAAGAGGGATACACTATGCTGTTCAAACCTGCACAACTGGGTCTGGCAAAACTCGGCGCTGCCGAGCTGGAAGCAGACAAAAAAGCCTGCAAAAAGATCGGCCCCTGCGGCGTCGGCAAAAAGGCGCTGTACCTCAACAGCTTTTACATCGACCGCTGCTATTATCTGCCTTACGGCAGCATCACCCGCGCGTTCAAGCGGGTCGCTATGAGCCAGGGCGGCTTTACCGGCAAAGGGATGTTTGCCTCCATGGCCTATCTGGTGGTGGAGTACGACGGCGGCAAGCAGAAGCAGTGCAACTTCAAGGATGAGCGGGACGTGGACGCCCTGCTGGACGTTCTGGCCAAAGAGCAGCCGCAGATCAAGCGGCTGAGCGCGGCAGGCGAGCAGACCGTGCAGAAGAAGGAGGCCGAAAAGGCCGCCCGCAAGCTGCCGGAGCTGACGAAAGACGCCGAGCACAGCCTGACGGTGCTGCGCCGGGCAAAAGAGTATCTGGAAGCCAAGCCGGAGATCTCGGATGAGCTGAGCGCCGCCGAGCGCCGCAAGCGCGCCCAGCTGCAGAGCAAGCCGGTGTACCGCTATGTCGCATTGGCCATCTTCCTGTTCGGCCTTGTGGCCGCGGCCTACGGCCTCTATGCCATCACGAACCATGTGGGCAATTACGGCATCTACTTTGCGCTGTTCGGCTTTGCAGCCATCTTCCTCTTTTCCAGCTACAACATGCTGCCCACCGCCCGCAACAACCACAGCGCCATCATGAAGCGGGCCGACCGGGCCGAGCAGGCCGCAGCGGACTATGTGAAGCGCTACCCGAACGGTGCGTTCCCGGTGCCGAGCTATTACGCACACCCGACCGTCCTCAAGCAGATGATGGACGCCATCGAAGAGGGCCGCGCCGTCACCGTGCCGGAGGCGCTGGAGGCTGTCAAGGCCCGCCTGAAGGCGCTGAACGCCGACGTTCAGGTCGAGCAGGAGGAATACGACGAGGTCGTCCTCATCAAGGCGATGTTCCTGAACCACCAATACGCATAAGAGAACCAACGAAAGCTCCTCGTTTCCGGGGAGCTTTTGTTGTGCCAAACTTCTTGCACGGCGCAGAAGGTCGGTTTATAATGAGGACAGAGAGCAGGTTTGAAAACACGAGGAGGTCTTGATATGAAGGATATGGTCACGCTGGGCAGCACCGGCATCACGGTGAACAAGAACGGCTTTGGTGCCCTGCCCATCCAGCGCATCGCCCAGGAGGACGCCGTCCATCTGGCCCGCAAGGCTTACAAGGCGGGCATCCGCTTCTTTGATACCGCCCGCGCCTACACCGACAGCGAGGTCAAGCTGGGCGAGGCGTTCGACGGCATCCGCAGCGATGTCTACATTGCCACCAAGACGGCGGCGGAAACCGCAGAGGATTTCTGGAAGGATCTGCATACCTCCCTGAAAAACCTGCGCACCGACTACATCGACATCTACCAGTTCCACAACCCGGCCTTCTGCCCCCGGCCCGGAGACGCCTCCGGCCTGTACGATGCCGCACTGGAAGCGAAGGCCAAGGGCCTGATCCGGCACATCGGCATCACCAACCACCGCCTGACCGTGGCGAAGGAAGCCATCGAGAGCGGTCTGTACGAGACGCTGCAGTTCCCGTTCAGCTACATCTCCGGCCCGCAGGAGCTGGAACTTGTGGAACTCTGCAAGGAGAAAAAGATGGGCTTCATCGCGATGAAGGGCCTGTCCGGCGGCCTCATCACCAACAGTGCCGCCGCCTATGCCTTCGAGGCCCAGTACGACGGCGTCCTGCCCATCTGGGGCGTCCAGCGGGAGACCGAGCTGGACGAGTTCCTCTCCTACATCAACGACCCGCCCCGGATGAACGATGAACTGCGAGCCGTCATCGAGAAGGACCGCGCCGAACTGTGCGGCGATTTCTGCCGGGGCTGCGGCTACTGTATGCCCTGCCCGGTGGGCATCGAGATCAACGACTGCGCCCGCATGAGCCTGCTCCTGCGCCGGTCGCCTGCGGCGGCCCATCTGAGCCCGGAGGGCCAGGCCAAGATGAAGAAAATCGAGGACTGCCTGCACTGCAACCAGTGCCGGAACAAGTGCCCCTATGGTCTGGATACGCCCGCGCTGCTGGCCCGCAACTACGAGGACTATAAGCGGGTGCTGGCGGGAGAAGTAAAGGTATAACGAACCACAAAAAAGGCAGATGCCGCATCGAACGGCATCTGCCTTTTCTTATGTCTGAACGGTTTACAGCGACGCAGGGACCGGCTCCCGGAAAATTTTCATGGCCTGCTTGTAGCAGTGGACGAAGTAGACGATCTCCGCCAGAGCGGTCAGCATCCAGGAGCAGGGGTAGAGCAGATAAAGCGAGGGGATGGTGTGGAAGTGGGCAAAGATGGTGTACACCCAGATGACGCGGAAGACGCAGGAGCCCAGGATGACGATGACGGTGGGCACGACGGTCTTGCCCAGGCCGCGGGAGGCGGCGATGGTGCAGTCCATAAAGGCCGAGATGCAGTAGGCCAGACCCATGACGCCCACACGCTTCATGCCGGCGTCGATGACAGCAGGCTCGGTGGTGAAGAGGGCCAGGAACTCGCGGCCGAACACGAACAGGCTGCCGCCCAACAGCAGGCCCACGCCAAAGGAATAGCCCAGCGCGATGAAGTAGCTCTTCTTCACGCGGTCCGGCTTGCCTGCGCCGTAGTTCTGGCTCATGAAGCTGGCACAGGCCATGTAGAAGGCGGCCATGCAGTCGTAGATGAGGTTGTCGGCGTTGGCGGCGGCGGAGTTGCCCTTGACCATGAGGGAGTCGAAGGAGTTGACGCCTGCCTGGATGAAAAGGTTGGCGATGGCGAAGACGGCGTTCTGGAACCCGGCGGGCAGGCCCAGCGCCAGAATGCTTCGGGTCATGGCCGGGTCGAGCCGGGCTTCCCGGAAATGCAGGGCGTAGCAGTCCTGCACCTGAGTCAGCGCGTGGAGGATGAGCCCGGCGGAAACGCATTGCGAAATGGCACTGGCCAGCGCCACGCCCACGACATCCAGCTTGCAGACGATGACGAAGAAGAGGTTGAGCAGGATGTTCAGCACACCCGCGATGCTCAGGAAGTACAGCGGCTTTTTGGTGTCGCCGATGGCGCTGAAGATGGCGTTGCCAAAGTTGTAGAGCGCCAGTGCGGGCATACCGAGGAAGTAGACCCGCAGGTAGAGGATGGCACCGGGCAGCAGGTCTTCCTTGGTGTTCAGCAGCCGCAGCAGGGCAGGGGAGCCCAGCAGACCCACGAACAGCAGTACCACACCGGCGATGAGGCTGACCACCAGCGCCGAGTGAACGGTGCGGCGGACGTCATCGGTGTGCCTGGCCCCATAGAAGCGGGCCACCAGCACGTTGATGCCGTTGCTCAGGCCGATGAGAAAACCGGTGAACAGGGTGACGAAGATGCTCGTGGAGCCCACCGCACCCAGCGCCGTGGAGCCGGCGAACCGGCCCACGACCGCGACGTCCGACATGTTGAACAGCACCTGCAGCAGGTTGGACAGTGCCAGCGGCAGGCTGACCAGAAGGATCTGCTGGGCCAGAGGGCCTTCCGTCAGCGATTTGGTGTTTGACTTCATAACTTGATGATTCCTTTTCCTGATCCGAAACTGTGCCCGCGCACACCGGGGCACAAGCTCTATTATAAGGCCTAGTGGCGCTTTTGCAAGATGGAAAACCCAAAAAGCAGAGGTGAATTTTTTACGCGCCGCCCGATGATTTTTCAGAAGGATGCTCCGGATGCAGAAATTGGGCCGACAAGGGCGAAGATTTCTATTTGCAATTTCTGTCCGGCTGTGCTATACTACCTTATACTGAATCCATTCAGAAGATGTGCGATCGTAGCTCAGCTGGATAGAGCGTTCGGCTCCGACCCGGAAGGCCAGAG